>Ga0206130_10001737_pt1 | contig 31352 bp, 27 predicted proteins | sample Helgoland_Spring_9_FD_148637 | JGI IMG/M metagenome (GOLD analysis project Ga0206130, IMG submission 148637) | Pelagic subsurface seawater microbial communities from Kabeltonne, Helgoland, North Sea - Helgoland_Spring_Bloom_20160512_1 | ecosystem: Environmental > Aquatic > Marine > Epipelagic ...
TGACGGGAAATTCGCTGAGATAAAGCAGTTGAATTTTCGCTTGATGGCCCAGCTGCCATCATCCATCGCTACGTTAAAAGACAGGCTTAATCCTGAAAAGCTTGTTGCGGATCATAGTGAACCTCCATCGTCGTTTAAAGATACTATGGACCAGCAGCAAAAACAGGTGTTGGAAAATTTCGATTACGCGGCTGATGATATGGATACTGGAAACAAGGCCGCAGCATTGAAAGCTTTTCTCAGCTTTAGGGCATTCAAAGAAAAATACGATACAGATAAGTTGGTCGACCAAATTATTAACGAACGTCCTATTAATATGGGCCCGCTCAATCCCCACATGTTATTGGTTCGATCGATTGAATCTATGCGCAACTTATCGCCACATTATTTAAGCCGATTTACAACTTACATTGATACGCTGCTAAGACTTGAAGATGCCGGGAAAAAAGCTGTAAAGAGGCGGAGGAAAATAAAGCAATGACGGAATATTTATGCCCAATTTGTGCCGGTCATCTGGTTTTTTCGCCGGCGGATAAACGATTAGAGTGCATGAATACTCACGTGTTTGATCAAGCTAGACAAGGTTATTTCAATTTGTTGCCGGTGCAGCAGAAAAAGTCAAAAAATCCCGGAGACAGCAAAGACATGATTGCCGCGCGACATGATTTCCTAGCGGCGGGTTATTATCTTCCCTTGGCAAAGCATATTGTTGGAACGATCGATGAGCAGGTCTGCAGCGGGCCTTATACGGTACTTGACCTCGGCTGTGGCGAAGGTTATTACGCGCGACAGATAAAACAAGATATTCCAACGATTAAACTCTATGGGATTGATATATCGAAACCGGCGATTATTAAGGCATCGCAACTGGATAAGAAGAGTTGCTATAGTGTTTCTAGCTCTGACAAACTTCCGCTGCAAGATCGCAGTATTGATCTGGTGCTGAAAGTGTATGCGCCGGCCAATGACGCTGAGCTAAATCGAGTGGTCAGGGATAAGGGGTTATTGTTTACGATCATGCCAGGGCCGCGTCATTTATGGCAGTTGCGTGAGATTATTTACGACAACGTTCGTGATCACGACACTAAGGACACACGCTTCGACGGTTTTGATTTAGTGAGTAGTCGGCGTGTTACGTTCACTATAATACCGACAAAATCCCACAGGGTCGCTTTGCTACAAATGACTCCTTTCGCCTGGAAAGCGAGTGAGCAGGCTAGACAAAATATTCGCGAAGCAGATGGACTGGTTATCGAAGTCGACTTTGTTATGAATGTCTATCAAAAACGGTAAGCGGCTTGTTGATTGCTGGTCGATAATCTCGCAGCCATTGCCAGTGGTGTTCTTGCCGGCAGAATAGGTATCGGTTGTCATCGAGGACTAGTCTCAAAGTGACCAAGTTTTTAGATGGAATTGCCGGTTTTAAAAAAGAGCATCGACAGATGTTACCCATAATAATAAAGAGGATTCAGATGAATAAGCGTCTTTCAGGTCTAGTTCTAGTCACGTTGTTTCTCGCCGCCTGCTCGACGATCCCAACAGCTGGCACGGCGATTACTAATGTGACGGTTATCGATGCGATTAATGGCTCGCGCAGCCATCAGACGGTTATTTTTCATGATGATGAGATTATTGCTGTGTTACCGGCTGAGGAAAAATTCCAAGTGAGTGAAACTATTGATGGCACAGGAAAATATCTCATTCCTGGCTTGTGGGATTTTCATGTTCACCTAACCTACGACGATCGTTTTACGGAAACGATGCCGGCCATGTTTCTGTCTTATGGCGTTACTAGTGTCCGTGATACGGGTGGTCTGCTGAATAAAATATTGCCGGTAGTTAGTGCAATGCGATCTGATACTGCGATTGCCCCCCGTGTTTACTTTGCCGGCCCGCTGCTCGATGGCAAGTTTGTTGTTTATGATGGCAAGTCTGTACCTGAAATTGGTGTTCGTAACGCTACCGGCAGCGAAGCCAAAGCAATGATTGCGGGGCTTAAAGATCAGGGGGTGGACTTTATCAAGGTCTACGAACTGGTCACTCCGACAGTCTTCCATGCGATGGTTGAAGCGGCTAATGAATTGAACCTGCCGATTGACTCGCATGTACCATTGTCGATGTTGGCGAGCGAGGCCGGTCCACTGGTTGACTCTATTGAGCATTTGCGAAATATCGAACTGGATTGTGCATCAGACTCCGCAGTCTTGCATAAAAAAAGACTTGAGCTGCTCGAAAACACCGGTGATCTTTCTGGTTATCAATTACGTTCGTCTTTGCATAAACTTCAGCGAATGTCGGCCATTGCAAATTATTCTGAGCCCCGTTGTGATCAAACGTTAGCGGCATTGACAGCTACAATGCAGGTACCAACGTTGAGGTTGAATGCGGTAACTATTTATCCCCCATACGAGAGAAGTGGATGGAAGGAGGCGATGGCGAGAACGCCGACTTCAATCCAAGATGAGTGGTATCAATTGGAAAGTAAGTTGAGGCAAAATCAGTCGAACCAAGACTCGACATTTGCTGACTGGAGTTTGTTCTTGACCGGACGTATGCAGGATAAAGGACTACCTATTGCCGCAGGTACGGATACGCCTATCGGTCTTTCGGTACCCGGATACAGTCTTCACTCAGAATTAGAGATGTTGGTGAAAGCGGGGCTCTCTCCACTCGAAGCACTAGGCTCAGCCACCGTTCGGCCAGCCGAATATTTCTCTCTGCAAAATGAGTTGGGTTCTATCGACGCTGGAAAGAAAGCGGATATGGTGCTGCTTGATAAAAACCCGCTCGATGATATTCGAAATACGAAGACAATCGCTGCAGTTATCAGCAAGGGTCGTTGGTTAACGCCGGCGGAATTGTTTCCGACGATTCAAAATCCCGCTCAGTAGGCCTTGTCGAACTCGGCCGTCTGCTATGGTGAGCAAGGATAATAATTATCCACAGAGCCTTTAGCTAACGGCTAACGGCTAACGGCTAACGGCTAACGGCTATCGCTGCCGCGCTATTGTGCGTCTTTTTTGATAGGCTGCTGGTGCGCTCGAACCATCATTTTCCCTTCAGGGTCGCTTTCTACCCCTACTAAAAACTGTGTAGCGAAAGTGAGGCTGGTGTGTTTGATCGAGCTGCACGGTTTGTTAGCGGTGACCGCGCATGCTTTTCGTTAAAGTGTACTGCCCATTGACACCTAACCGATTACTGTAGTCCTGTGGATTGTGAGTTAGTGGTTGTGAGTGATTGCCAGAAGTCCTTTACTTGCTGTAAGTTAGGGCGGCTAGAAGCGTGTTTTTCCCTTTTATTGAATGTAGTCAGGTATAAAAATGCAGTTACTGTTCATTCACGGCTCCGGTAGTACGGGCAAGGTATGGCGCTACCAAACGAGCGCTTTTGCGGATTCAATAGCGATTGACTTGCCGGGGCGTCCCGACGGTGAGCTCTGCACCTCGATCGAAAGTGCAGTCAGCTGGCTAAAAATGTTGGTTGATGAGCAAGGATTAACGGACTTAGTGCTTGTAGGGCATTCTCTGGGCACCGCTGTTGCACTTCAATATGCGATCGAGTATCCAGGGGATCTCAAGGGGATGGTTCTCATTGGCGGCGGTGCCCGGTTGCGAGTTCATCCGGATACCTTGGGTTTTCTGGAGATTGCTATCGATAGTCCGGATGCTTTCCCGCAAATGTTTGAAAATTCCTGGAGGAAAGTGCCCGAGGACTTTGCAAAAGAGTTACGCGCGGAGGCTTTGGCCCTGGGACCTGAGGTGTTGCTTAACGATATGAAAGCCTGCGACGCATTTGATGTTATTGAAAAGCTTAGTGGAATCAACACCCCAACGCTGGCCATTACTGGAACAAAAGACGTAATGACGCCGCCTAAATATGCTGAGTTTCTCGGCGATCGTATGCCCAATACAGAGATTACGCTGATAGAGGGGGGTTCACATTTCGTGTTTGGCGAATTCCCCAGTCAGGTCAATGATGCAATCTCTGCCTTCGTAGATAAGCTCTAAGTTACAAGTTGCGGCTGTTATTGTCATTAGCGCGTAAAAAGATCAGCTACTTGATGTTATCAAGCGCGCCATTGTCTCCAGCGACTGACACGATACGATCATTCCCAAGCCAGGCACAATGGCTATGTTTGGTGGAACTCAACGTTTTTTCCTGAATGGCGTGCCTAGTTTTTCCTATATTTCGGGACCTGAGTATTTATTTTTGGCCGATGATACGCTTGATAATTGCCAAGGATGAGTTTGAAGCGGTGATTAAGACCTTCATCCAAATTATTGATACAGCCATGGGCTTACCAGGTGATTGGATTAAAAGAATCGATCGATAGAGTCGCGTGTTGGATACACTGCAGTAGAAACAAGATGCAAGCACATAACCGACTGTTGTTAGCTTTTTATAGGAGACCCAACTGACGCAGGCGTGGCCATTCGATGGCTGGACAGCGATCCATAATAATTTTAACGCCGTTATTTTCTGCATGGGTGCCGGCAGCTTCATCAACGACATCCAATTGAGTCCAAATGATGCCGATGGCCTTTTGTAGGGCTTTTTCAACGATGGCGGGTAGAAATGAGGCGTTGCGGAATACGTCAACCATATCAATAGACTGCGGTATGGCTTCTAACGATGCATAAACAAGCTGGCCTTGCAGTTGAGTACCTGCAAGGGCTGGATTAACTGGAATCACGGTGTAGCCGTGTTCTAATAAAAAAGCCATGACCTGATAGCTAGGGCGCTGTGGTTTGTGACTGGCACCCAAAAGAGCAATCGTTTTTACCGACCGAAGTACATCGGCAATGTCTTTATCATTGGTTAAGGGCATAGTGATTAAGCATCGCCCCACTGTGGTTTTCGTTTTTCAAAAAACGCGGCCTTACCTTCCTCAGAGTCTTGGCTGGTCATTGCCTGCACCATAGCTTCATTGGCGTAGGTGAAGGCGTCTTCTAATGGCATATCGATCTGACGATAGAAGTCGGCTTTACCCTGACGAATACCCTGAGCGGATTTAGAGGCGATATGTTCCGCTAGTTTTCGCGTATGGTTTAGCAGCTCGGATGGGTCCACCGCTTCATTGATGAGGCCGATTCGTACAGCTTCTTCAGCACTAATATTGTCTCCGGTAAGCGCCATTGCCATGGCGTGCTTACGGCTTATATTGCGACCAATACCAACTAGTGGTGTCGTACAGAAACCGCCAATATTGACGCCGGGGGTACAGAAAGAAGCGTCTCTTGAAGCTATCGCTAAATCACAACTGGACACCAACTGACAACCCGCTGCGGTGGCCGTGCCCTGCACGCAAGCAATAATGGCCCTGGGTGAATGCACAATAGTCATCATTAATGTTGCGCATAGCGTTAGTATTGAACGAATTCTTTCTTGAGTTGAGTGTAGGCTTTCATCACCTTGCTTGCTCATTTCACGTAAATCGTGGCCTGCGGAGAATATAGGGCCCGAACCGCAGATAACAATCGCTCTTACTGATGGGTCGTCACCGGCTCGATTGAGTGCGTCGATTAGCGTGGTTATCATTTCAGTGGACAGAGGGTTTCGGTGCTGTGGTCGATTCAGAGTGATCCAGCGAACCTGGTTAACACTGCTTTCGATAACAATGGGGTTGCTGTCCGATGAATTTTCCATGGTAGTACGTCCTATCATTCTTGCGGCGTGAGTTGTTTAAACGAACCGCCTAGCGTCGGCTGAAGATGACTAGCGACGTCATCTTTTGATTGATCACTGCGACGCATCGCTGGTGCCATGCTCAAGCTGGTTTAAGCCTTTTTTCTTCAGCTTAAGTTAGAGCCCTTAAATAGGCAATAGAGTATATTGAGTTGACGGGGCATTACCCGCGTGGAATGACCTCATAGTACTCGCAGCCGGATCGGTTTATGCGGCTGTGCTCTGAATATTTTTCCGAACAGGGTACTCGGTAGCGATGGTATTGGTATGTTCTTAAAAGAGGGTAGGCGACGGTAAAATACAGGCCTAAAAATTAGCAAAAAAGTAAGCTAAGAACTTGGAGAAAAGATGTCAGATTTTTATTATCTTGATGCAAGTACCATTGCAAAGAAAATACATTCGCGAGCTATTTCTTCGGTAGAAGTGACTCAGCAACTACTAACTAGAATTAAAGCATTGTCTCATCTGGGCGCATTTGTGACGGTTACCGCTGAGCGGGCGCTTGCTGATGCCGCCCGTGCAGACCGTGAAATTGCAGCGGGCACTATCCGCTCTGCGTTGCATGGAGTGCCTATTGCCTATAAAGATCTACTGGCAACACAGGGGGTGACAACCACTAGTGGCACCGCGATTTATGCTGACTATGTGCCAGACTTCGATGCGACTGTGGTAGCGCGCCTGCAAGCTGCCGGCGCGGTCATGTTAGGTAAGCTGAAGTTGACTGAGGGGGCATTCGCCAAACATCACCCTGCGGTTGACGTGCCAAAAAACCCTTGGAACGACGATCTTTGGACAGGCGTGTCTTCATCCGGTTCCGGCGTTGCAACAGCGTCTGGACTTTGTTTTGCCAGTCTTGGTACCGATACCGGTGGCAGTATCCGTTTTCCCTCCGCCGCAAACGGAATTGTTGGGCTAAAACCGACCTGGGGCCGGGTTAGTCGATACGGTGCCTTTCCACTGGCCTATTCCCTCGACCACATCGGGCCTATGACAAGATCTGTGACTGACGCCGCTGCTATGTTGCACATTATTGCCGGCGTGGACATAAAGGATCCTACCAGTAGTGCGGCTCCGGTTGCTGATTATCTGGCACCGTCGGGTCGTGATCTGAGATCGTTAAAGATCGGGGTTGATGCCAACTATAATGATGAGGACACGGCGCCAGAACATGTGGCCGCTGTCCATGAGGTGTTGGCTGTGCTGCAGTCTCGTGGATGTAAAATCGTACCCATTGTTATGCCCTGGCGGGCTGTCAGCAAAAACTGGGTAATAACCACGGCCGTTGAGGCGGCGCATGTGCACCGGGATTCGTTTCCCGAGCGACGGTCCGAGTATGGCTCACTGGCAGATTTGCTAGACCTAGGTCTGTCGGTTAGCGCAGAATCGTACATGCTGGTGGAGCTTGAAAGGCGCAACCTTATTGCTCAGTTACGGGGTATCTTTTCTCACTGTGATCTCATCGTCAGTCCATCCATGTTGCTTTATGGCCCGCCTAATGAAGGCTCCGTTAAAATGGAATCAGCGGAGGCTGATCGTGCTGCAAACCTAAAATTTACCGCTCCCTTTGATTATTCGGGCAGCCCCACCTTGTCGATCCCGTGGCGATCTGCGGACGGCGCGGTGCCCGCCAGCGTACAACTCATTGGGCCGGAGCTCGGTGAGCACTTGCTGATTGATGTCGGGCGCGAACTTGAGGCTGCGCGTGGCGAACTTGCGCATCCAGACCTTTAATGAGTTTATGGGGGGCGGGCTGATTAATCAGTCATAGCCGTACTTGATTAGGAGTATGTTGAATATTTTTTGGCCTACGACAGATGCCAAGGTGCGGTATCTGCTAGAGCTTGCGGGTAAATATGCGCTAAAAAATGTCAGTAAAATGGCTTGCCAAGTGAGTGGCTTCTGCGACCTGTCGACCGCTAGGGTGATGTCACTCTCCAGCCGTCGCCTAGGTCGTGATGGTGCTATCGCAAAGTTAATGTAGATAGCAATTAGCTGCATTAATTGTGCTGTGCTTTGGATACCGTTCGGCTGTTATTCAGTTGTGGCTAAATCGTTCAGCATTATGGAGTGGGTGATCCACATGTCAGTGACTAGAGGCAATGATACAATGCATCAACCAGTAACCTGGATCGCGGTGTTGCATTGGGATCGGCTTGCATTTGATTCATGGCATAACCAAACGCAATATTGTTTTCGGGGTCGGCAAAGCCTAAAGAGCCCCCTGCACCAGCGTGACCGAACGCTTTTTCATTGGGACCATAAGCACCATCGACGCCTAACATAAATCCTCTAGCTCGGCGCATGGGCACGCCGGTCACTAGATCGATACCATCTTCTTTTTCCAGTTGGCAGGCAGTTGCAATACCATCAGTACTGATAAAATTGACCCCAGCCATCTTTCCGCCATTTGCCATCATGCCGTAGACGAGGGCTATTCCACGAGCATTAGCTTGGCCATTTGCGGCGGCTATTTCGGCCATACGCCACTCGTTTGAACTGGCATCTTTATAGGGTCTGATGGAAGGGTTTAGCATGGCTGCGGCATAGAGTGGCGGTGCAGAGGGAGTCGAGTCAGTTGCGGGTGGTTGAATTCTTGCACGGTTTGGCCCGACGAGTTCGGCTACTCGATGTAATTCACTGCTCGGCAACCCAATAAAACAATCCGCGTTAAGCGGGCCGGCTATGTGTTCGTGAAAATACTGCCCCATACTCTTACCGGTAATACGTAAAAATAGTTCACCGGGTAAATAACCCCACGTTACGGCGTGATAGCCAGCCTCATCACCCAGCTCCCAGAGCGGTTTTTGTGCAGCAAGTAGCTGGGTCATTTTTTGCCAATTATATAAGTCGCTGACTGACAATGGTTCACTGACGCCACATAGACCTCCCAAGTGGGAGAGCACCTGTGCAACGGTTAGCGTGTCTTTCCCCTGGGCGCCAAATTCTGGCCAGTAATCTATCATCCGTGCTTCATAATCCAACAAACCCCTGTCAGCCAAGTGAGCAATGGCAATGGATGACAGGCCTTTAGTTGTGGAGTAGACGTTAACCAACGTGTCGCGTTGCCAAGCTTTAGTGCACGCTTGGTCTTGAAAACCAGCCCAGAGATCAATAATGGTCTCACCTTGGTGAACCACGCTCAGGCAGGCTCCAACTTCAATGCCTTGCCAGTTAGCCGCAAAAGCATCTTTTACTTTGTCAAACCCCGGGGCGACATGGCCGTAAATTTCAATGTTCATTAATAACAGCGCCTGTTGAGTGATGATGGGTGTGCCAGTGTTGACTCGACATCTGTCTGCCAGTTCACCGAGCCTACTTTTTTGGCGGTGGTAATTCAGCGTCTCATAGGAATGTAACATAAGTTGCTCCTGCCGAGACATCTCTCAACAGGGCCAGACCATTAGCGCCAGACACAGGGCACGTCAATAACGCTGTGACAATCTATCGATGCGAGTAGCCTGTTTTCCTTAGGATATTTTTACGTGGGGATAAAAAGACGGTTATTTTTTATACTTCCATCGATTATCTTAGGTACAATCGCGCTAAATAAATAAGTTAGTTAACAAGCTGGTACAGGCTAAAGCTTATGGCAGCGTAACGGATAATAAGTGACAGGAGCGAGCAGGCAATGGCGAAACTAACGGTAAATGGAGAAATAATCGACGTAGAGGTCGAAGTAGGCACGCCCCTATTATGGGTTATTCGCGAACAAATCGGACTAACGGGTACCAAGTATGCCTGCGGTATTGCTCAATGTGGTGCCTGTACCGTGCACATAGACGGCCGTGCTGTGCGCTCTTGCGTTTACCCCGCCAGCAGTGTCAGCGCTGATCAAAAAATCACCACAATTGAAGGCCTCTCAGACGATGGTAGTCACCCTGTTCAACAAGCGTGGGCAGAGCTGGACACTCCCCAATGTGGCTATTGTCAGCCGGGCATGATCATGGCGTCGGCGGCGCTGTTGTCCAGTACGCCAAACCCGAGCGACGAAGATATCAACACCCAGATTACCAATATTTGCCGCTGCGGTACCTTTCAGCGAGTCAGGGAAGGCATTCATCTTGCCGTAGAAATTACCAACAAGTCTGCAACCAAGGCATAAAGGAGCGTTGAATATGACACAGGAAAAAATGCGTATTAATCGGCGGCAGTTTGTCGTCGGTGCGGCCACAACGGGTCTTGGACTATCTATCGGTTTTGCGATCCCTGCGGCGAGTCAGCAGGCTTTTGGAGACAACAAAAAAGGTCCGTTAACACCCGAAGTTAATGCCTGGGTTGTCATTGATGCCGATGAGACCGTCACCATTCGAATTGCCCGCTCTGAAATGGGGCAGGGTACCCTGACCGGACTGGCACAATTAGTGGCGGAAGAGTTGGAGTGCAACTGGGACAACGTCAGCTGGGAATATCCTACCCCCGGGGAAAATTTAAGGCGCGATCGTGTCTGGCAAAGTTTTGGAACTGGTGGCAGTCGTGGTATTCGCGGTAGCCATCAATATGTGCGTGAAGGCGGGGCAATGGCCCGCGAAATGCTGATTGCAGCTGCCGCCCAGCAGTGGAAGGTGGACGCTGCAGACTGCGTTGCAGCCAACAGTATTATCACCCATAAGCCATCGGGGAAAACCACCAGTTTTGGTAAAGTGGCCGGTCTTGCGGGTACTCTAGTACCTCCCGCTGAAGTGACGCTCAAAGATCCTAAAGATTGGAAAGTTGTCGGCAAACCGAAAAAACGACTCGACACCTTGGAAAAACTGACCGGCAAACAAGTGTACGGTGCAGATATGATGTTGCCCGGAATGCTAAATGCGTCTATCAAAAAGTGCCCGGTTCATGGCGGTAAGCTGATCTCATTTGATGCAGAAGCCGTGCTTTCAATGCCCGGTGTAAAATCTGTGGTTGCTGTGGGTGACAATGCCGTGGCCGTAGTTGCTTCAACGTGGTGGCGGGCCAATAAAGCACTAGATGCTCTGCCCATTTCGTGGGATAAGGGTGAGAATGTTAACGTATCAAGTGCTTCCATTGACGAATTTCTGCAAGAGGGTCTGACCGCCGACAATACCTTTGTGGGCAATAAAGTGGGCGATGTCAGCGCCGGACTCAAAAACGCGGCTAAAACTTACACTGCCGACTACAGTTATCCCTACCAAAACCATGCCCCTATGGAGCCGATGAATGCAACAGCGGTCTGGACTAAAGACCGTTGCGAAGTGTGGTGTCCAACGCAAAATGGCGAATCGGCATTGGCCGCTGCCATTAGTGCCTCGGAATTGCCGGCGGAAAATTGCGATGTTCACAAGTTAAGTCTTGGTGGCGGTTTTGGTCGTCGCGGTGCCGCTGACTTTGTCACGCAGGCCGTGTTGATTGCTAAAACTTTGCCCGGTACGCCGGTGAAATTATTATGGACCCGTGAAGAAGATATGCTGCAAGGGATGTTTCATCCCGTCACTAAGGCGAGAATGACCGCCGGTTTGGATGACGACGGCAATTTGGACGCTTTGCACATGCGTATATCAGGTCAGTCGATTCTGGCAACGCTGATGCCGCAGGCTATCGAAAATAACGACGGCATGGATCCCGTTGTTTTTCAGGCTATGGCTCCAGAAGGAGATCATGCTATTTCCTACACGGTACCGGATTTGTTAGTGGATCATGCCATGCGCAATACCCACATAACGCCCGGATTTTGGCGAGGTGTGAACGTTAATCAAAATGCGATTTATATGGAATGCTTCATGGATGAAGTCGCACATGAAACGGGTCAGGATGCGCTGGCATTCCGACAAAAAGCAATGACCCAGCACCCCTTGGCGCTAGCGGTGCTAAACAAGGCCGCGTCGATGGCTGGTTGGGGCAAGCCTGCGGAAGAAGGGCGGCATTTGGGTCTAGCGGTATGTAAAGCCTTTGGTAGTTATGTGGCAGCCTGTGCCGAAGTGTCGGTTGATGACGGTGAATTAACCATCCACCGAATTTTTGCGGCAACAGACCCGGGTTATGCGGTAAACCCACAACAGATTGAAGCGCAGGTGTCGGGGTCTTTTGTTTATGGCTTGTCAGCTATGCTTTATGGTGAATGTACGGTTAAAGACGGTGAAATCGAACAGCAAAATTTTCATCAATACCCCTCGCTTAAAATGGCTAAGATGCCTCATGTTGAAACTGCGGTAATGCCTTCAGGGGGTTTCTGGGGTGGAGTGGGGGAACCAACAATTGCCGTTGCTGCCCCTGCAGTGTTGAATGCCATATTTGCTGCTACCGGCAAACGCATTCGCCATTTACCGCTCAAAGATCAAAGCCTTGCGTAGGTCAGCGTTGCTGTTAAAAGGCGGCTACTTCTTGTCGCGACGAGTGCTGCGCGCAATGGCGCTGGTGTTTGCTGTATCGCTTGCCGGTGCCGTTCACGCCGGCAATTCACTGGACCCAGCAATAGCTATGGCGAGCGCATGCAGTAGTTGTCATAGCGCTCATTCCGCGAGTTCTGATGCAGAGGGTCCGGGCTCGCTGGCAGCACTTACGGCGAATGAAATTGAACAGGCCCTGTTGGCATTTCGTTCGGGCGAGCGTGTCGGAACACTGATGAACCGCTTAGCTCGGGGTTACTCAGACGACGAAATCACAGCCATGGCAAGGGTATTGACAAAGCAGTGAAGCATTTAGATCGTCGTGACATAGTTAAAGGGCTCTTAATAACGATGGCCGCGGGCTTAAGCTCCAGCTGTGCCACTATCAGCGGGGCGCCGGCGCGAGTCGTGGTCATTGGCGGTGGTTTTGCCGGCATGAGCTGCGCCCGCACGCTGAAAAAGTTATCACCGTCTTTGGCTGTGACGCTTGTCGAACCTAAACAACATTATATTGCCTGTCCGTTCAGTAATTTAGTGATTGGCAATGGCCGTCCAATGGCGGCCCAGACGTTCAGTTATGATCGGGCTAGCGCTGATGGTGTTAACCACATCATGCAGGCGGCCACCGCTATTGACGCTGATGGCCATCAGGTGACGTTAGCCGATGGTCGGCGTATTGATTATGACCGCTTAGTACTGGCGCCCGGCATTAGCTTAAACTTCGATGTGTTAGAAGGTTACGATCAAGCAGCGGCCGAGTTAATGCCCCACGCCTGGCAAGCTGGCGGCCAAACGACGCTGCTGGCACGGCAGCTAGCCGCAATGCAAAACGGCGGCACTGTCGCTATATCAGTGCCCGAAAATCCTTATCGATGCCCGCCAGGGCCTTATGAACGCGCCAGTCTGATAGCACATTATCTAAAAACCCATAAACCGAACAGTAAATTATTGGTCCTCGACAGCAAAGAACGGTTTTCAAAACAAGCATTATTTATGGCCGCTTGGAAATCTGAATTTGGTGACATTATCGAATGGCAGGGGCTCAATGACGGCGCCAAAGTTATCTCCGTCGACCCCGCCGCCATGACATTACACACTGAATTTGACCGCATCAAAGTTGATGTCGCTAATATAATTCCACCGCAACGGGCGGGGAAAATCGCACAGCTAAGTGGTGTTGCTAATGCCACGGGCTGGTGCCCCATTAATGCGGCGACTTTTGAGTCGACCCTGTACGCGGACATTCATGTGATTGGCGATGCAGCAATCGCTAACGCCATGCCGAAATCAGCGTTTGCGGCGAATACCCAGGCGAAGCTCTGTGCCCTGCAAATTGCTAGGTTGCTCAATGGCAAAAAGCCCATTGAGAGTAAATTAATTAACACCTGTTACAGTTTGGTGACCCCTGATTATGGCATTTCCGTTGCCGGGGTTTACCAGCCGGATAAAGAGCGCTGGTTAGCGATTAAAGGCGCCGGCGGAACCAGCCCTTTATTGGCATCGAGAAAAACCCGGCGTATAGAGGCTCAGTATGCTCGTCAATGGTATGCCTCTATCACCGCAGAGGTGTTCGGTTGATGCGCATTTTTGTTCTTGCGCTGATTGTGGCAACCTTCGTAAATACGGTCGCTGCGGATGATCGCGATGCTCCGCTAACAACAACACCGGGTCGTTATGTCGAAGGGCAGAAAGCCTTTCATGACCGCGATAAAGGGCACTGTTTGCTGTGTCACCGGCTCAGTGCCAGCGATGAACATTTTCAGGGTAACATCGGGCCATCGCTGGACGGCGTTGCTACAAGGCTCGATCCACAGCAGATAAGATACCGCATTGTCGATAATAGCCGGCTCAATCATCAAACGCTGATGCCAGCTTACTTTCAAACAGAGGGACTGGTGCAAGTAGCGGCAGACTATGAAGGAAAAACGATTTTGTCAGCGCAGGATGTTGAAGATATTATTGTTTATCTGCTGGCTGATCGACAAGGGCACTGAGACGTTTATGAAAGGACAACGATGAAAAGACGAACTCTGCTTCTAGGTGCCGCGACGGGTCTTGCGTTGCAATTAGCGCCACATGTTTATGCTAAAAGGCTCAAAGCAACAATGGCGTTGTTCTATGGGGAAGAGACAATAACAGTAGGCCGAGTGCATTTGAAAACGCCGCCCCTCGCTGAAAATGGCAACTCAGTGTCCTTGGTGGTCGATGTTGAAAGCCCGATGACCGAAAATGACTATGTGCGGGAAATTCGAATATTCGCCGACAATAATCCTGTTCCTATGCTGGCGAGTTATCAGTTCTCTCCCGCTGCAGGCAAAGCTGGCGTTGCCACTCGAATTCGATTGTCTAATTCTCAAACTATCACGGCCGTTGCGCGGCTAAATGATGGAACCTTGTGGTCGGGGTCCTCTGAAACGATTGTCACGTTGGCGGCCTGTGTTGATCCACTCCTGTAGGTTAATTGATGAAAACTAGAATTTCGATCCCGGCGACGGCAAAAAAAGGTGACATCCTCAACATCAAAACTCTGGCGTCGCACCCTATGCACAGTGGTTTCAGGCGCGATGCCATCGGTGCATTAGTCCCGCGGGATATCATCAATAGGTTTCGCTGCGAATATCAGGGGCAGCTTGTTTTTGAGGCCAAGTTTGGACCGGGTACCGCGGCCAACCCTTTCTTGTCTTTTCATCTGCGTGCGGATGAGCGCGGTAACGTAGTATTTATCTGGATTGATCAGCAGGGCGAAAGAACCGAGGAGCTGAGGTTTCTTGATATCGTGGATGATGAGTACTGATCATGCGCTCGGCTGCAGCCTCGCTGCTCATTGTAATAATCGCTAACTTTTTGCTACCAGCAGCTAGCGCCACAGTGCCCCTGACAAATACTTTATCAGCATCAGCATCAGCATCAGCATCAGCATCAGCATCAGCATCAGCGCCAGTTGCTTCGCGGGCACAATCTGGCTACCACTTTCAATCCAGCGATACCCAGTCATTGCAGGACGATGATTTTAAAAATCCGGGCATGCTGTGGGTTGATACCGGCAGGCAGTATTTTAACGACGCTACAGGATCAAAAAATAAGGCTTGTGCCAGCTGTCATAAAAAGCTGGCAAGTTCGGTGGCAACAACCTTTCCAAAAATGAATCAGCACCTTGGCGCAGTCGTCAACCTGACGACTCAAATACAGCACTGCCGATCGCAACACCAGCAGGCAGAACCTATCGATTACGAAAGCGAAACCGCGCTGGCGTTAACCGCTTATTTGGCGAATCATGCGCGTGGCCAACGGGCAGATCACCACGTGCTTGCGCCGCCTGCAACACTTAAACAATCCGTCGAAGACGGCGGGCGTTATTTTAATCAACGGCGTGGGCAGCTCAATCTGAGTTGTCATAATTGCCATCAGGACAGTGTTGGCAAAATGTTGCGGGGTGATCTCATCAGCCAAGGGCAGAGCAATGGCTACCCTATCTACCGGTTAGAATGGCAATCACTGGGGTCATTGCATCGACGCTTTCGTGCCTGCGATATCGGTGTAAGAGCGCAGCCTCAGGCACTGGGGAGTGATACTTATATCAACCTCGAAGCCTATCTTAAGCAAAGAGGTGCTGGCCTCCTCATTGAGACACCCGCAGTGCGCCGCTAGTCGGGGCTAGCAGCGTATACAGGAATACGGGGGGCCGCAAGAAGCTTCCGTATGGTAGACGCTAAAGAGCGGTACTGTGCTTATACTGATACAGGCTCATTCATCGCGTGGCCTGTGAAAGTGCTGAACTAAGTTGTCTGAACTAATGGGACTGAATCAGCTGTGGGATGGCGGGGCACGCTATTGATCGTGACAGTGCGATGTAAGGGTAGGTGGCTGACGATGCCCGCAAGAGATAACGTTTAACAATAGCCGGTCTTCGTGATTGTGCGGTCATCTGATCGAGATTATGTTCTTTTTAGGAGGCTGGTGACAAGCGTGATGATCGGCAACGGATAGGGTTTATTCAACCATTTTGAGAGTTTGCTTAGGCTTGTGGTCTCACGCTAAACGGCCTCTTAAGGCGCCGAATTATGGTCATAGTATTACGCGAATTCAAAATGGGTGGTATCGAAGTGGTTCGCTGGTGGCTAGTGGCGGCGCCGTCTTGATACAGCGAGGCCCACTAACCCCAATCCGAGTAGTGCTATCGAGCCTGGTTCGGATACAACCGCAGTAATCACTCGGATATGGTCTCCAGGCGAGCTAGCTCTCCAGTTATCGATGGTCAGTCGATTACCCTCGAAGGTAGTGCCAGGCTTGTCTCGTTTTTCTAGTCCAACCGCCCCGGGGTACCGATAATTAACATCGTTCAGGCCAAATTCTGTTGCCGTTTGTTTTAGGCTTTTTTTGCTCTCAAAAATCTCCAGAATGTCGCCGTCAAATGTTATCCATCCCTTAACTGTCTTACGGTTTTTGGGATCAAAAAAAACATAGTGGCTCGAGACAAGCTTATCGTACGTCTCTGACCAAACGTTTTGCTTTTCGTTGAAAGCATGTAACAAATTGTCGTTGAAGTGATTTCTTCCAACTTTATTGTTGTCTTTAGGGTTTTCAAACGGATCGGTATCGACCTTTTCAAAAAGATCACAACCGGTGCTGCTAGTAAAGACGGTGCCGCCAGTGACGCAGCCATCGACGATCAAAGCGTTGCTGTGCGCTGACAATCCCAGTAAGAGTGCCGCCATCATTAGGTTTAGTAATCGCATTGCCGTAGTCCTTTACCTGTAAATTGTTAGAAATGAGCCAGATCGAAAGGTTATCCATAGCTAGCTTGGCTAATATTAAAGCATAGAATTACCGCAGGCCTAAATTTTTTCGTTGACGATAGACGATTATTACAAGGAATCTCGACAAAATTGTGAGCCTAGGAAAATTACCTGATTGAGGCAGTAGTCACCGTGGGGGTGATTTGATACTTTTATGGGGCAACGGTATGTTCTAACAGTGCCCGTATTAAGCGCTTGTGTAAATGTGCTCGCGCGAGTGTTGATCTGAAAAAATAGCTCAACGGCGCGGGTTATTGATCAGCCAGTCAACGTAGGCGTTCTGGCCGCTGGTCAACCACGGAAAGGGCGAGTGCGGTCCACCGACGATAGTCCAAAGTTCAACTTTTGTTGCCTCAGCGCAGTTGGGGTAGCTGAGTACGGTGGTCTCGGAACCACTCACCGAACTGACCATATCTATCGGGTTAAACATGACGGGGTTTGTGTTGTCGCAGCCAGCCTGTACCGCAAATCGATCGGTTGTTTCTAAAGCGCTCGGAAACAAAAAACCGGGCAATGATGATCCGTCGTAGGGAATGGTCTGATCAAGATCGCCGTGAATGGCGAGTACACTTACGGGATTGTCGGCCGGGGCGCAGCTGGCCGAACTGGCAAACGTTGATCCTGCAAGGCTCACTAGAGACGTAATATAGTCGGATGCCTCGCAAGCCATGCGCAAGGCCATAAATCCGCCATTTGAGTGGCCAAATAAGCCGATGCGGCGGGTGTCAATGCTATAAGTCGCAGCGGCTTCCTCAATCAGGCTTCTAATATAGGCGACATCATCAATTTGACGGTAGTTTTCACCGGTATTATCGTCTCGTTCCGCTACGGCGGCACAGCAAGCGGGTGTAGCGTTCCAAAATTTCGTGCCATTGGCATTAGCGGTGCCGTCGGGTGAAATAAGGATGTACTGTTTGCTATCAACTCGATCATTCAGTCCAATATAATTGCCGAGTAATGCGCCGGATCCACCGTATCCATGGAGTGCGATAATCAGTGGATAACGAGTTTCTGTGCTGTAGTTTGACGGAATCTGTACCGCGGCAGGTCTGTCTATTCCTATAAAGGTTGGCGGATTGGTGGCACAGCTCGAATCATCGGCACAGCTCTGCAACAGAGTGTTAGAGGTTGAATTTCCAGAGTCTTGAGCGTCGCTGCTACCATTACTATTTTCGCCACCGCCACCGCCACCGCAGCTAGAAACAACGATGGCGACGATCACTCCTATAAGTAGTTGCGCCGATTTGGCGGCAGTAACGTTAAGTGGCCATATTTTCATAATCTAATCTCGTGCAGGCATTGCTCGAGTTCGCATCCCCTGCCGCTAACAGGCTGAGTGCTACCCGGCCGATTAAGACTCTTGCCAATGCGCGTGATAAGCCTTGGCCGCAGAAGTTTCGTTCGCCTGGTATCGACGAAAGGCAGCAAATACCCCCAAATCCAGTATCGGCTCGCGGCCTTCACCCATCTCAATCAGCTGCAAGCAGAACCAGCCCTGCTGCCCCCAACCGTTTAAACCCGCCATTAAGAGAAAAGGCGAATTGGGGCCAAACCAGCCGGGTCCAATGCGCAGCGTCTTTTCAAAGGCGCAGGCTTCCTCAATGTTGCCCAGTAACAATTTTTTTGAGGTGTCTGGATCGGCGCAGAGAGGTCGCCCTATGCCAACCATGTCGCAGGCATTGGCAGCCAGCGCTGCATCCATACCAGTGCGGGAGCGAAAGCCGCCGGTAACTAACAGCGGCATATCGGTTACGGCGCGTATAGCATCGGCATACTGAAGAAAGTAGGCTTCTCTGGCGATGGTGCTGTCCTTGCGTACCTCAGCAAGTTTGGGGTTATTAGTCAGGTTATCGAGCCCCACTAACTTTGGCTGCTCATAAGTGCCACCGGACAGTTCCAGCAAATCGAGCCCCTCGGCGTTTAGCCATTGAGCGACTTGAATAGAATCGGCATGAGAGAAGCCGCCCTTTTGAAAGTCTGCGGAGTTGAGCTTAACGGAGATCGGAAAAGCCGCCCCGACCTCCTGCCGGATAGCGCGAATGATTTCCAGCAGTAAACGTGCGCGATTTTCTAGACTGCCGCCCCATTCGTCATCACGCTGATTGACATCAGGTGATAAAAATTCCGAGACCAAATAACCGTGCGCCGCATGCACTTGTACGCCGGTAAAGCCAGTGTCTTGTGCTACCTTGGCGGCATGGGCAAAGCGCGCTATAACGTCGACTATCTCTTCACTGCTTAAGGCGCGCGGTGTGCCAAATGCGGCGCCGGGCATCTGTAGCTGAACCGCCGACGGCCCGACGGGAGTTGCTGCAACCGCTGCTGGCGTTTGCCGGCCGGCATGACTAATTTGCATCCAAAGCTGGGTGCCTTCTGCTGTACCGGCTTTAGCCCACTCGCGCAAAGCGGTCAGCTGGGCATCGGACTGCTCTCCTTCAATAACAACATTACCCGGTCGTTCAAGATAGCGATGGTCAACCTGAACATTACCGGTAAGTAAAATACCTGTCCCCCCGCGTGCCCAACGGCCATAGAGTGCCGCATGTTTTGTGGTGGCGCAATTAGCAGCATCAGCTAGCCCCTCGGTCATCGCACCTTTGCAAATACGGTTATTGATCACGACCCCGCAAGGTAGCGTTAGTGGTGCATTGATCGTTGTCATTAAAAAACCCCAATGAATAATGTTGCCGTTAAGCGTCCGTCCATCGTTTAAATTAAACGACTGCTAGGTAAGCCTGATTATTTATGTACAGCGGCAATCATTGCAGTATTTATCAATACTATCAATCCTTGTGGTTTCAGGTATTTGCGCGATAGTCAGCGTTAAGGTTGAAAGGGCTATCATGTCTCAAAAATGATAGGCTAATATCGGTCATTGCAGTTTGGGTAATTACCTGCGTTAATCATGTTTGCACAATAGGTATCGCTTTGAAGTTTTAAAGGATTTTACTCAATGTTGATAAAATGGAAAACCAAGTTCACGATCATTCTGGTGTTGGTCATTGGTTCTAGCCTCTCAGGTATGGGTTCCTATTTTCTGTATCGCGATGACGTCAGTAAACACAAGTTTGAAGTCGAGAAAGAATTCATTGATTTTAGGAGCCGGGTCGATATACGGGCGGCCACCTTCGACCGTGACTTAGACGTTAATTTTGAGGCGCTAAGATCATTAGCCATCTTATTTAATGATGGCGGCAAACCTGATCGGCATACATTTAACCAATTAGCAGAAAGCATTATGGCGCGGCACAGCCACGTCCATGCGTTTTCTTGGGAACCGCGAATCGGTTATGCTGACAGAGCTGCTTTGGAAAAGCAGGCTCGAGAGGTGTTTCCAGGTTTTGACATAACGCAGCGAAATGGGGATAAGCTGATAACCGCCTCAAAAAGGCCCGAGTATTTCCCCGTCTATTATATTAGCCCTTATCTGGGCAACGAAGCGGCACTGGGTTTTGATCTGGCGTCCGATGCCATTCGCCTTGACGCTCTCGAAAAAGCCAGAGATTCAGGGGGGCTGCAGGCTACGGCCAGTATCACTCTGGTCCAGGAGCGGGGTGAACACAAAGGCTTCCTTGTTTTTTTGCCAGTGTATCAAGGCTCTCAGGCGACTGTGGAGTTGCGGCGGAAGAATTTGATTGGTTTTATCACTAGTGTTTATCGACTAGCTGATATTTTTAGCTACTCTGCCTGGTCGACAGATAGCAGGTTTGAAATAGACTTTAAAATTATGGAAAAAATATCTGCTGATAAAAAAGCAGTGATTTATCCGTCATCCGATGAAGAAAAATTGTTCAATAATGCCTTTTTCACTGAGAAAAAAAGTCTTAAAAAAAGTTATCTTTATGAAAAAGAGCTGCCTAGTGTGCTTGGGCAAACATGGACCCTAATGGCTTCGAGTCCCAAAAAACAGTTAAGCTATAAAGATTTTTTCGGTCCAATAGCATTTTTTGCTGTTGGCATGCTGTTCTCTATTTTCATGTCGATGTATCTGCTGCAAATAGCAAAAGATGCAAAAGGGCTGCGGGCTTTGAATAAAAGGTTAGACGCAATCTCTTATTTAGATGGACTCACCCAAATAGAAAATAGAAGAAGGTTTGACGAATATATCGCGCAAGAATTGCTTCGAGCTATAAGGACTCAATCCGCTATGTCTGTGCTTATGATTGACGTGGATTATTTCAAGTCCTACAACGATCATTATGGGCATGTGGAGGGTGATCGAGTACTCAGAGACATTGCTACCGCCTTAAAAACGGTTATCAATAGACCCGTTGACTTGCTAGCTCGGTATGGGGGAGAAGAATTTGTTATTGTACTTCCCGACACTGAAGAGGCAGAATTAATTGCTGCACGCTGTAATCAAGTAGTTAGAGATCTGAAAATTCCGCATGCATATTCCGCCGCGGCATCGATCATAACGGTTAGTATTGGCTTTGAAACGTTTATACCGGATCAGGGTGCGCAAGTAAGTCTGGTTACTGAAAATGCAGATAAGGCACTTTACAGGGCCAAAGAGAAGGGCAGGGATTGCGCAGAAAAATTTGATGCTCAAAAACCCGTCGTGATGGCGCAGCAGGTATGAGCCAGGTCTTGACGCTGGCGCTCATTAAGTCCGCGGGCCAACACGTTTCTCTCAGAAGCAGATAATAAGTCGACATAATAAGGGGCATCATGAGTACTGCAGCATCGGTTCATAAAAGCGCGGTTAAACAGCAGCGCACCACGCTACAAATTACCCTTGTGGCTGCCTTGGGGGGGCTTCTATTTGGCTACGACACCGGCGTTATTGCCGGTAGTCAGCTGTACTTTACCGAATATTTTAACTTTACCGCTGCCGAACAAGGCTGGGCGGTTAGCAGTGCGCTATACGGCTGTCTGATGGGTGCCTTGGCTGGGGGTTATCTGGCTAACCGCATCAGTCGGAAATATACCTTGATTCTTGGCGCGGTGCTTTTTGTTGTTTCGGCGTGGGGTTCTGGGTTCGCTGACACGTTGGATCAATTAGTGATCTACCGCATTCTTGGCGGCTTAGGCGTCGGCTTAGCCTCACTGGCTGCGCCTATGTATATCGCTGAAATATCACCCGCTAAAAATCGCGGGCGTATGGTGTCCTATTACCAGTTGGCGGTGGTTATTGGTTTTTTTGTGGTTTTTTTGGCGACCTACTTTATCGGCGGTGGCGACACGCAGAACATGGCAACTGAGAGGCTTGCATTGCTCCATGAGCACAACGTGACGCAGGGCTGGCGAGTGATGTTCTGGTCAGAATTATTGCCCGCTACGGCCTTTTTTCTGTTGTTGTTCACGGTGCCGCACAGTCCGCGCTGGTTGATGCTGAAAGGTCGTACTGACGAGGCCGAAGCGGTGCTTGCTCGCATCACCTCAAGCCCTCAGGAAGCCGCCTCAGAATTATCTGATATCCGGGCGTCGCTGGAGAATCGGTCGTCGCCGAATCTAACGGTACTGTTCACCAAGGGCATTGGTTTTGCGCTATTTCTTGGTGTCATGTTATCGATTTTTCAACAGGTGACCGGTATTAATGCGATTCTCTACTATGGTGCGGAGATATTTAGTAACGCCCTAGGCTATGGCCCAGAAGATGCGCTTAAACAGCAGTTGTGGCTCGGTGCGGTTAATCTGCTCTTTACCTTTGTTGCGATCTATAAGATTGATAGTTGGGGTCGCAAGCCGTTGTTTATTGCCGGTGCTGTTGGCATGTGTGTGGGTTTAAGTATTTTGGGCTTGAGCATTTATGTGCAACAGATGGGCATTATTTCGCTGTTGGCAGTGTTGCTCTTTGTTGGCTCATTTGCCATGTCGATGGGGCCAGTGGTCTGGGTTATATTATCGGAAATGTTTCCCAATAATGTGCGTAGCGTGGCAATGTCGATCGCCGTAGCGGCGCAGTGGTTATTTAACGCGCTGGTCGCTAATAGCTTTCCGTTGGTGAATCAAAGTGTGCTAAATCAGGATGGTTTTAACGGTGCACTGCCCTATTTTATCTTTGCCGCATTTTGTATTGTTGCAATGATTTTTGTTTGGAAGCTCGTTCCTGAGACCAAGGGTAAAACGCTGGAGGAAATGGAGGCGCTTTGGTCAGTAAAAGACAAGGGTTGATGCTGATAGGGCCGCGAAAGGTTGTTGCCCCCAATTTATAATTAATGCAGCGTTCGGCAACAAAAAAGGGCTCTAGTGGGGGGGGGCTTTTGATGTGTATGGTGCCAGAAGAGGACCAAGATACTGGATATATCTTATTTAATACATAACAACTCATAAAAAACGGTGCAGTTTTGATGAATGAGGTCATCATGGAAATCAGATCCCTTACGTTACTTCAAGATGTTGACGAGGCGGCTTCGGTACCTAAACCCGGCACCCTCGTCGGACGTAAAACTAAAGCCTAGTAATTCAAGTCCCGCTTGCGTCCATCGCATTAGCGGGTTGCGGACCTGGCACCAATGACGGCTCCCTAAAGGCTGTTTTTGTTTGCTCATAAGGCCGCTGATACTTAATGCCCATGTTGTCCAAACTGACAAGCGATAAGGTTTTCCACACATTTTAATTGTAGTCTACTGTCGGCTTTAGGGCGTGGAGCTGACATCAATCCAAGTCCCGTACCATGTCGGCTATTGATCCAAGGCGGACATCAACCTAATCCGAAAGCGACCTCCGTTAATGTTTTCCCCTCTTTAGTTTCTTAAAACTCATGGAAATAATGTCGAAATTTCTTACACCCTTGTGTGCTATACAGTTTTATGGAAGAAAAATAATGTTATAAATCAATTACTTAATTATTTGGCATCATTTTTGCTATCTTTTATCCACGACTACATTCAATAGAAGAGAGAAAAAAATGAAGAAAAAAATTGCACAATTATTGACACCTTGGATGCTGGTGACCGCAGGATTTGCTGCTGCAGGTCCTATCTCTAATCCTGCGACGGTTTCGTTGCACTTAGATGCCTGGGCATATGTTAATATGGCGGAAAGTTTCGATTTTACAGATAACACCGATCTTTACCGCGTAGGTAGTAATGGCCCGGGCCCGACTATAACACCCGGCATCGCTCAAAGTTTTGACAATTTATCAAAAAATGGCTACTCCTCAGCTGCAGGTATAAGTTACAGTATCGACGTAAACGACCCATCACCAGCAACGGATCGCGATTGGGATCTGAGCATCGATTTAGAGATCGAAGGTACCTATAGTTACCAGGATGCCACTGAGGAATTTGAGTACGATACGGCAGACCTCGAAAAAGATTTATTTGGTGAGGGTGGTGTGGGGCTGTTAGGAAGTATCCCGATAAGCGACATTTTTGATAGTTCATTTTCTGTTAATGACTTAGCTTATATTGGTAAAGGTTTAATTAGTTTTGTCGATTATTGTAAGCCGACTGGCAGCCAATTCGGTTTAGGTGGCGCTGTCTGTGTCTTTGACTCTTCTCCTAACGATCTTACCGGAATGTTGTTTATAGGTTTGCAAGACGGAGATGATCCTCTTAATTATCTGGTCCCTGCTGGCGGCATTGCAGAGTTATCAGTATCCCTTGAGCTCGGCTTAACCGAGGCAGCAAGTGTTCCTGAGCCCGGTTCACTTGCTCTACTGGGCCTTGGCTTGGTCGGTCTCGGTTTCGCCCGACGTAAAACTAAAGCCTAGTAACTAAAGCCTAGTAACTCAAGCTTTGCTTGCGTCAAAAACTAGAAGGCCCGGCATTTGCAGGGCCTGAGGGACTTTATTGGACTGTATAAGACTGTAATATGGTGCCCAGAAGAGGACTTGAACCTCCGCCGTAGTAAGGCGTTGATCCTAACCCATTGATTTCAATTACCGTGTCTGTCGGTGGAGGTGTAATGCGGACCTTCAATATGTGTGAGTGTCTTTAAATCTTACAGATAGCCCGTTTGCGATTAAGCGCTCGTTAGACATTTATCAGTAACTTCCTTTCCCGCGACCACTGGCGAAGCTTAACATAGAGTCTGTATCGGACTCTGGTCTCGATTTATTTCGGCTACAATTCCCCAAAGCTAAGGTACTGATTGAAGCAATAGAATTACTGCATGCTAGAGATATCCCTGCATACTCTGTTCACTATAGCGTTATAGTACCTGTTGTAGACTTTGAGGCATGCTCGGCATGCACTGAAGAACGCATGGCAGCGTAGAGGATAGTCTTTACGATTTATGTAGCTGTAGTTATCTAAAAACTAGCTTGAAAAAACCAATTAAATTTAAAGGGTTACAAGCATATGTACGGTAAAGATTATCTTCACTATATTGGTCCAGAAGCTCGTGAAAAAGGCACAATTCTTAAGAGAGGCTTAGCAAAGCGGTTTGAGTCGGCGCTTGAATATTTCAACCTTGATGCGAATTCAGTCATCTTAGATACCGAAACTACCGGACTTTCGGAAACGGCACAGTTGATCGAAATTTGCATATTAGACTTCGAAGGGAACATCCTACTTAACGAGCGAGTTAAACCGAGCGTCAAGGTGAGCAAGGGTGCAAGGGAGGTGCATGGTATTAAGGCTAGAGATTTAAAATCCTGCCGATCCTGGCCCGACGTGTATCGAGATTATGTAGAGGTTACTGCGGGCAAAAATATTGTTGCTTATAACGCTAAATTTGATCGAAGAATTATTACTCAGACATGTCGAGCATTCAATCTCACGATGAAAAAACGTAAATGGTATTGTCTGATGCTGGCTTTTTCTGAGTTGGTGGGTCGCACGCGATATGGCGATTACAAATGGCACAAACTATCAACAGCCGCCTGGGTATTCGATGTGCCGCCTAACGACGATGCGCATTCTGCCTATGGTGATTGCGAGACCACATTGGCGGTGGCAAAAGAGTTTTTGCAGTTTGATCCAGAGTTGAGTTTACCTTTGGAAGATTACAAGGATATTGATTCGTTGTACCTGCTTCTCGATGAAAAAGAGCGACAGAAATCTAAGAGGGCCAATGTTATTTTGATTATTGTAGCTCTAATCGCAATCTTCATCGTCTTGTGGTGAATAGTTAGAGTCAGAACGGATGGTTTTAATGTCATAAATACAAGGGCATGTAGGTCACCTGTGTGGATCACCCGAAAAACGCACGCCTGATGGAAAGAAAAATGCACTAGCATTAAAGAAAAAGTTAATGGTGCCCAGAAGAGGACTTGAACCTCCACGCCCCGAAGAGCACAAGCACCTGAAGCTTGCGTGTCTACCAATTTCACCACCTGGGCTAAGTTCAACAGCAATCACTGATCAAACCGAGGCGCGCAATTTAACGTTCAGCCATGCTTTTGTCAATAAAAGAGGGCGGTTGACGGCTGTTAGTCGTAATGAGTGCTGATATTGCCCTTTGCGGGCTATTTATCGACGTGACTACCCGTTGCAATCACAGCCCTTTGCAATCGCGGGACGTCAACTTTGAAAGCTACAGCGAGGGAAGCTGGCTAGCTGATCAATAATCAATGGAAGTCAACGATGGCCGGCAGGTCAGTGAGTAGTTTGTGACCTGTCATTCGTTGAGCTGGCTGGTTTGATCGCAAAACCCATGAGCTGTGTTGTTGACAATGACAGAAAGCAGGGTGAACTACTCTACTAGGTTACCGTTGAGCGAAAGAAGGTTTTGCTGTATCTGAGGATTTATCAATAAAACCAGATGCGGGACGATATATGGGTATAATGATGCCAATTCACTATTGTTCAAGGATTATACACACAGATGGCAAAACGCCTTACCCGCAAAGACCCCCATGCAGGCCGCGAGGCCGAGAAGTATGAATCACCCATTCCCAGCCGAGAATTCATTATGGAATTTTTGGCGGAGGCCGATGGTCCGCTCAATAGAAATCAAATCACCAAGGCGCTGGAATTAACAGATTTTTCTCAGGTTGAGGCACTGCGCCGCCGTTTGAAGGCGATGGAGCGTGATGGTCAATTGATGCGCAATCGTAAGGGAGCTTTTGGTCTTATCGATAAACTCGACCTTGTGCGAGGGAGAGTTCAGGCTCATCGAGATGGTTATGGTTTTGCTGTGCCTGTTGACGGGGGTGGCGATTTGTATCTCAACAGTCGCCAGATGAGTACCGTTTTCGACGGCGATGAGGTGTTGTGTCGCAGTGCTGGGTTTGATCATCGGGGTAAAAAAGAAGGCGTTATTGTTGAGGTGATTAGTCATAACACCCACCAGTTAGTCGGTCGACTTTATGATGAGAACGGCGTGGTTTTTGTGTCGCCTGACAACGCCCGTATCAATCATGATGTTATTGTTCCCCGAGAGGAGATAGGTGAAGCGGGTGTTGATCAATATGTGATGGTCGAGATAACCGGTCAGCCTGGCTGGCGCAAGCCTCCGACAGGGCGTGTTGTCGAGGTGCTGGGAGATCATATGGCGCCGGGGATGGAGATTGACGTCGCAATCCGGGCGCACAATATTCCTCATCAATGGCCTGAGGCGGTTGAAATAGAAGCGCAGGCATTGTCAGCGGAACCCGAGGAAAAAGATAAACAGCACCGTATCGATTTACGCGCTTTGCCATTTGTTACCATCGACGGCGAAGATGCCCGTGATTTTGATGATGCAGTCTACTGCGAAGCCAAAAAGACCGGTGGTTGGCGTTTATGGGTGGCCATCGCTGACGTGTCTCATTATGTAAAGGTGAATAGCGCGCTTGATAAAGAGGCGACCTTACGGGGTAATTCTGTCTACTTTCCTGAGCAAGTTGTGCCGATGTTACCTGAGGCGCTATCAAATGGTTTGTGCTCGCTGAAACCGGCGGTTGATCGTCTTTGCATGGTGTGTGAAATGACCATAAGCTCTGCAGGCAAAGTTAGTGGTTATTATTTTTATGAGGGTGTTATGCATTCTCATGCGCGACTGACCTATAACAAGGTGGGGGCGATTCTTGATTCAAAAAATCCCGATAGCAATCCGTTGCGGGACGAATACACAAAAGTTGTTCCGCATTTAGAGCAATTGCACAGGCTCTACCAAACACTCCGAAAGGCGAGAAGCCTGCGTGGCGCGATCGATTTTGAAACTACTGAGACGCGTATCGTGTTTGGTGGGGATCGTAAAATTGAAGAAATAGTACCAGTGGTTCGCAATGATGCGCACAAACTGATTGAAGAATGTATGCTGGCGGCCAATGTGGCGGCAGCACGGTTTTTGGAGAAACATGAGTTGCCTGCGCTGTTTCGCGTGCATGAGGGGCCCACCGAGGAGAAGTTGGAGTCTCTGCGCAAGTTTTTGGGCGAGTTGGCATTGGACTTAGGTGGCGGCAGTAAGCCGACCCCCGATGATTATCAGTCTTTGTTATCGCAACTCGGAGATCGCCCGGATGCACATATTATCCAAACGATGATGTTACGGTCACTGCGTCAGGCTGTTTATCAGCCTGAAAATCTGGGGCATTTTGGCCTGAACTATCCGGCTTATGGTCATTTTACATCGCCAATTCGACGCTACCCTGACCTACTGGTACACCGTGCCATTCGGCATATTGTTCGCAGCGATACAGCCAGTAAGCAAGTTAAGCGAGTGGAGGGCGCCGGTGTACTGGCAAAGCATAAAATTTATCCCTATGGCATGGCCGAGCTGTTAGTTCTGGGCGAGCAGTGCTCAATGACTGAGCGTCGAGCGGATGATGCTACCCGCGATGTGGTTTCTTGGCTGAAATGTGAATACGTTAAAGACCGTGTTGGGGAAGAGTTTGACGGTATTGTTACGGCAGTAACCGGCTTTGGTTTATTTGTAGAGTTAGTTAATGTGTATGTCGAAGGGTTGGTTCACGTCAGTGCTCTGGACAGGGATTATTATCATTTTGATCCGGTCAAGCAGCGGCTGATGGGCGAGCGCACCGGGGTTATGTTCCAGCTTGGCGACTTGGTAAAAGTGCAGGTGGTTCGTGTTAGCCTTGAGGACAAGAAAATTGATTTGGAAATGATTGAGGGTTCCACTCGATCAAAACGCCGCGAGCAAAAAGAAGGCAAAAAACCGAAGCGCCAGTTCGCAAAAACGGTAGCAAAAAAATCAGAAGAAAAGAAATCGACCAAGCAGAGTAAGGGCGGGGCTACCAAAAAGGCGACGCCAAAAACAAGTAAAGCTAGGGGTGCGGTAGCAGGAGAAAAACCAGCAAAGGTTGCTTCGCCCAAGGCAAAATCCGTTCGTAAAAGAAAGCGTCAGTAAGGCAGAATAGCGTGAGTGAAGAACATTGGGTATTTGGTATTCATGCCGTCGAAGCCCTTTTACAAGGGCAGTCAAACCGAATTGAAGAGTTATGGTTGCAGCAAGGACGCAATGATAAGCGTATCAATGAGCTGCAATTGCATGCCCGGCAGGTGGGGGTGAAATGTAAAACAGTGCCACGAGAAGAGCTCGACAAACAGGTAGATGGGCGTCATCAAGGTGTGGTCGCTTTTACCAAGCCGGCGCAAACCTTGCGTGATCGGGATCTAAAAGAGATGCTTGATGGGCTGGATCACCCGCCGTTGTTACTGATTTTGGACGGAGTAACTGATCCCCATAATTTAGGCGCCTGTCTGCGTACCGCCGATGCCGCCGGTGTTGACGCCGTAATAGCCCCCAAAGATAACTCGGCCCCCTTAAATGCTACGGTGCGAAAAGTTGCCTGTGGAGCTGCCGAAGTGGTGCCCTATATTCAAGTCACCAACTTGGCTAGAACAATGAAAGATATTCAGGGTCGAGGTATATGGATTACCGGTACTGCTGGTGAAGCCGAGCAAAGCGTCTATCAAGCTAATCTTACCGGGCCTGTCGCATTAGTTATGGGTGCTGAAGGTAAGGGGATGCGACGTTTAACCCGAGAAAATTGTGATTACCTGATTAATTTACCCATGGCGGGCTCAGTGAGCAGTCTTAATGTGTCTGTAGCAACGGGCGTCTGCCTGTTTGAGGCGGTCAGGCAAAGAGTGTCGGCTTAACCGTTGTTGCTGCCAGCGACCTATTAAAAGAATAATAAGGCGAGAAAAATAATGATAGAAACTCACGTTGATATAACGACAAAAGATGGTGCGATGAATACTTTTATTGCCTGCCCTGAGGAGGGTGGTCCCTTTCCTATGGTGATATTTGCCATGGATGCGCCGGGTAAGCGCGAGGAGTTGCACGACATGGCCAGACGCATCGCTGCCGTTGGTTATTATGTGGTCCTGCCTAATTTGTATTATCGGAAAGTACGTGAATTTCATATGTATATGGAAGGTGTTACTCGCGAAAAAATGTTTGAGCAGATGGATGCCTTGAGCAACGATTTATTTTGCGACGACGTGCAGGCAATTTTTGATCATGTTGATGGCAACGACCGTGTTGCAACGGGGCCGGTCGGAATTGTTGGTTACTGCATGAGTGGTCCATTCGCTGTTGCCGCAGCTGGGCGTTTCCCTGATCGAGTTAAGGTAGCAGCTTCACTGCACGGCGTGCGTTTGATCACTGAAGCCGCGGATTCGCCGCATTTGGCGGCAGAAAAAATAACCGGAGAGTTGTATATCGGCTGTGCCGAAACAGACTCTTGGGCGCCCCCCGAAATGATCGAGGCCTTAGATGCACATCTGAAGACGACGGCCTGTAATTATCGTATTGAGTGGTATCCAGGTACCGAGCATGGATTTGTCTTTCCGCAGCGGGGCGATATTTATAATAAGTCAGCGGCCGAGCGACATTGGGAGCGTTTGTTTGCCATGTTTGCGCGCAATCTATAATGCCGCAATTACCGGCGGCCGTTTGAGGCAGCCAACCCATGAGTTATTTCATCAATAAGGACTAGCAATGAAATTATACGATGCAGCAATGCCCGCGCCAAATCCACGCAGAGTCAGAATGTATTTAGCAGAAAAGGGGATAAAAGATGTGCCTTTAGTCCCGATTAATATTCTGAAAGGTGAAAGCCGTGCTGCGGATTCTCTGGCTAGAAACCCCTTCGGAGGCATTCCTTATTTGGAATTGGATGATGGCACTGTGTTATCCGAATCAGTGGCTATATGTCGTTATTTTGAAGCATTACACCCGGATCCTCCATTATTTGGTGTTACGCCTCTGGAGATTGCCACGATCGAAATGTGGATTCGGCGTGTCGAGCTCAACTTTATGGGCGCGGTAGGGCAAGTTTGGATACACGGGCATCCGATAACAGCAAAGTTAGTCGAACAAATTCCAGCGGCTGCCGAGCTGGGTCGCCAGCGCACCGCGGCATTTTATGCGTTGTTTGATGCGCATTTGACAAACAATGATTTTGTTGCCGGCAAGCAATTTTCTATGGCTGATATTCTTGCGCTGGCAGTGATTGATTTTGCCTGCGATTTGGTGGGTGTTCCCTACGAGGATTCGCTGGTGAATGTGGCCCGTTGGCGCACAGCAATAAGCCAGCGACCAAGCGCAGCCGCTTAGGGCTGGCTAGATAATCACCAAAATCCTTGCCTTTCATTGGCGGTTCCTCTAGACTTCGCGCCTCTTAAATCCCTGTGATCGATTGTGTGGTGTCTTGCTGCTAAATTAGTCATAGGGGCTCCTTGTCATATTG
>Ga0206130_10001738_pt1 | contig 31351 bp, 24 predicted proteins | sample Helgoland_Spring_9_FD_148637 | JGI IMG/M metagenome (GOLD analysis project Ga0206130, IMG submission 148637) | Pelagic subsurface seawater microbial communities from Kabeltonne, Helgoland, North Sea - Helgoland_Spring_Bloom_20160512_1 | ecosystem: Environmental > Aquatic > Marine > Epipelagic ...
GATTGAAAATGAATTTCTATCAACCCAATAGTACAATTAACCCAACTTTTTCTGGTAATGATATCGAGCTAAGAAAAATCGCAAACACACTTTGGCGGGGTAAATGGATAATATTCACGCTTATTATGTTATGTTATGGTGTATCAGATATTTATTACAGATACCTTTCAGTGGAGTTATATCCAGCAACTGCAAAAATTGCATTAGAAGAGGGTAAACCCATAAAAGTACTTACTAAAATTGAAAGTGTCGAGACGAGAAGTCTCATAACTGATATTGACATAAATACTGAGATTGAGATTTTACGATCTGGTGAACTTGTAGAAGAACTTGTGGATTCCCTTGATCTCACAAATCAAAGCGCTCTTAATCCTTACTTACGTGAACCCCCGTTATCAAGATCATTTATAACGAATCTTTTATCATTTTTTGACATTTTGCCTGACACTTCAAAAACTATGTCATCTCTAGAAAAGCAACGATCAAGTGTCTTTAGCCATGTTCGCAATAGCATGGCCTTCTCAAATACCCCAAATACTAGGGTCATTAATATTTTAGTTACGACAACTAACGCGGATCTTTCTGTCATTATTGCCAACAAAATGGCAGAACTGTACATCAAAAGCAAGATTCAGATAAAACTTAACGAGCTTAAAACTGCGACAGACTTTCTATCTAATCGTGCATCTGAATTGAAATATGACTTCGAAAATTTGAAGGTAAAATTGGCTAGTTTTTCCAGTAAATCAAAGCTCATTAATCCCGATAATTTAATAGCACAGGAAATTAAGCTCCGTGATTTACGCATGCGATTATCAGAGGCTAGCAAGCTTGTCGTAACAGAGACTGACAAACATACAAAGCTCTTATCTCTCAGAGAATCTGGCAATTTGAAAGAACTCATAAGTTACGCAGACAATTTTCGATTAAATCGCACCTTTCAACAATATAGCAACAACAATTTATCTCTTGAAGGCATTAATTTAGAAATAAATCGCCATATTCTCAATCTTGAATCTGAGCATAAACGAAAACAAAAGCAATTATTGGCTCTTAAAAGATCTGAGAGTTTTCTTGCAAGCCAGATTGAGCGACAGTCTCAAGAGCTAATTGTCCTTCAACAGCTTGAGCTTGAGACAGAAGCAGCTCGCCTTCTATATGAAAGTTTTTTCACACGGCTTTTGGAGACAGAAGTTCAACTTGGGCTTGAGACAGCCGACGGACGGATCCTTGCAACAGCAACAAAAAAAGGGGCTTCTAACCTAAACAAGATCCAAATTATCATTATTGGATGTACTATTGGGTTTATAATCGGAGCTGGTATTGTACTTATGAGGGAATTTCGCTTTTCGGGTTATAGATCGATTAATGAATTGCGCGATAATAGTGGTTATAGGGTTCTGGCCTCTGTGCCACTTATTTCTGTAAAGCATAAAAAATCAGCCATTTCATACCTCAAGAATAATCCAAATTCTTTGGTTGCCGAGGCTGTACGTAATATGCGGACATCCATTCTCATGCCTAAATCAGATATTATTCCACAAGTTATTATGCTTACCTCTTCAGTTCCAAAAGAAGGTAAGACAATGCTCACTTTTGCGCTTGCTCAAAACATGGTTGGCCTTGGTAAACGTATTCTTTTAATTGAAGCTGATATCCGTAGATCTACTCATTCCGTCAAAATTAATAGACAAAATACAGTTGCATTTGTTGATCTCATATTGGGTAATAAGGAGTTTAAGGATGTTAATTTATTCGTTGAAGAATTGGGGCATGACATCCTCACGGCCTCAAAAACTGATATGAACGCTGCTGATATTTTTGCGTCGCATCAATTTTCCAAGCTTCTTACTGAACTTCGAAACCATTACGATTATATTCTAATAGACTCCCCACCTGTTTTATCTGTTCCAGATGCGCGTTTAATAGGTGCTAATAGTGACGTTAGTATTTATATTGTTAAGTGGGACAAAACTACTCGTGATCAGGTTGATCAAGGCCTAGATATGCTTACAAGCATCGGCATAAACGCAACAGGTCTGGTGCTAAATCAGGTGGATCCACGTAGAATGAAAACTTATGGTTATATAAGCCCATACGGTTATAATGCATACGGATCAGAGTATTATGACAGTTAAATGCAATTATTTGGATAGTCGTGCAATTGGTTCTGCCCAAGGCTTTAAGTGTGAGGCACAAAACATGAATAAAATAGTGATAAGGACTCTAGGAAGAGATTTTATAAAATTCACATTATTGGCTTTAGGATTATTTATAATAACTGGATGTGGAATTGTATATGATACATATTCATTGTCAGACGATCCAAGCAATAATATAAGAGTCATCAAGCTCACCCCTGAGACAGTACTTGAAGCCAATAGCTCGCCATTTAAACCACAGGATTGGCCGGAAGTTTTTTCTTCAAGAATTAAAGATAATAAAGTCTATCGTAATCAAGTTCTTTCTGACCCAGTGCTAGACCCAAAGAGACTCTCTGGTGTCATAGAGTGGCGCCTACCAACGAAGGCTCAACCTAAGCCATATAAAATTGGTATTGGTGATGTTATAATGCTTAGTACGCCAATGAATGAGGACCTTATTGGGGTATTAAATGGTGTTCTAGCATCGCAAAATAGACGACAGAGTTATACTGTTCAGGATAATGGATCTATCTCAATTACGGACATTGGACGTGTCATCATCGGGGGGTTTACGCTTGAAGAAGCTGAGGATGCAATTTACCGACAATTCGTTGATGTGGGCATAGCTCCCTCATTTAGCATTGAGGTAGCTGAATTTAACTCTCAAAAAGTTTCTGTAACTGGTAACGTAATATCACCTGGCATGATATCGATTGCACTCCAACCACTTTATTTAGATCAAGCTATTTATATCAAAGGTGGTATTGATACTGGCGATGCCTCTTATGTTATTATCCGACTTTACAGAAAAGACTCTATCTATCAAATACCTGGCCCAGAATTATACAACATGAACGAATCTAATAAAATACTACTTGAAGATGGAGACAGGATCGTAGTGGATATGACTGATGAATATGAAAATGTACTTGGTTTACGTCAGCAAGCGAGAGCACTTTTATTGGGAGAGATTGAACTGGAGACAGAGGCTAAGGCAAACGAGGCTGGTAGCGTTTTATCTAGGATTAATTATGGAAGTATACCAAGGCAATATATTTATATTATAGGTGAAGTACATAAGCAATCTCGGTTTGCGCTTCCTTTTGAGAGTAGGGCCGTTCTTGCAGACGCACTTTTGGAAAGTGGTGGTGGTTTGTTGTCTTCATCGGGAAATCCTAAACAGATCTATGTTATAAGAGGGGCTAGAAAACTGAAAGATTTTACATCGATCAAAGCTTTGCATCTTGATGCATCTAATGCGGCAAATTTCCTTCTTGCAACACATCTAGAATTAAGACCAAAAGATGTAATCTTTGTTGGATCACAACCTGTAACGAATTGGAATCGTGTCATTAATCAAATTATTCCCTCGCTTGGCTTATCAGATATGAATATACCAACTATCAATTGATTATCTTTCATACTCAAAATATAAAGATAAGTAAAAAATTGAAAATTAAATCATAGTAAAAATTTAGAAATTTCACAAAGAACTTAAATATAAGCTCTAAAGTGTATTTGGATATTTTTCCATGAATCTTTGGGTGAACAGGTACAAAATGCCAATAATGTAAAAATGTGACCAGTGTTTTTTATAAGCAATTCTTTTAAGAATACTTTTCTCATATCTAAGAAATATTGACGACAAAGTTATAATTATAGACTTTATCGGAAGAAATTAAGTTTTCAGAATATTACACAAAGTTTAATCAATGGTTTCGTCAATCTTAATTCTCTATCGCGAAATACCTATCATTTAGATGTTAAATGTATTCTTTAGTATATAATTATCTATTCTTATTTGAGGTTAGATACACTTTCGCTTTTTGATTTACTAGGATCAGATCTGACATGGTTTTATTATCGATATTTACTATCCAATGAAACTGTACGATCCAATTTTATTACGTACATAAATTTATACAAAACAAAGCGATCTTTGATCAGTCTTTGTGCGGTAGCTATTTTAATTTAAAAAATGACAAAAAACACACGAAAAGTATTTTTAAATATTTATTTAAGTCTAACTTCAAAAAAACATATGCCCCAAAAGTGTTTGTGCCATGTGTTGTATTATAGATGTTTAAGACTGAATTGCATGGAGGTGTTCAAATTTGATTTTTGAAGGCAGCCTAGCATAAATGACTAGTTATAGAAAAAATAAATTTGCAGATGGTATACCTGAACTGCGACATATCGATATAAATTCATATGGCCAAAAATCCAGACCGTCTTGTATATCGCTTGGAGTAGGTGACTGTGCTCTGTATTTAATGCGGCGTATAGTAGATGAACGTGGTGGGTTGACGGTGGGGGAAATGCCTGCCGAGGTACCTTTTTCGCCAGCTCGATATTTTGCAGTTTTTGATGTACCCTCGCAAGAGCTTCGCGGCGAACATGCCCACAAGCGCTGTCAGCAGTTCCTTATTTGCTTACATGGGTCTTGTAGGGTTCTGTTAGACGATGGAGAGCAACGCTGTGAAGTTACATTGGATAGACCAGACGTTGGCGTATTTATGCCTGAGATGATTTGGGGCACTCAATATCGCTATAGTCCTGATGCAGTGCTACTTGTTTTTGCATCACGGACATACGAAGCAAAAGACTATCTGAGAACTTATGAAGAATTCCAAATTGAACTCGAAAAGATGAAAAAATGAAAGTTCCTTTTTTGAATCTTGGTGCAGCATATCGTGAATTGAAAGCTGAAATTGATGTTTCAGTCTCTCGTGTAATCGAAAGTGGTTGCTATATCCTTGGCCCAGAAGTTGAGGCTTTTGAAATGGAATGGGCGACTTATTGTGAGGCAAACTACACAGTTGGCCTAGCAAATGGGCTTGATGCACTAACACTTGCTCTTCGTGCGCTTGATATTGGGCCGGGAGACGAAGTGATCGTCCCATCGAACACTTACATTGCCACTTGGTTAGCTGTATCTGCAGTTGGTGCTGTGCCAGTACCGGTAGAGCCAGATCCTGAAACCTATAATATTGACCCTACAAGAATAGAAGATGCCATCACATCCAGGACACGCGCACTGCTACCTGTCCACCTCTATGGTCAATCGGTGGATTTGGATATGATTTTAAAAATAGCCCTACGACATGATTTACGTGTGATTGAAGACGCAGCGCAAGCTCACGGCGCTCGTTACAAGGGGCGTCGAATCGGTGCGCATGGAGACATAGTTTGTTGGAGTTTTTATCCAGGTAAAAATCTTGGCGCACTTGGAGATGCAGGAGCAATTACAACAAATGATGCGTATTTGGCTAAGCGAGTGGCTATTTTGCGCAATTATGGTTCCCACCAAAAATACTTAAATGAAGAGCAAGGTATTAACTCGCGACTTGACCCGATACAGGCAGCTGTCCTACGTGTCAAACTTTCTCATCTTGATAATTGGAATGAGCGTCGTCGTAATATGGCACATTACTATAATGAAAAATTGTGTAAGACAAAATTATCTTTACCGAAGCTGCCTAATTGGGCAGAACCTGTATGGCACTTATATGTTGTTCGCCATGCAGATCGTGGAGCTCTTCAGAAAAACATGTCCAAGAAAGGTATTGGAACACTTATCCACTATCCAATTCCGCCTCATATGCAGGCGGCTTATGTGGATTTGGGGTATTCTAAAAACGCCTTTCCGCTCGCTCGAAAATTTGCGGACGAAGTTTTAAGTCTACCAATTGGGCCACAATTTTCTTCTAAAGATTGTGAGGCGGTTGTTCATGCAATTTATTAAGCGATCGATGGGGTGGGTGGTTTGGCGTGCTTATCAATTTTTAAGGGTACATTTTTTTTCATTAGTTTTGACAAATTGTAACATTAATGGTATGCTTTTAAGGCATCAACCATTTCTATTTTCTGGCACTGAGAAAATAATCTTCAGTCAAAATGTCAAATTTGATTAATCAATCCCCAAGTGGCCGTCTGGTGAATATGGTTTCGCCAAAACAGTCATCCTTTACTATGTTGCTGCTGGATCAGTTGTTAATGGTAACTTATCCGCCACATGTTGATTGGCGGAAATCCTGCAAAAGTTATACGAGTATTATAAAATGAGTTCGCTGGGACCTCTTCGTGCAATTTCAATAGTCAGTAGTTCGCAAGTTGTAAATATTATCATTTCTATTATTCGGATGAAGTTGATTGCGATAATGTTAGGTCCTGCGGGAGTTGGTCTGCTAGGAGTATTTAACAACATAAAAGATATTGGAAGCGTTTTTGGTGGGCTCGGGCTTGCAACTTGTGGCGTGCGGCAGATTGCTCAGGATTCTAATTGTCTAGACACCCAGAACAAAACGCGAAAACTTCTAATTACTAGTTTTGTTATCCAAGGTGGATTAAGCGCACTGGTAATTTGGCTTATGCGTGACATCCTTACAAATCTTTTTTTTGCTGGCTCTATCGAGGCGCGAGCTATTGGAGTTATTGCTATTGCTGTGTGGGTCGGTTTGGTGGCCTCGGCAATGAGCGCTGTCATTCAGGGCATGCGACGGATTGCCGATTTGGTTTGTGTAACGGTATCTGGAGCTTTTATTGGTACGGTCGTCGGGTTAGTAGCAGTCTTGTTACTTGAAGATCAAGGATTGCCTTACCTTGTACTTGCATTGGCTCTTGGACAGCTAATTTCTGCAATATGGTTTTTAAGGCGAATAGAAAAACCGGTGCAATGTTCAGCCTTTCTTGTACAAGAACAAATTTCGAAATGGGGCAGCATGGTCCGAATTGGGATCGCTTTTATGTCTGGCGCACTTTTGACAACTGCAACACTATTGATCGTTCGAGGTATGATACATCAAAGACTTGGCACAGATGCCTTGGGGCAATTTGAAGCTGCCTGGGCTTTGTCAATTACCTATATTGGGTTTGTTCTTACTGCCATGTCTACGGATTACTTTCCAAGACTAAGTAATGCAATTAACGATCATAAAGTTGCGAATGCGATGATCAATGAGCAGCTGCAGCTTGCGCTAATTCTGGGAGGACCACTCATCTTGGTAACTATTGGTTTAGCACCAATTATGTTAAACGTTTTGTATTCGTCGGAGTTTAGTAATGCTTCTTCTCTTCTTCAGATGATGACGTTGGGCAATCTTTTTAAGCTTGTTTCATGGTCTTTGGGCTTTACGGTGGTGGCGAAAGGGCGCGGCGGATTGTTCATGTTAATTGAATTGAGTTTTAACCTGAGTTTTATTGGCTTTTTATGGTGGCAAATTGACAACTTTGGCAGTCAAACTATTGGAGTGGCATTTAGCTTTGCATATGCCGTTCATATGATCGCAACTTTCATTGCCGCACGTTCAATGGTTGATTTTAAATGGGAAAAGATCTCATTGTGGTTATTATTATCATACTCTGTATCAGTGGTAGCTCTATTTTTCTTAGCTAGAGCAGCACCAATAGTGGGCGGCATTGCGGCACTTGCTTTGGCGGGTTTCAGCGTAGTGTTGGGGCTACGATTCTTGATTGTAACTCGAGGACACTCTAACCAGACTGCAAGACGCATAGAAAATTTTTTTGAATTTATAGGTTGGCGCATCTATTCGAATGCACAGGAATAATATAAATGCCTTACTCACAGCACGAATAAGATATACTTTGAAGATTGCGGAGTTTGTATGGTTAAGATCATCTTTTAAAATTTTACTAGTTCTATAAGCAATCGATTTGTTTGTAGTCAAATACCAAACTTTACAGATTACGTGGTAATACATGAATATTAATTCTGAAAATAATATGGCAGGGGCAGATGTTCCAATTAAAATATCTTTTTGTCTGTTTACATACAATCAAAGTGAATACGTCTTTGAGGCTCTGCAAAGCGCATTAGCACAGAACTATTCGCCAATGGAGATTGTAGTAATTGATGATGGCTCTTTAGATGGAACAGCTGCAATAATTGAAAAAGAAATTACTAATTATTCTGGACCCCACCAAATAAAAGTTCTTCTTAAAAAGAAAAACAAAGGTTTAGCCGATTCAATTAATACCGCAATTTATGATCTTGCTGATGGTGAATGGGTTGTTTTTGCTGCTGGTGATGACATCTCTTTTAAAGACAGGACTTTAAAAATTGCAAATATGGTGATGTCAAACCCAACCCTTACACTAATACAATCTGGAGTAATTCGTGTGAATGCCTCTGGAGAATTCTTAAACAATATTGATGCACCTGTGTTGAGCCTGGAAACAACATTTAAAGAATCTGTGCTTGGCGCGGCAGCCGCTTATCATAAACCCACAATCGCTTCTTTCCCGCAAATCGGTATGAGAGTTATCCGTGAAGACGCTGTTCTAACCGCAAGAGCTTTGATCGTAGGCAATTATGCCAGACTTGATGAATGTCTAGTGGAATGGCGTAGACATGAAAATAACATGTCAGGCACGACGGGACAGAGCTTTTTTGAGAGTTTATTATTTGTTAACGGTAAATTTTTAAACGACCATTCGATAGCACTCGCACAACAAATGTCTGATACCATACACGCAATGATGCGAGGTATAATCGACGATAAGAAAAGTGCTTGGTTGCTGTTGTGTTATTCAAAAATGATCTTTAAAAATCAAAAACGGTCTGGTTTCTTTTTAGCACTACAAGATGGAAAAACTAGTATTGGAAAATACATGCGCCGGCACCCTTTTCATAGCATCTATGCATTAGTTTTTATTTCTTACCAGTATGCTCGTCACAAAGCATACAATTTTCGAAACTAAGACATTTTTGTACACATTTTACTAAGGATTTAAATGGCAATGCATTCTCAAATTGGTTTTCTAATGCCACCAACATTATTAGGTAAGCAGAATGGCGTGGTATGCCAAGCTCTGACTTGGCGCAAGGCTCTTGAAGAGAAAGCTATTTCAGTTCAACTTATAAACCCATGGTGTAGTTACGAGTGGTCAAAATTTGATGTTATACATGCATTCTCCATAGGGCATTATTTAAGCATGCTTCCAGAAATTAAAAAAAGAGGATGTAAGAAAATTATTTTATCTCCAATTTTTGATTATAATCGGCCAAGTCTTATTACAAATGCTTTAAGCCGGATTGCACTTCCATTTGGCGAACTGAGAACTACCTGGGCAACTTTTCGTTTAGCCCTTGCTTGCGTTGATCAAGTTTTGGCTCGGAGTTCCTTCGAAGCTGAATGCCTGATTAATGGATTTGGAATAGCAAAAGAAAAAATTTCGATAGTTCCCCTTTCGGTGCGGTTTTCCATGCCCCCTGAAAAATCTAAAAATATCCGAGAGCAAATTTGCTCACATGTTAGTATTTTATCTGCACCGATAAAAAATGTTAAAAGATTAGTAAAAGCTTCTGAAAAATTTGGCTTTTCACTTCATTTGGCAGGTAATATACCTGATAGAAACTTTAAAAAATGGTTAGAGAGTGTACAAAATAAAAACACTCAAATTGTATATCATGGGGTGCTTGATGATGATCAATTATTGCAATTGTACCAAAGGTCGAAGGTATTTGCACTTCCTAGTTTGATGGAAGGTGTTGGACTTGTTGCACTTGAAGCAGCCATTAATGGTGCGGAGATAGTAATTACTGAACGTGGAGGGCCAAAAGAATACTATGGAGGCTTGGCTCATACAGTTAATCCGCAAAGTGTTGATGAAATAGGCATAGCTATAATGAGCCTTTTGGGATCAAACACACATCAACCAGAATTAGCTGCTCGCATGGCATCGCTTTATTCAATTAATAATACTGTAAATTCACTAATTAACTCTTATGATCTTAGTTAATTTATATTTTTATGCATAAATCCCTTATTGGCTACATCACCTAAGAAAAATGTATAATATTTGATGCCTAAAAGAAATTCACATTTTTAGTATATGTAATGAAAACTGTTATAAAAAAATTCATAAAATAATATTGTTTAGTGATTTGCAACAATTTCAAAATTTAACAGTTAAAACTACTGATACAAAAGTGCACATCAATAAAACTTTCAATTGCATTATAAAATTGGAATATATGAACGTTTTCTCAGTTAATGACTTATCTACATCTTGCAAAAACGGAAATTAGTTTTGAAAATTAAACAAAGCTACACTACAGCAGAATTTAAATGGAATTTTACAAAAATTTCATTAATACTAGTTGCAATTTCACCGGCATTTCTTCTTGGAGCAGGCAATAGGCCACTTGGATTAATTTTCTTTATGGGAGTATCTCCATTTCTAGCATTTAAAAAAAGCTATGATGGAAACACTTTTGTCCTGCTAGCATTTTGTGGATCTATAGTGTTTTCCGCAGGAGTAATTAATATCGAAACTGTTCGCTGGTCGTCGGTATTTTATAGCTTAATGTTTTCTTCATTTTATATTGCATATGTAAACACACTTAAAAATGGATCAATGCAAATTTCTGAATTTATTAAAATATGTAAATTTATTTTATTTGCATACTTTTTTACACTCTTAATACAACAATTTTGCGTCTTATTGAGTTTACCAATATTTAATGTAAGTAATTACAACTCTAGTAATCCCTGGAAATTAAACGCACTAGCAGCAGAGCCGTCGCACTCTGCACGAATTATTGCTTTAGTAATGTTGGCGTATGTAATGGCAATTAAAATCATAAAAAACTCACAAATTCCCGAGCCTACTCAAAAGGAGCAAATGCTGGTTTGGTTTGTATTCTTGTACTCAATGATGACACTTGGGAGTGGAACTGGAGCTTTTATGCTTTTTTTAATAATTCTTTATAAATTTGGCAAATTTAATGTGAAGTCATTTGTTTTAGCATTCGTAACCATTCTGATAGTTTTAAGCTTTTTTCCAATAGAGCAACTTAACAGATCAATTAATCTTATAATTTCGATATTTAGTTTGGATTATAATCAAATGTTAAGTGCCGATCATAGTGGTGCAATGCGGATTGCTCCTCTTTTTGTTTTGTTAAACGAGATTGAGGTATTTTCGGTAAATGGTATTTTTGGGAATGGTACCGATAGCGTGGGATTATTTATGTCCAATTATATTGGTGGTGTTGAAGATGGTTTCGCAGGAGGAGGATTAATGATGTTATGGTATGAATATGGAGTTCTTTCATTTGCCCTGTTTTCTTTCTTTTCAATTCGAGCAATGTATATCGAAAAAGAGCCAATATTTTTTCTGATATGGTTAATTATGGTTTTTATAGCTGGTGTGAACGGTCAGATGATTTGGCTTGCAATAATACTATTTACATCGCTTAGATTCTTCAAATCTCAAATATATAACTTGAATTTATACTCAACTAAAAATGTTGTTTAAGACCATCTACCACAAAATATTAAAAAAGGCATAGAATACTATGTTCACTAATATTGGATTATCACATAAAAATAATTTGAAAAAAGAACATTTGGAAAAATTTACTGTCCTTCATATAATTAAAGGTAAAGCAAACAAAAACAGAGCAAATGGTGTTAACCAAGTAATTGATGGAATTTGTAAATACTCTGCTCGAAGTGGTATACGAGTGAACGTAATTGGTATGGCAAAAACTGCTTCTTTTGAAGGCGAAGAAATCTTTAAGTATGGTTACACGGTAAGGGTTTTTACAAATTGGATGGGGGGGTTTTGTCGCGCGCTTTTTGATGAAATATATAAAGCTGATATTATACATTTACACGGCACATATTCAGTTCTTAATATTTTTTCCGGTTGGGCATGTGAGCGTGTTGGTAAACCTTATATGGTAACTCTTCACGGGGGGCTTTCTCCAGCGCGCAATACTTGGAGGAATACTTTTAAAAAGTGGATTTTTCATCAAATTTTACAAAAACGCCATCTTGAAAATGCAGCTTTTATTCAATGTCTGACCGAAGAAGAAACTACAGAGGCTGTAATGAAATTTTGTCCACAATCGATTGTCGTTATACCTAACGGCGTTGACCTAGATGACTTCCCAAGAACTGAACGCATAGTGAAAAATAATTCGATAAAGTCAATTGGTTACATCGGTAGAATATCGCGTGAAAAAAACCTTGAATCTCTTTGTAGTGCATTTTCAAAAATAAATAAAGATCACAACATGCAGTTGTTGTTGGCGGGACCTCTAACGGACGAAGCGAAGCGGATTGAACAACGGTGGTCAAGTTATAATATTAAGATTGTTGGACCCAAATTTGGTTTGGACAAAACAATTTTCTTGGATAGTTTAAATGTCTTTGTCCATCCATCGAAGACAGATGTGTTCTCAATTGGTGCAATGGAAGCTCTAGCTTGTGGCGTTCCGGTGGTAATTACGCGCACCTCAGATACGAGTTATTTTTTGGATACTGGTGCTTTCATTATGTGCGAGCCTACGGCTTATGGAATCGAAAAGGCACTTTGGAAGGCTTTAAATAGTCAAGAGACCTTAGCAGAGATGGTAAGTCATGGACGGCAACTTATCGAGACAAAGTTAAATTGGAATATAGCGACAGCTAATTTAATAGAAGCTTATCGAGATGTCATTAAGCGTTAACTCAATAAATAATGAGGCAGTAACTCAAATTGTGCGTGAAGCTTTAAAAGGACAAATGGAAGTGCTAATTTTGCGTGGTGTGGATGAATTTGTGCATGATGCCAGCGATATTGATGTACTAGTGCCGCGCAATCACTCACTTTCAGCTCTTATGCGCACTGCAGAAAAAGCAGCTCATGCAGGTTGGAAAATTCTTGCAGTGAGAGATATCGGCTACCTGGCACAGATTTGTTTGGTTAAGTGGGACAAAGCCAATGATAAATATCACGCCGTTAAAATAGATTTCTTTAATGGTCTAAGCTGGTGTGCACTAGGCAGAGATACCATTACTGGAGCGTTACTCGATATTCGAACATCTGTAGGCGAACAAGAGGCAATTGCGTTGGTCACACTCTTGCAGAAACTTATGTATTCAGGTTACCTAAGTAAACGTGACCGAGCACGGATAGCTGCGGGTTGCGACATTAATCAGATTGAGGCATTTATAAACAAAACTGAGCTACCTTTATCTCGTAAGACTTTGGAAAAAGGTGTACTGTCAAAAATAATCCGCTGGAGATTGCGCGCGGCGTCATCTGATGTAGGATTAGCTAATGTACTTTTTTGGATAGTAAAGGTTATTTGGCGCCGGATACGCTTTACCTTTATCCGGTCTGCCTTACCCGGAACATCCATTGTGTTAAAATGTGTCGACCGAGACCGGTGTGAAGTGATTGCGGCCCACTTTCAATTGTTGCTTGGAACGGCAGGCTTCCCCAGACCAAAAATCGTTCTTCAAAGTGGTTTTAGCTCCTTAAATTTCATACAAAATTTACTACATGTATGGTATGTTCTGTGTGGGGATATATTACTTAAAGGTCAAATGCAGGTCGACGACGAAAACTCTTTAACCCACCAAGAATTCACAACTGTGCATACCATCATTATAGATTGTATATCTGAGTGTGACGATGATTTGGCCATACTTCTGGATAGTGTTTCACAACATTCTTTGAACACACTTCGACGACTAGAAAATAGATGAATGCTAGAACAAAAATTGTTAGTTTTCTTGGACCTGATGGCGCAGGAAAAACTACTATTATGGCCCTTGTGGAACACGAATTGACTGCACGAGAGGTTGATTTTGCACATTATTATTTTGCTCCTGGTTATCTCAAACGATACCGTGCTTCAGGAATACCTACGGTTAATACAAATCCACATGCAGGACGCCAGTATAATTCAGGGTTAGTACTGCTAAAGATTTGTTTGATGCTGTTTGAATTTAATATGGGTGTGCCAAAGGTGAAACGCCAAAATAAACTTGTATTGTTTGACAGATTTATTCACGATCTTCTGGTAGACCCAAGGCGCTACAGGTTGAACCGATTGCGCTGGTGGATGCGTGTGCTACTTAAGCTTGCCCCATCTCCAGACCTAATGGTTATAATTACTGCACCCGCCAAAATCATTCAGAGCCGAAAACAAGAAGTTAGTTTAAAAGAAACGGAACGACAGGTTTTGACATACAAAAGTATTGCGAACCAGTTTTCACGATTTCTTTTGATTGAAAATGTTGGTCAACCTGAGGATGCAGCTATAAAGATTGTTTCTGCTATATTTGATAGATGATTGATTTGAAACCTCTTTTAGGCTCTGAAGAAGATCCTGGTATTCAGGTCTCTTTTAAGCTATTTACGACTAAAGGGAGAGAGCGGTGGCTTCTTGAAGATCATTATAGACACCCTTGGCATCTCGAAACTTGGCCTCGCGCTAACTGCAGAGCCCACATAATCTATTACACAGCAATTTTACTTGGTAAGTTAGGTATCCATCTTCCTTCTAGACGCATAATTCTAAACATCTCAAAATATTCAATATACGAAAAATATCGTTTTGAATTTGATAAACTTTCAATCTTTCTTGGCACACCTGGTCTTAATAGAAAATTTGTTGTTTTTGCAAGAAACAAGAAAGGCTCATGGTTTATCAAAATTCCAATTAGTAATCGCAGTAGTGAACTTTTAAATAATGAAGCTTTGGCACTTGGGGATCTGAATAAAGATGTGGCTTTTGCCTCAATGGTTCCAAGTTACTTTTGGATAAGAAATACACTTGCAATAGAGGATGTACGTCAATCAGGTGCTTCTTTTGCGTCGTTGGATAATGATGAAATCCTTCGAGTGCATAATCTTCTTTTTTCGAGAAGCCATCATGTAGTTACCCTGAAAGACTTCAAGACTGTTTGGGAATATTCGACACAAAATTCCCACGTCAATGAAGAAATGCGCGTCTTAATTTATAAGACCCGGATTGCAGCTTACGATCATATTCAGCATTTGAATGATGATATGAATTTTGAATGCTACCAAGCTCATGGTGATTTTACTAGATGGAACGTGCTTCGTGCCAAAGATGGTTCAGCTCGGATCATTGACTGGGAAATGTATGGAAGGCGACCAAAATTCTTTGACCCGATTCATTATATTGTTTCACAAGCGATCTTGGTAGATAAAGTAAGTGCAGAAGTAATTTTAGAAAAAGTTCTTAAGTTTGGATTGAGCATCAGGGCTGATTTGTTGTTTCCAATGTATTTTGGACTGTATCTTGTTGATCAAGCTCTTATGTATTGTGGCCTTTACGAAAATGGTGGTGATACATCACCACAAGCTCTGTGGCAGTTGCAAAAATGGACAGACTTATTCGTATTATTATCACCTAGTTCTGTCAAAGAATAAACTATTTGGAAAATAGAATTAGACGTTTGATCAAAAAGCAGGATGCTATTGCAATAGCATAGTTTAAAAAAAGCTAAAGGTTATGATTTAAAAAAATCCTCTTATTGTATCATAATATCAGTACTTCATTCGCTGCAAATAGGCTTTGATGGCTAGCATACAAATAGGAAGTCAACATTGATGTCATTATATTATAAATTGAATTATTTTTCTTATGCATAAACGTAAAATTGTATTGATTGCAGCTTATGATGTGAGTTTACACACTAGTGAAGGTTATATTGCTGTAAGCCTTCTTGCTCGTATCGACCCAGAGATAAAAGTGATCCTATTAACACGTATGAATAATGTGTCTGAACTTTGTGATAACTTTGAGTTTAGGGCTTCTTGCCCTAACGTGAAGCTAATCGGGTATGACCTGCCTAAATGGTTAACATGCTGGAAAAAAGGTGCGCGAGGCTATAGACTTTATGCTTATCTGTGGCAGATCAGCTGGCCTTTTACGCTAAAATTGAAACGCCGGCTGATAAAGCGCCTGTCCGTGGTGCATACACTAAACTTTCATAATGACAGCATTCCTAACATGGGTTGGATCCTGGGAAAGCCGACGGTATGGGGGCCTATCAACCATAACGAGGCAACAGTTACATGGCGTATGAAGAATTGGCCAATCAAGATGAGGATTAACAACACACTGAAAGCCGTTATTCGAAGATTGGCATGGCGCCTTGACCCACTCCTGAAACTTTCAATTTTAAAGACAGATGTGGTATTGTCTGCTGGTAATTGGGTTGATCAACGGCTTGGCTTAAGAGATCGTGTAAATGTTCAACGAAAAAGCCAACTTGGATTTGATGTATCGATGCTTCCCTTACGGCGAAGCGCATCAAGCACTGCGCTATCTTTGGTGATTGGAGGTAGACTGGACTGGATCAAGGGGATTGACCTTGCGCTGCACGCATTGGCTCTATTGCCGCATAATGTGACCCTTACCATCATAGGTGATGGTCCGTGCAAAAGCTTCCTGATTGAGCGTGCAAGAAAGCTCAGAATTTTGGAGCGGGTGAAGTTTCTGTCTGCGGTTTCTCGAGAACAGTTATTACAACACTACGCTGATCACGACATCTTTCTTTTCCCTTCAGCTGAAACTGGTGGGTTAGCCTGGGTAGAGGCTCTGGCGGTTGGATTGCCTATTGTGGGTTTCGAGGGACATACCGAATTGGCAGACATTTCAACGCATTTGCCAGGGATTAAGCTTGCAAAGGATCTTGGAGCATTTGAAGAAAATGTGAAAGAACTTGCTAAGACTATTCAAATAATTGCATCAGAATCTTACGATCCAGTAATATTATCCACAGCGGCGCAGGATCATTATGGCTGGGAAATTTTTGCAAGTGATATTCAGGATGTATACCGAAATATCACAAATAGAAAAACCCATTCAGGTGATGGCATTTGATAGTCTTTTGCCACTTGTTGAATGACCGTTCGGGTAGTCCGACGGTGTTAAGCTCAACATTGAATGCGTTGGATGCGCACAACAACGGTTTACTTTATGTAGGCTCACAGGGGCAGGGCGTACTTGACGAAAATGATGTGCCAATCCGGCATTATTGGTATCGTCGCAGTCTTTATCGTTCAATTACATTTTTTACTTATTTTGCCAGTCAAGTAGCGCTCTATCGTTCACTTTCGCGTTCGCAGGACATTCCACTTGATGCCACAGTTTTCGTAAATACACTTTTGCCATTCGCTGCAATGCTTTGGGGGCGGCGAACTGGGCGGCGCGTAATAGTACATATTCACGAGATATCTATTATGCCAAGATTATTAAGCTGGTTTCTGAAGCGTTGCGCAGCACGCTCTGCTGAATTATTGCTTTACGTTTCAAAAGATCACTTTTCACGGTTGATAATTAAGGGTCCAGAATCGCGGATTATCCCAAATCCGGTTAGCCCAGTATTGGTTGCTCGCGTTAATGAGAAAAGCTCCCGCCAGTTAGGGCGGTTTCGTGTTTTAATGCTAGCTTCTCCGCGTCTTTATAAGGGCATAAAAGAATTTTTTGCATTGGCCGCTGACCTGCAGGCTAGAACTGATATCACCTTTGATCTTGTCTTGAATGCAGATCCAAAGGAAGTAGAGACTATTGCTGAGTGTCAAACTGATGCAGCCAATGTAACTATTTATCCTCGCACGAATGACACGGGAAAATTCTATGTCGAAGCTGACTTAGTCATGAACTTATCTCGGGTAGATCAGTGGATCGAAACTTTTGGCCTCACGATCGTTGAAGCTATGACTTTTGGTATTCCGGTAATAACACCTCCTATTGGTGGTCCAGCAGAAATTGTTACACATGGCATAGAGGGCTATTGTATCGACTCGCGTGATGGCGTGGCGCTACGTAAGGCAGTATTGGCGCTTGCAGACGATATGACAAACTATTCAGCTATGTCTCAGGCAGCATTACTGCGCGCGAAAAATTTTACTTACGATGCTTATGCAATAGCATTGCGTGATGCGCTCATCGGCCTTGATAAAGTGCACACAAGATGAAGATCGCTATTATTGGAACTGTTGGAGTGCCGGGTCGCTATGGTGGGTTTGAGACTTTGGCTCAAAATCTTGTTCAGTATCACAAAAATACTAAACAAACTGTTAAACTGACTGTCTGGTGTTCAGGCAAAGACAACCCTGAAAAACTTGTAAACTTTGAAAGTGCTGACCTGCGCTATGTAAATTTGTCGGCAAATGGAATGCAAAGTATTCCTTATGATATACTCAGCATTTATCAGGCAGTTCGCAATGGATATGATTGTATCCTGCTACTTGGGGTCTCAGGGGCGCTGGTTATACCACTGATCCGGCTCATTAGTGGTGTACGCATAATTACAAACATTGATGGGATTGAGTGGAAGCGTGATAAATGGAAGGGATTAGCAAGTTTATTTCTGCGTATCTCGGAATGGGCAGCGGTACGCTTTTCTCACGAGGTGATCGCTGACAACCAGGCCATCGCCGATTATGCTTCTGAAATTTATGGAAGTGATTGTAAAGTCATCGCTTATGGGGGTGATCATGCTCTGGATCATGTTGATCAAACTGACATTCCAGCCAATCTGCCAGCGTACTATGCCCTCGCACTTTGCCGTATCGAACCGGAAAACAATGTACATGTCATTCTTAAGGCATATAATGATCTTGATGCAAATATAGTCTTTGTGGGTAATTGGGATAATAGCACTTACGGTCGAAATCTTAAGGCACAGTATGGTAATTGTTCGAACCTTTACTTGCTCAACCCAGTTTACGAGTGCAATATGTTGTATTCACTACGTGCGAATGCATCAATTTATATACATGGTCATTCAGCTGGTGGCACAAACCCATCATTAGTTGAAATGATGCATTTTGGTATACCAATATTTGCAAATGGTTGTTCTTTCAATCGCTTTACCACTGAAAGTAAAGCGCGATATTTTATGTGTGAATCTGAGCTTGTAGAGCTTCAGAGACACCTAAATCCTGACTTGGCTATCTGTATTGGTGCTGACATGCGCGAGATCGCACAGCGACGTTACAAATGGGATGATATCGGTAATGCTTATTTTGAATTGCTTGTTAGCGATAATTGAATTGCCATTGGTGCTAATAAGAAAACTTGAGAAAGATTTAAGGTTAAATTGAGATGAAAATTACAGAAACAATGCTAGTGGGTGTGAAACTTCTAAAGCCAATAAGATTTAGCGATAACCGTGGGTTTTTTGCTGAGACTTATAACCGTAGAGTGTTTGAAGACTTAGGTATAAATATTGATTTTGTTCAAGAAAACCATTCACTTTCCTCTGAGGTTGGTACTGTGCGGGGCTTACATTTTCAGTCGCCTCCTAATGCACAAACAAAGTTAGTGCGATGTGGACGCGGGGCGATCTTTGATGTGGTGGTTGATATCAGGCAAGGTAGCCCAACCTACGGGGCGTGGATTGGCCAAAAGTTGAGCGCAGAAAATGGTACTCAGCTTTTTATTTCGGCGGGCTTTGCACATGGGTTTGTCACGCTAGAGCCTGATAGCGAGATAATTTACATGTGTAGTAATTATTATGCCCCTAAAGCCGAACTAGCATTGCGCTGGGATGACCCTGAACTTAATATCAACTGGCCTATTAAAGGCAAAGCGATTTTAAGTAAAAAAGACATTTCTGCTCCATTATTTGCAGATTTTGACAGTCCGTTTGTTTGGAAAAATAAATCATGAAACTTCTTGTTTCAGGTGGGGCAGGATTTATTGGCTCCGCGGTAGTGCGGTTAGCGGTTGCAAACGGACACAATGTGATGAACCTTGATGCATTGAAATATGCCGCAAATTTGACTAATTTGGCTTCAGTAGCCAAAAATCCACTTTATAGATTCAAGAAAGCCGATGTTTGCGATCGTGCAAGTTTGGATACAGTTTTTACATCTTATCAGCCTGATATTGTAATGCATCTAGCGGCTGAATCGCATGTGGATCGCTCGATTGATGGACCTGCTGATTTTATTGATACGAATATCGTTGGCACGTTTAACATGCTAGAAGCAGCACGAAAATTTTGGTTAGAACAGAATCGACCCATTAATTTTCGTTTTCATCATGTTTCTACGGATGAGGTCTTTGGATCACTACCTGCTGATCCAGAGGTGAAGTTCACTGAAATTACGCCCTACCGTCCACGTAGCCCTTATTCTGCATCCAAAGCTGCATCTGATCATTTGGTGCGTGCTTGGCATGAAACGTATGGTTTGCCAGTTGTACTTAGCAATTGCTCCAATAATTATGGCCCTTACCACTTTCCAGAAAAGCTCATCCCATTGGTCATTTTGAACGCATTATCAGGTAAACTACTGCCAATCTATGGGAATGGAAGTAATATTCGCGATTGGTTGTATGTTGAAGATCATGCTGATGCACTGATTTTATTGGCTACCAAAGGTAAAGTGGGGAGAAGTTATAACATCGGTGGCGAAAACGAATGCAGTAACCTGCAGTTGGTAAAAACGATTTGTAGCATCCTTGATCGGATGCAACCGCGTGACGTAGGCAATTATGCCGACCTGATTACTTTTGTCACTGACCGCCCTGGGCATGATGAGCGCTATTCGATCGACTCCAGCTTTATCCAAAAAGAATTGGGTTGGAGACCTAGGGTTAGTTTGGAAGATGGATTGGAACGCACTGTGCGCTGGTATCTTGGAAACGAAGATTGGTGGCGTCCAATATTAGACCGGCAGAATGTAAGCAATCGTTTGGAAAAAAATTAAAATTAAACTCATATATTGCTTAAATTACTAAACTTATAATGAATTTTTAAATTGAAATACCGCCCAGAAATAGATGGCTTAAGAGGCTTAGCCGTTGTTTCGGTAATACTCTTCCACGCTGGATTTGAACTATTTAGTGGGGGCTTTGTAGGCGTTGATGTGTTCTTTGTAATCAGTGGTTACTTGATTACGACAATCCTTATTGAAGACATAGAGAACCAGCGTTTTAACCTTGTTAACTTCTATGAAAGACGTGCAAGGCGAATTCTTCCTGCACTTTTCTTTGTGATGCTTGTATGTATTCCTTTTGTTTGGCTGTGGATGCTGCCTAGTCAAATGAAAGACTTTTCGGAAAGTCTTGTAGCAGTCAGCTTATTTGCTTCAAATATTCTATTTTGGCGAGAGAGTGACTACTTCGGTGCTTCTGCAGAAGAAAAGCCACTGCTTCATACGTGGAGCCTAGCTGTTGAAGAACAGTACTATTTACTGTTTCCTATTTTCCTAATCCTAGTTTGGCGTTTTGGTAAGAACAGAGTGTTTTGGATGATCGTTGTTATGGCGGCAATTAGCTTGCTGTTAAGTGAATGGGGTTGGCGCAACAAAGCAACAGCAAACTTTTACCTAGCACCTACACGTGCTTGGGAATTGTTTGCTGGGTCAATAGCTGCATTCATCGTACAGAAAAAAGGTGTGCAAAAGAAAAATGCATTAGCACTGCTTGGCTTAGCAGCAATTTTTGTTTCCATCTTTGTGTATGATGAGAGCACACCTTTTCCTAGTGTATATGCTTTAGTACCAGTGCTTGGCGTAGTGCTACTTATATTGTTTGCAGAAAAAGAAACATTAGCTGCTAGATTCCTAAGCAATAAGGCAATGGTTGGAATTGGCTTAATTAGTTACTCCGCTTACCTTTGGCATCAACCATTACTTGCATTTACAAGGATAAGATTCGGAGAGCTGCAATCTATCTTAATAATGGGAATGCTATCAGTTTGTTCGTTATTCTTGGCATATTTAAGTTGGAAATATATCGAGGTACCCTTTCGTAAAAAAGCAAATATTAGCAGGCTTAAAGTTTTCTTCGTTTCTTCAGTTGGTATTGGTTTATTTATAATTATGGGGGTTGTTGGACACATAAAAGAGGGATTTCCTAATAGATACGATAACAACTCAAGATTTCATGCAGCACAAAAAAAACTAATTAGGAACTATGGGCTTAGCACACAGTGCGATAAAAAGTTTGTTAATGGTGGCGAGTGTGCGACTTCTGTAGAGCCAGAGATATTAGTCTGGGGTGATAGTTATGCGATGCATCTTGTATCAGGAATTTTGAGCTCTAATAGAAACGTAAGACTCCAACAAGCAACAGTAAGTCAATGTACACCAATTATAGGTTACGCTCTAGCTACAGCAACTCATGGCGCAAAAAATTGTATAGCGTTTAATGATGATGTTTATGAATATCTTTCCATTTCAAAAATAAAATATGTTGTTTTAGCATCGCCGTTTGCACAACTATACGAAAATAGAAACATGGTAGATGCAAATGGTAGATTATATAGAAACGGTGCTGAAATAACGATGCAAGGATTAGTAACCTTGGTCGATAATATACGTAAAATGGGAAAGATTCCCATATTTTTTACACCACCACCAGGAGACGGAACTGACATAGGAAATTGTCTATTACGTCATGAGTTACGTGGGCAATCATTGGATGGTTGTGATTTTGAACGGGAAAATATACATTCTCTTAAAGTTGAAATTACAAGTCAACTCAAAGACATAACTAGTGCGAATGTGGTAGATTTGACTGATTTCATCTGTGTTGGTTATACTTGCCGTGCATCCCTAGAAGGATTTTATTTGTACCGTGATACAGGGCATTTATCGTATGAGGGTAGTAGCATGCTTGGGAAAACTTATAATTTCTTCAATTTGATTGTCTCGGCACATTGATGTGACTTCAAATATTCGAGATATTCAGTTTAGAGGGCTTTGTTATCAAATGCCCTTGTACCGTGATTCTGGGCACTTATCGTTTGAGGGTAGCCGCTTTTTTAGTAAAAAATATGATTTTTGTAATCTCATAGTTTCAAATAAGTAACTTAATGTTCTCAAAAAATAATCAAACCCTTGTTTTTGGTCGTACAGGGCAGGTCGCAAGGGAGATACAACGCTTAGCCCAAGTTCAGGCATTGGGCAGGGATATTGCTGATTTGTCATATCCTGAATCATGTGTTGCTGCTATCTATGCTCATCGTCCCCGTGCAGTAATCAATGCAGCTGCATTTACTGCTGTTGACCTGTGTGAGGAGCAAGAGGAGTTAGCTTTGACCATCAACAGTGTGGCTCCATCTGCTATGGCTCAAGCCTGCGCAATGCTGAATATACCTCTTATTCACATATCATCTGATTATGTGTTTGATGGCATCGGTTATCGCCCATTTTCTCCTAAAGATGCCACTGCTCCGCAAAACGTCTATGGTCACAGCAAATTGAAAGGTGAGCAAGGAATTATAAAGTCAGGATGTAACTATGTAATATTGCGCACATCAGGGGTCTTTTCCGCTCATGGGTCCAATTTTGTTAAAAAAATATTACATAGCTCAAAGAGTTGTGATGAGCTAAATGTGGTTATGGATCAAGTTGGTGGCCCGACCCCAGCTAGGGCCATTGCAGCGGCTTGTCTAGAGATTGTTGATCAAATGCTAGTCAACCCTGGCAAATCTGGCATTTATCACTTTAGTGGTGCACCAAATGTCAGTTGGTGTGATTTTGCCAGAGTCATATTGATGGAGGCGGGGCGCAAAGTCCAAGTAAATGGGTTGCTCACTTGCGATTACCCAACACAAGCCAGCCGACCATTGAATTCGCAGCTTGATTGTAGTTTTACAGAAGAAACATTTAATCTTATTCGACCTAATTGGCGCCTGGACTTGGCTAATATAATAAAAACGCATTTTTCTAAATAATTTAACAGTAGCTAAAGTTTTAAGTTTGGATCCCGAGTGAATATATTTAGAAAACCCCAATTTCTCAAATCATATAGGATACGACTTAAGTATATGTGACTATACTTTTGATTATTGGAGATATTTAATAAACTAGCCTATAAGCATATTATATATAATCTATTTTAACTGGTCGGAGTAAACTTTTTGCTAATGTGTATTTTAGTATGATTTGCATAAAAAGGTTATCAGATGACATTCAATAACATAGAGACAGATTGGTTTTTAGCTCAAATCAAGCCAAACAGTTATAAAATTGCAAAAATGAACCTTAAACGTCAGGGCTTCAAGACCTTCTTGCCGATGATAAATGAGACGAAGCGTTGTAATCAGAAATTTGTTAAAGTTATGCAACCGCTGTTTCCTGGTTACATTTTTATTGCATTAAATATTGAGAATGGTCATTGGCGCAAGGTCAATTCAACTTATGGTATAAAAGGGTTGGTCAGTTTTAACAAAACTCCAACTGTCGTTCCGCAAGACTTGATTAACCAGCTTATGCAGCGTTGCGACATCAAAACAAAATTGCATCCAGCTAAGTTTCTTAAAAATGGCGATAAGGTGACCTTAATTAATGGACCTTTCGTAAATTTTGTAGCAAAAGTTGAAAATATTGCCTCGGACCAACGCGCCTGGCTTTTGATTGAGATCATGGGTAGTCAAACGAGGGTAAGTGTTGAAGAAAATCAACTACGAATTGTTAACGAGTGAATTGTGTTTAAAAGGTAGAATAGAATAAGACAAAAAGTAATTAGTATTGTAGTTACAATAATATTCTCAATTATTATAATTGGGCTATCGTTTGCCCCGATCGTGCATGGAATTGTTGGAATTGATAAGTTTTATCATGTTGTAGCATTTTTTTGCCTTGTATTTCCTATCACTTTAATAAAACCAAGATTTATAGTCTTGGTTTTCTTTGGAGTTATGATCTTTGGTGGATTGATTGAGTTGGGTCAAAATTCATTTGGACGGCAGGCCTCATGGGCAGATTTTTTAGCAAATGGGATCGGTGCAATTTTTGGAGTGATGATTGCACGTTTTTTGGGGCTTAGGCTTTTTGGGTCAAGCAAAGTATCAATAAAAAGGACAAAATCCTGAAAGACAGTTATGTTGGCAGACGTCTAAACGATTGAGTAACATATGTGCGATCTGATTGAAATTGTATCTTACTTTGCATACATAATATATCAAAATTCAGATTTAGTATCGGCTAGTTCAGGAAACACACACTATTCTTACTTAGTAGTAACGTGATTTTTATATTGTCTAATATCAATAACTTATAGACACCCCAATAGCACGTTTGTAACAAGTGCGTAAGTCACCAATCGCTCTGCACGTTTTTTCTACACTTTCGTACCTATTGCAAATTAATAATTTACGCTATCTACACTCGCACACTGTAAGACGAAGAACGTGCTGAATTATACACGTTCTTCTGTTCGTTTGTTTACTTGTTCTTCAGTGTCAAGCGTCTGCCAAACTGTGCTTGCTTCTCTATCATCGCATCCAACTCACCGTAATCATGGAAATTTTGATTTGAGTTTTTTTCTAAGAGTATTAGAAAATTGTAAACTAATTTCCTTCTGTATAGAGAAATAAAAATTATACTCATCCTGTCTAATAATATTTGCACCGCTTTTTTTGTGATAGCTAATTACTTTCTCATTCCTTTTGTTCACTTTAAATTCACTTCTATCAAAGCCAAGCACATTAAAAGCAAACTCATAGATTAGAATTGCAGTTTCCATTGCTGCGTATCGAGACTTATTCCCGTCTAATATCCAGCTTCCCCACTCAAATACATCATCATTAAAGTTGTATATCCTAACTGTTCCACAGCGCTTGCCGGTTGTTGAATTCTCTAAGATAAAATAAAATGATATTCTTTTCTCAGTGTTATCATTTAAGTATTTAATAATGTACTGCCTTTGATCTTCAACATCATCGTTCACTGTTGATATGTACTTGCTTAAAGACACATCCGTTCGAAGCTTATGTATGTACTCTGCATCGTTTACTTTGACTTCGCGAACATTTAAAGAGTATAGGCTTGGGTAAGTGCTATATCGCCTTATAAGGTTTTCGTTTACCGCACTCATATCTAGATGCAACAGTTTTTCCAGCAAGGATTTATTGCAGTTTGGATGTAATGCAACTGCGGCACATAAAGCCTCATTTTCAAGATTAACTAACTCTTGTAGTTGTTCAATTCTTGTTTCTGAACAATGAGCCTTTCTAAATAAATCGTTTAAACTTTTAATTATCATTTGCTATCTTCCTACCCTCAGCAAATGAAATTTTGAGTAAGGCAATGGTAAAGCCAAACTCTTTACAAAGGCGTTTTATTTCTCTGAGTGCGATCACAGGTCTGTTGTTCTCTGTCTTAGCCATTTGCTGTTGAATTGTTTCCATTTCAGTTTTTTACTCGTCATAAGATCTTATAATTACTCCCTAAAGGCTGTATCTTTCATCTTTGCAACGGGTTGCCAGAAGTATTCAAGGATTGTGCGCTCACCTCTAATAATATCAACTTGAGCAATCATGCCTGGTACAATGGATACTGGAACGTCGTCACTTTCATAGATTTCCGTATCAATGGAGAGATTGACGGCATAAGCGGATGATTTGGTTTCCTCTCTAAACACGGTATCAGCAGAGACTTTGGTGAGGGTGCCCAACAAATATCCATATTTCGATGGGTCATACGCAGTGAGACTTATTTTAGCCGCTTGGCCTGGCTCAATTGTTGCAATGTCTTTGGGGTCGATAAAGGCTTCTACAAGTAATTTACCTTGAGTTGGCACAATTTCTGCAATTACCTCGCCACTCGATACAACAGCTCCCAAGGAGTTAAAGAACACGCGATTTACTATCCCATCTATGGGAGAGCGTATTTCAGTTTCCTTAAGGCGTTGACGTATGGCAGGAAGACGCACTTCTAATTCTGCAATTTCACCTGTTACTTGAGAACGTTCTCGATAGATTTCAGTATTATAATTGATTTGAACAGATTGTAATTGGCTTCCAACTTGTTCAATCTCCAATTCAGTTTGAGCAACCTTTTCAGAGAGTACCTGAAGCTGTGTCTCGATTGATGCTTCTTCTCGCTCTAATCGAAAGCGTTCTGAACTTCCTAAGACACCCGCATCCACCAAAGGCAGCACTTCAAGCATTTCTTTATTCAAGAGTGCTTTGAGACTATTTTGACCCTCAATCTCAGCTCCCAAACCAAGAAGGACTTTACCTTTACGCTCTTTGTCTTGGTTAAGGGTTTTTAGTTCTGCGTTTAAACTTTCACGTCGAGACGTCATGAGTTCAATCTCTGCATCCAAAAGTGTTTCTGGATAATTAGATGCATTATTGCGAACACTAGCAATTGTGCCCCCCTTTAACTCAGCATCTAATCGGATCATCTTTAAACTCAGATTGCTTAAGCGCGCTTCTAATTCTTCTAAGACACCTTCAGCCTCAATAGGATTAATCGTTGCAATGATTTGGCCTGCATTAACTGCACTGCCTTCTTCCACAACATAAGTTGCTATTGTTCCACGCTCAGGAGATTGAACGTTCTTATTTTGGCCATCTGCAATAACCCGACCACTGCCACGCGTTACTAAGTCTAACTGAGTGTAATTCGCCCACACCATGAAAGCCGCAAAAATAGCTGTAACAAGTATGATCATTAAATATTCGCGACCACTAGAGGTGTTATTTTGAGTTAAACGCATATTAAGTCTTCTTCCTTGCGTTTTTATTCAAAAGATCAAAGTAAGCGTCCTTTGTACCATCTCCAACAATCTTACCTTGGTCCATGACAATGACACGATCACACATCGCCACAACTGGCATTTTATGTGTTACAATGATAAGAGTTTGATCTGTTAACTGTTTGGATAAATGCGCAATCACATGACTTTCAGTCAGTCCATCCATTGCACTTGTGGGTTCATCTAAGAGTAAAAGTGAAGGTTTAAATGCAAGGGCTCGCGCCAACATCACAGCTTGTTTTTGTCCGCCAGACAAATTGCTACCCTGATCTTGAATAGCAAACTCGAGGTCAGCAGTCGTGCCCTCTCCAACAAAGTCAGCGCCAACTGCCTTTAGGCATTCTAGAATATACTCATCACTACAATCATCTTGGCCTAGAGCCACATTATCACGCAATGACCCTGTGAATAGCCAAGGTTCTTGGAAGACTGTTCCAATTGATCGAAACAAGTCAGCGCGTGGATATTGGCGTATATCAGAGCCATTTATCATGACAGACCCCGCTTCAGGCGCCAGAAGACCAACAATGAGTTTTATTAAAGATGTTTTTCCTGACCCTGTTCGCCCAACAATCGCAACCTTTTCACCTTTTTTGATACTTAAGTTGAGGCCATTAAAAAGTGGGCGTCCCATTTCTGACAAACGCATTGTTGCACTGCTTACTTCAACTGCACAATCATTTGTGTTTTTAATGGCAGACCCAGTTCCATCACTTTGCATCCGCGCTGCAGATAAAAATCTTTTTAAATTACCACGCGCAACGTAAGCAGCGTTTGCGCGTCCAAGTGTTTGCCCGACCTTTGCAAGTGGTCCAAGCGCACGACCAGATAAGATAACGGTCGCAATGATAGCCCCCATTGTAATGACTTGGTCAGCAAAGAGGTGGAACCCATAAACAATAATCGCTACTTGGGATATTTGTTGGATAATCGTAATCGTGTTTCCATTAATTTGTGCATAGGTTTTTGCCTGATGAGATGCCTTTGCATAAAAGTTTGATTGCGTCAGGAACTTCCTTTTCATTAGAGCAAAGGCTCCATTGACCCTTAAAGCATCCAAGCCTCCTAAAACTTCCACAAGAAGGCTTTGGCGTGATTGTGCAGATGCAGACACAGCAGCCGAATTGCGCACAAGTAATGGTTGAACGGCCAATATAAGAATTAAGATAACTGGAATACATATCAGGGGAATAATAAACAGTGGCCCCCCAATCATGTAAATCACCAGCACAAACACGAGAACGAATGGCAAATCAATTAAAGTGAGGATTGTGGCAGAACTCATAAAGTCTCTATACACTTCAAAGTCACGCATGACTGAGGCAAGCTCACCCACTGATTTGCGATCTTTGGTATTTGAGACTTCTATAAATTGCTCAAAGATGTCTTCATTTACAGCTATATCTGCAGTGACTGAAGCGCGCTCAACAATTCTACTTCGCGCACCTTTTAATAACGTATCAAATAAGATCGCAACACCCACACCAATCGCAAGAGCATATAGGGACTGTGTCGCTTGGTTAGGCAAAACCCTATCATAAACCACCATGACAAAGAGCGACGTAGCCAATCCTAAGATGTTTGAAAGAAGAGCTGCAATTGCAATCCAAGAGAACCGAGTAGTTCCAAGCGTCTTGAGGGGGCTTAGTGCTTTAAGCCGTGACTTTACAGTTTTGTGCTCCTCAAGTGCGGGTTGTGCAAAAAGGAGCTTTCCTGAATACCATTCTTTGAATTCTTTCTTTGTGAGCTTTCGTTTTTTGCGTGTCTTTCCATCAAATATAATAATCTTGTCAGCGCGCACATCTTCTAAGATGGCGAGGTCACCCTCTTTGCCAAGTAATAGCGAGGGGCATAATGCTGGAGATAAATCTGAGACTTTCGCTTTTCCAGAATTACAAATGAACCCAAAGCCATTAACAGCATCACTCGACCAATCCATAACATCTGCCCTTGGGCTTGATGAGACAGCTTCCCTAACTTCGTTATAAGTATTCTTTGAGCCTAGGCGTTTAAGAAAGGCATGTAGTGTAAATGCATCTCGTACATCTGTTGAACTCCCACTGTCTTGAGGTTCGACAGCTGTCATTCTTTAGCATCACATAGATTGGCCACCTGGCAAGTTTGCCCAGTGGCTGCGAGGGCAGAAAGCCTTTGCTTGATATGATCATGCTTTAAACGTTCGATGGCGATCTCAGCTCTCGCAAGTGTTAAGATTTCTTTTGCAAGAACACTTACATCTACTCGGCCAGCCTTTAACTTGAGTTCAAGTTCTTCAATGCGATCTTTGGAGATACGCATACGCTCATTCAAAAGAGAACTTTGTTTTTGATTGAAAGATTCAAAGTTATCCAAGCCTTGCTGAGCTAAAGATACTTTCTCTTTATACGAGGAGACATCTAAGGCATTTACTTCCAATTCTTTGTTTAAAGCCACAATAGAGGCTTTTGCTTTTCCACCATCTTTAAATGGCAATCCCATTGTAATACCTGCAAATATGGTACTTCCCGCACCACGCGATTTTGGGCTACTTGCAGTTGTGTGCCAACTTGTTGTGAAGGAATTTGCGGCTTCTTGAAGTTTAATTTGTGTTTGAAGCTGTAATTTATTCAAATTTAACAAAGTGATTTGATACGTGCCATCAGTTGAGAGCTTTATATCGTCTTTAACTTCAAAGTTTTCTTCAAGTTCAGCCAATGCTTTTGTGAAGTTATGACTTAGGGATGTTTTTAAAAAACTAGAGGAACTATCCGATTGAAAAACTGATTGAGCTTGCTCTGAGAGAACTTCATTTTTTAATGATTGTAATTCTAAGTAATCAGAGTTTGAGAGAACCCCCGCTTTAACAGCTGTTTGAACTAAGTCTTCACGTTCATTAAACTGGCTCACGTAGTTTGTGATAATGCTTTCAATTTTTAAAGTATGATTTTGTGACGTATAAGCCTCCAAGATTTGCTGTAAGGCTTGATCAAAAGCCACTTGGCTTTCCAATGTAGCTATTTCTGCGCCCAATTCACTGAGATAAATTGAACGATCAGTTTGCCCATTATCATTTAAAAGCTTTTGAGCTGTGACACCCACAACCAATATACCCTCAGAGCTGTCACTTGTTTTTGTCTCGATGCCTGATGAGCCAGTTCCTTGAATGGTGAGTTCTTTTTGTGACCTTGTGATTGCAACGCGATCTTTTGCTGCAGTTGCAGCTGAAAGTGCCCTGGCAACAGTTGGTATCTTTTGGATGGACTGCGTTAATGGAGATGCATTGTTCTGCTTAACAACCACCTGCTTAAAGCTTACTTTGTGTGTGTCCTTGGAAATACCCACATTGCTTGAGTAGGGGAACATACAAGCCGATAGTATGAGTATTGAAGTAAGCGCTAACATTACTTTCGATTTTGAATAAGCTTTTGGAAAGTAATTTGTCATCATTTTATGCTATGTCCACATTTACAAAGTCAGCTTCGGTCAAGTGACTTACATCGATATTACGAAGGATGGCTAAGTATTCTAAGCCCTGTGAGATAATGCTGTCATTGGCATAGTCGTCAGTACCTTGCGATCTTGTAAGATCACCAAATGATAATCCATTTGTTAGCCCAAAAGTATCACTACCATCTGTAAAGTCTGTGATTATGTCAGCGTCTGATAATGCGTTACCGCCATCACCAATACGTAAGTAGATTTCATCCGAACCTGAACCAGTTGTAATGATGTCTTTACCAGTGCCGCCGTCTAATGTGTCATCTCCAACACCACCATAAATAGTATCGTTTCCACTGCCACCAAAAATCTTAAAGTCACCGTTAGTTTCAATTGTTGTAAGTCCATCGCCATCTAGATCCGCTTGGAACACTGTTTCATGTTGATCTATTGTGCGTTTAATCGTTGATTGGTATTTACCATTGTCATTAATCTTAGTTACTCC
>Ga0206130_10001739_pt1 | contig 31349 bp, 25 predicted proteins | sample Helgoland_Spring_9_FD_148637 | JGI IMG/M metagenome (GOLD analysis project Ga0206130, IMG submission 148637) | Pelagic subsurface seawater microbial communities from Kabeltonne, Helgoland, North Sea - Helgoland_Spring_Bloom_20160512_1 | ecosystem: Environmental > Aquatic > Marine > Epipelagic ...
ATTTGACGCAGGAAAACCCCCCCCCCCCGATCCTTCGTTGATATACACATCCTTCATTTCAATTTGGTCTCTGACAAAGCCTATCGTATTCAATATGATTATTGTTTCCTACTCCGCCTCACTAAAGTACTCATAGAAGTAAGGTATGGTTTCTATGCCTTTGTAGAAGTTGAATAGACCGTATTTCTCATTAGGTGAGTGTATAGCATCGCTATCTAGTCCAAAACCGAAGAGTACGGTCTTCAGACCTAATACTTCTTCAAAAAGAGCAACTATTGGTATACTACCTCCACCTCTAGTAGGTACAGGTTTTTTACCAAATGTCTTTTCCATTGCTTTACTCGCTGCACGAAATGCTTTACTATCTGTAGGAGTAACAGCCGCTTCGCCACCGTGGTGTGGAGTTACTTTTACTTTGACAGCCGCTGGTGCTATACTTTCGAAATGCTTTTGAAACATTTGAGTGATTTCTTCTGATGTCTGGTTAGGGACTAGTCGCATACTTATTTTAGCATACGCTTTGCTAGGCAGTACCGTTTTAGCACCTTCACCTATATATCCTCCCCAGATTCCGTTCACATCTAGTGTAGGGCGTATTCCAGTTCTTTCTATGGTAGAATATCCTTTTTCACCCATTACGTCATTCACATCTAGCTCTGCTTTGTACTCGTCTAGGCTAAATGGAGTCTTTGCCATTTCTGCTCTATCAGAATCACTCACTACATCTACACTGTCATAGAAACCTGGGATGGTAATGTGTCTATTCTCATCATGCAGGCTGCTTATCATATCACAAAGTACATTGATAGGGTTTCCTACAGCACCGCCGAAACTACCACTATGTAAATCTATTTTGGGCCCTGTTACTTCTACTTCTACATAGCTAAGTCCACGCAGACCCGTGTCTATACTTGGTATGTCATTGGCTATCATACCTGTATCAGATATCAGCACTACATCCGCAGTTAGTTTCTCTTGGTTTGCTTTCACATAGATGCCCAGGTTAGTAGATCCTACTTCCTCTTCACCTTCTATCATAAACTTCACGTTGCAAGACAAAGTATTCGTCTCCATCATCGTTTCAAAAGCTTTAAGATGCATATATATTTGTCCTTTATCATCACACGCTCCACGAGCATAGATATTGCCATTTTTTATGGTTGGCTCAAAAGGAGGAGTATTCCATAACTCATCTGGCACTGAAGGTTGCACATCATAGTGACCGTATACTAGTATAGTAGGCTTATTGGGGTCTACCATTTTCTCACCGTACACTATAGGATTGCCTGCAGTCTTTTCTAAAGTCACATTATCTGCACCTGCTTCTTGTAGACGTTTTGCTACATACTCTGCACATTTTTGTACATCTCCTAGGTAGGCTTTGTCTGCACTTATGCTTGGTATACGGAGCAGATCAAACAACTCATCTAAAAACTTGTCTTTATGGTTTTCTATATATTCTTCTCTGGTCATAGGGCGAAGGTAAAACTTGTAATGGAAGAGTAAATAGTTAATAGTAAAAAGTTGAGTATTTAATCTCTTTTATCCGCAAAATACTTTTTGTAATCAGGAGTATAAGCTTTTATTGGCACTGCTTTTGTTTACTTTGTATCAACTATAAAAAGGGTTGATCCTCAAATGAAAAAAATCGTAACATCTAAAAAGTACCTAGTCTTAGGACTACTAACGCTATTGGTTTGGGGCTGCTCTAAAGTACCACTTACAGGAAGAAGACAAATTAAACTGTTGCCAGAGAGTACACTTATACAAGCAAGCTCATTGAGCTATCAGCAAGTGCTAGACACGGCTAATATAGTGCGTACTGGAGCTCAAGCAGAAATGGTGAAGCATGTCGGGAATCGAATAGCTGCTTCTGTAGACAAGTACATGAAAGAAAATGGTTTCGAAAGTAGATTAGAAGGATTTGAATGGGAATTTAATCTGATACAAGATGACAATGTAAATGCATGGTGTATGAGTGGCGGTAAAGTGGCTTTCTACACTGGGATATTACCCATATGCCAAGACGAAACAGGAGTAGCCGTAGTTATGGGTCACGAGATAGCACATGCTATAGCTCGTCACGGAAACGAACGGGTAAGCCAAAGTTTGGCACTACAAGGTCTTGCCACGGGTACAGATTTACTACTTCTAATAAAAGAGAAACCAGAAGCTGCACGCGATCTAGTAAATATCGCTTATGGCGTAGGAGGTCAGCTTGGGATGCTAGCATACGGCAGAAGACACGAGAGTGAAGCCGATGAAATGGGCCTTACCTTTATGGCTATGGCAGGATATAATCCAAGTGAAGCACCGGCGTTTTGGGATAGAATGGGTAAGTTAGGTGGGCAGAGACCTCCTCTGATGCTAAGCACACACCCGCACCCTGAAAAACGGCAAGAAGATTTAAGAAAACTAGTGCCGAATGCAATGGTAATCTACAACCAAAACAAGAGGTAATTGTTAATATGCTAGTGAACAACACAACAAAATATAACTTGTCTCGCCTTTGGCGGACAAAGGTTTTAGTAATAGCGATGCTAGGCGGCATCGCTATTTCTATGAGTACGGCTACGCCAACAGCGGAGGAGATACTAAAACAAGCAGAGCAAAAGTTAAGTGCGACATCCTTAATAGCAGAAATGGATATCACTATTACTAGGCCACGCTGGACTAAGAACATGAGTCTAAAGACTTGGGCTAAAGGGACTGAATATGCCGTGGCTTATGTTACAGGGCCAGATAAGGATAAAGGTACTGTGTACCTGAAGTCTGGTAATGACGTATACAATTACTTGCCAAAAATTAAGAAAACGGTAAAGCTTCCTGCTACTCTACTAAGCCAAAACTGGATGGGTACAGATATGAGTACGGATGATCTAGTGAAACTAACTCAACTGACTCAAGACTACTCTGCTACTGTTAGTGGGTCTAAAATGGTAAGCGGTAGAGATTGTTATGAGATTACATTGACACCAAAAGCAGATGCAGATGTGCTCTGGGGAAAGCTAGTGACGTGCATAGATAAAAAGGACTATATACAGCTAAAAACAGTGTTTTACGATGAAGACTTAGAAGCAGTGAATACAATGGTAGCTAGCGAGATAAAGAATCTAGGAGGCAAAATGATAGCTAGTAAAATGGTAATGACGCCAGCAGGTAAAGCAGGGCAAAGCACCAAGGTAGTATATCGCAGTATGACTTTTAATAAAACGATACCTAGTGCTTTTTTTACAAAAGCCAATATGCCTAACGTGAAACCTTAATACATACTTCTCTATATTTGAACCTCACATGAGGGGGACAATATTATTCATAAGTGTTACGATAGCGGCACTAAGCTTTGGGCAATCTACGACTATACGCACATCTGACCTTACAGTATATAAACACTGGAAGGTAAATCTATCGGAAAACGAAAATTTACTAGAAGTATCTAGAATAAAAAACAACGAAGCAGCACCTAAGCCGCTGATGACTAGCGATGTAGTTAAGGCTAAGATAGATGCTCAACGTCATAGAAAATTAGTCAAGTCCAAAACGTCTTTTCTAAGTTCTAAAGGGTATACCAATGAAAAATTAGCAGACAATTTTAATGGTAAACCATTAGGCTTAGCGGGTATCCCAAATGATAATACTATGGCTATAAGCAATGATGGTATTCTAGTAAGTGCTATCAATACTTCCATTACTATATTAAATGAGAAAGGGGAAATGCTCAAGTTTAGATCGCTATCAGGTATAGTGGCTGGGCAGCTGGGCATGCTCGACAGATATTACGATCCCAAGGTGACTTACGACCCGGTAGCAGATAGATTTATACTGGTATTTTTAGAAGGAAGTACTAGTAATGATACGCGTATAGTAGTAGGTTTTACAGAGACGAATGATCCTACGGCAGATTGGAATTTTTATGCATTAAACGGCAGACCACTAGGCGGTGCTACTTGGAGCGATTATCCTATTATAGCTCATAATGGAAAAGACTTATATATCACTGTCAATCTGCTGCGAGATAATGAAAGCTGGCAAAAAGGTTTTGTAGAGAGTTTTATTTGGCAAGTCAATAAACAAGATGGGTACGATGGTGAAGATGATCTAACCCAGAATCTATTTTCAGGGATAGAATATGGCGGCAAGTCAGTTTGGAGTATTTGTCCGGTGCAGCCAGGTCTAGATTTTAACCAAGATAATATGTATTTCTTATCTGTAAGACCAGATGCAGAGAGTAATGATACTTTGTTTCTACATGAGATTACAAATAGTTCTACAAGTGGACAGGCCACTCATACACTAAAAGTACTGCGATCTAATGCCACGTATGGTGTGCCTCCAACTGCTTATCAGCCTTTGGTAGCAAGTTCAGATTTTAGACTGCAAACCAATGATACACGAGTACTCTCCGCATTCATTCATCAAGGGGATATACAGTATGTACAATCTTCTATTTTGCCAAACGAAATTAAAAGCGGAATCTATCACGGGGTTATACGTGATGTAGCAAGTGCCCCATCTGTTAACGGAGCATATATAGAGTCCAGCACTTTAGATTATGCCTATCCGAGTATTGCATTTGTAGGCGAAACGGCAGCAGATAAGAATGCGGCATTTATCACATTCTCGCATGTAGGCGAATCGGACTATGCAGGCACAAGTGCTGTTTATTATAATAGAGGAACAGATGCTGACGGAGTATATTCTGACGCGGTAAGAGTGAAAAATGGAGACAGCGTTATCAATACTTTTGTGGCAGACACCGCAGAGCGTTGGGGAGACTATACAGATATTCAGCCGAAGTATAATGAGGCAGGAGTAGCCTGGTTATGCGGTAGCTACGGAGACTCTACGGGCAGAAATAATGTTTGGCTTGCCAAAATACGAGTGAATGAAAAGGTGATTACCGTTGATAAAATAATCACGTACCCCAACCCAGCGATAAACTCAGTATGTGTAGTAGCAGAGTTTTCTCAAGATGATATAGTCAATATCCGCTTAACGGATACCAGAGGTACTATAGTGAAAGAGTTGACTAATGAGGAGGTACGTGCAGGTGCTAGTGAGTTTTTACTGAATATTTCGGGTGTTTCATCTGGAGCGTATGTACTTACTATTATCAATGATAAAGATGAGTTACTTCATTCTCAGAAGATTATAGTAGAGTAAGCGTCTTAGCTTTAGACTCTATTTAGATGGACCAAAATAAAAAACCAATATCTTTCTACTCTTAAAAAAAATATGTTGCTTTGACCCTAATGAATAAAATTCTAGTAATGGGCAGCGGTAGCTGGGGAACAGCATTGGTCAAAATATTACTAGAAGACCCAGCTATGCAGGTTTCGTGGTGGGTAAGGAAAGAAGAAACTGCGGAGCATATTAATACTGTGGGCAGAAATCCCAAGTACCTACGCTCGGTAAAATTTGACAAAAAAAGACTAACTGCAAGTACCAATGTAGTTGAACTAGTAGCACAACATGATACGCTATTACTAGTTACTCCATCTGCGTTTGTATCAGATATACTAGATCAGCTTAGCAATGAGCAACTAGTAGGAAAAAAGATAATTTCTGCTATAAAAGGAGTAGAGCCTAATAGCCTTAAAATAGTAGGAGAGTATCTCTTCGAAAATAAAGGAGTAAGTCAAGATGATTTTGGGGTAATAACAGGCCCTTGCCACGCAGAGGAAGTAGCACAAGAAAAACTAAGTTACCTGACCTTTGCTAGTACTAATGCAGTCTTCTGTGAGAAGATGTGTGTGGCCTTAGATTGTGACTATATCAAGGTAACTCCCAGTGCAGATATCTACGGTACAGAAATAAGTGCAGTGCTCAAGAATGTATACGCTATAGCAGTGGGTATTTGCCATAGCTTGGGCTACGGAGATAATTTTCAGGCAGTGCTAGTGAGTAACGCTATTCGTGAGATAAAACGTTTTATAGCGGCCGTACATCCTATAGACAGAGATGCAGACGACAGTGCCTACTTAGGAGATTTGCTCGTGACCGCATACTCGCAATACAGCAGAAATAGAACACTCGGGGCTATGCTAGGCAAAGGCTACTCTGTAAAGTATGCTCTTATGGAAATGGAGATGGTAGCAGAAGGATATTACGCTACAGAAAGTATCTATAAGCTGAATAAAAATCACGGTGTAGAGATGCCGATATTAGAATTTGCCTACAACGTAATATACAATGGAAACAACGCCAAGTTAGAAGCTGAAGCATTGACTAAGAAGCTGAATTAAAGCCAAAATGAAAAAATTTCTTACTACACTTATATATGGCACATTAGCGTGCATCGTGCTTATCTATCTGTTTAGTGCTATGCACTGGCCAGGATTCGAAAATGTAGCCTTAGGAGTATTGTGGCTCCACGTAGGATCATACCTTACTTATTCGGTAGTAGTGCCAGAAAAAGAATCACGTATCATATATCCTTTAGTAGCTCTGTCTGTGGTAGTGCTAGTCAATATCTTTAAGCTTGGGGCAGACGCCACGTGGATGGGGATGGCCGTATATTTCTTTTTGTCAGCATATGCAGCATTTCACTTACTAACTAAAGACTTTTTAGATGAAAATGATCTTCCTTTTTTAAAGAAAATAAACGTAGTCGCCATAGTTATTTACTTGCTAGGCGGAGTGATGCAACTAGCTAGTTTGCAGTTCTCAAGCCAAGTTTTCATCGTAGGTAGTGGTTTGCTTGCACTTATGCTCCTACTCACAGGTAGTACCAAAGGATTAAAGCGAAAGAAGTAGTTTAGCTCTGCTGACTTATAGCATAGTTCACATCCATCCATCCACCACCATTATAGCATTCTATTCCTTGAGCTTGCAAGAATCCAGTTGCTTGCCCGCTTCTGCCGCCGCTTAAGCAGCATAGGATAATTGGGTCGTCTATATCTTCGAAGTCATCTATACGTTGTGGTACTTCGTTCAGTGGGATATTGATAGAGTTTGGCACATTACCTCCCTTGAATTCTTCTGCTGTGCGTACATCTATTATTTTAGCTCCTTGTTGTATTAATTCTTGTATGGTCATTGCGAATCTTTCAGTTGTGAATTTTTGATTTTGTTTAATTATTTTTTTAAAACTTTGGTATCAATCTGGTGATATGCATCAGCAATGTCATATCTACACTTTCTTTGTTTTTTATTATAACACAAAGGTAGCTTGGATTTACGATATCAAATGTGACTATAGTTACGTATGGGTATGATATTAATAGACCTTAAACACAGGCAGCCTGTTGTATTCCTTCTCGTAATGTGGGCTGTTTTTATAGATCCAAGAGAGTTGCTCTTGTGGAGTGATACTATCTTTTGATTGTTTCATCAACTCAAAATCAGCTTTTAAGCCTGCATCTTTTTCAAGTAGTTCAGCCGCTCTATCTTCAAACACATAGTCGCTGTACCACTCCTTTTGCTGGAGTACCGCATCAAAGAAATTCCAATTGAAATAGGAATCGGGCCCTTCTGGTTCTAGCATTTCTAGGATGAATCTATCTTTGTCTGTACCCATTGGGATGAGGTAATCTCCTTTACGAAAAGTCCAAGATATAGTATCTGCCACTGTGGTCGTATTATAGTGTAGGTAGTGTTTTTCGTATGGTTCTTTGTTGGTTTCGTAGCTGAGTATTCTGGAAGAAATCACTTGAATGGTAGAATCTTGTGTGAGTTCTTGCATCTGTACTCCGTTCCATCTAAGTCTGTCTTCTACATCTACAAAACCTCGTTTTAGGATGTAGGCTTTTGGTTTAGTCATTCGCTTGGTTTCTAGCATAGTACCTAAGTAAAACATTGTTTTGGTAACAGGCTTCGTGCGGTCGTAGTAGAGGCGGTCTTCCCCTGTTATTTTGCTTTTATTGTAGCCATATTCGTATCCATTGAACTGCATTTGGGACAGGTCGTACTTATCTACTTCCCAATCTATAGGGTAGCTTTTTGCCATGGCAATAGCTTGTTTATGAGTAGTGCGAGTTATCTTAATCTTCCTATTATTCTCATTGCAAAACTCTACACTACATAGCAAGTAATCATACGTAGCTTTTACACGTGTATCAAACGGCTTGAGCATATGCGTCTCAGTGATGAAACCAAATATATTGTGCAGCGTAGTTAACCCACTACTGTATCTTGGGGAGTCATAGAAAGTAGAGTATGTGTTTTTCAGTGGGCCACTGTGATGGTTTACATATGGCACCGTGGTGTTACCTTTATTCTTCATTTTAGTTTCTAATGCAGGTATCATTTCACTTCTTAGATACTTCCCCATTGTATAACCTAACTTATCTGGTTGAGTGCTTAGGTAGGTGATGTTATATTGATAGTCAGCTCCATTACTCACGTGGGTTTCTATATACACATCTGGGTCTATGATCTGAAGGAGCTTCGCAAAGCTTTCTGCGTTTCTGCTATCACATTTTACAAAGTCACGGTTCAGATCTAGGTTTTGAGCATTTCCTCTAAAGCCATATTCCTCTGGTCCATTTTGATTTGCACGGCTGTAGCCATTTCTGTTTAGTGCACCTCCGATATTGTAGTAGGGTATACAAACTAATATACACGAGTCTAGAAGTTGTTTTTGGGCAAGTAAAATATCTCTAAAAAGCATCATACTAGCATCTACGCCATCTGGTTCTCCTGGGTGTATGGCATTGTTTATGAGAATAATAGTCTTGCTACTTTCTTTGATCTCTGAGAGTTGTTGGCCATCCTTAGAAAGTACAATGATATGCAGCGGAAATCCAGCATCAGTAATTCCATATTCTTGCATTTGCACTTCGTTAAAGGCATTAGAAAAATTCTTCCACCAAGCTATACCTTCATGATACGAGGCTGACTGCTTGCCATCAGAAGTTTCGAAAATAGTTTTGAAGTCATTCGATTTTGGCGGAGCCCAAGAAATAAGTGCTAGAGTCAGTAAGATGAAAAGGATATTCTTCATAAAGCAAAGCTAAAGGTAATTTGGTTCGCATTGCATTATAGATTTGGAATTTAGTGCTTGAAATTTGAATATTGCGACAGTAATGCAAATCACAGGTAATCTTCGTAAAATGAACACCGAGTTGGCGAACAAAATCCCTCAATATACATTAGGAATGAAGGACATTTTAGATCCATTGGAGCCTATAGATATGAATGCATTAATTGGTAAACCTATCCGTATAGAATACGAAGGGTATCTCAACTCAGTGCTTTCAGGTCAGAAAATGAATAAGGCCTTTGGTGAAGGATTAACGTATCCAGAGTTTATGGAAAGCCCTATAGCGAGCCCGAGTATTATGCGACCAGAGTTGAGTGAGATACATAATGGTATTGCACTGCGAGACTATGAGTGGGAGGTACGCCATCACTTGCAGCCACACTATGTCTATATAGCACTCACGAGTAATTATAAAGTAGGAGTGACCCGCACTACCAATATGCCGTATAGATGGATGGATCAGGGAGCTACTCAAGCTGTTATACTGGCAGAGGTGCCATACAGACAACTTGCAGGACTCATAGAAGTAAGCCTAAAAGAGCACATCAGCGATAAGACTGCATGGCAACGTATGCTGAAAGGTATAGTAGAAGTAGACAAAACTATCCTAGAAGTAAGAGATGAAATGGCCGGACTATTGGCTTCAGAATTTAAACAGTACATCAATAAAGGAACCGATATTACCGAAATCAACTTTCCTGTACTGCAACATCCAGAGAAGGTAAAAAGCCTAAAATTGGATAAGGTAAAAGTGATAGAAGATAACTTAGTAGGTATAAAAGGGCAGTACCTTATTTTCGAAAACGGAGTGATGAATGTAAGAAGTCACGCTGGTTGTCGGGTGACTGTGGAGATTTGAAATTTAAAGTATTTTGAAACAAGCAGTTGTCTCTTCTGTTATTTTAACATTCAATCACGCAATTATTCAATAACACTATCTTCGCACCATTGGGACACACACAAACATCTGATCGTAAAAAAGACCACATAGAACTTGCTTTCGAGTCTGTGGTAGCTAATCAAGACGAACGTTTTTACTATGAGCCACTTTTCAGCGGACATCCGAAAGGCGAGCTAGAGCCAGTGCAGTTTGCTGGTAAAGAGATGAAAGCCCCACTCTGGGTAAGTAGTATGACAGGAGGCACCAAGGAAGCTGGGACTATCAATAGGAACCTCGCTAAAGCTTGTGGGCAGTTTGGTATGGGTATGGGACTAGGGAGTTGTAGAATTATCTTGAAGGATGACGAATACTTGCCAGATTTTCAGCTTCGCAAAGAAATGGGAGACTATCCGCTGTATGCTAATCTAGGTGTAGCTCAGCTAGAAGAATTATTTGATGCAGGAGAAGAAAAGCTAGTAGCAGAACTTATAAAACGAACAGAAACGGATGGTTTGATTATACACGTAAATCCACTTCAGGAGTGGCTGCAGCCAGAAGGAGATGTTTTTAAAGCATCGCCATTAGACATCATAAAACGAACGCTAGACTTAGATGTCAAAGTAATCGTAAAGGAAGTAGGACAAGGTTTTGGGCCAGAGAGTTTAAAGGCTCTAATGAAGTTGCCTTTGGAAGCCATAGATTTTGGAGCACACGGAGGAACAAATTTCAGTAAGCTAGAGATGCACCGAAGTGACAAGATGCGACACGAAGCATATGATACGGTAGCCTCGTGGGGACACAATGCAGAGCAGATGGTCGGGTTTTATAATTGTTTAAAGGAAGAAATAGGTGAGGCAAATCACAATGCAGATATTCTAATCAGTGGTGGTGTGCGTGACTTTATGGATGGATACTACCATACAGAACGTATCAATGCAAACGCTATCTATGGTCAAGCATCTGCTTTTTTGAAACATGCTAGAGGGAGCTACGCAGAATTGGAAGAGTATGTTGAGCTGCAGATTAAAGGATTTCAATTAGCTAAGACGTTTCTTACTCTGAGATAGTATTGAGTATAGAGAGGTTGAATATTAGATTTAGAGATGGTAGATATGAGATTTGAAGATTATGCACGATTTTAAGAAATTTAATGTTTGGCAGAAAGCTCGAGTTTTCACCAAAGAAATCTATTCAATATCTAAGTCTTTTCCTGACGATGAAAAATTTGGAATAACAAGTCAACTTCGTAGGGCTACAATCTCGATTACAAATAATATTGCAGAAGGGTGTGGTAGAAATTCAGACAAGCAGCTTGTTCAATTTTTGCAATACTCTTATGGATCGGCGGTTGAAGTAGAAAATGTCTTAATACTTGCCACAGATTTGCACTTTATAAGTGAAACTAATTTTAAAGAATTGAATTCAGAACTCATCCAGATTCAAAAAATGCTCTTTACATTAATCAACAAATTCAAACAATAGTCATATGAAATCTTTTGTCTCACATCTAAAATCTCTTAATCTTACATCTAAAAAATGATAAAAGGATTCAGTAAACTAACAAAAGAGGCCAAAATAGAATGGCTAATAGATAACTATTTCAATGGCGATAGTGGAGCACGAGAAACGCTAGAAAGCTACTGGCACAGCGATGAAAAGCTCCAAAAGCTCCACGATGAGTTTATAGAAAATACCATAACCAACTTCTATATGCCAATGGGCGTAGCTCCTAATTTCCTGATCAATGGGAAAGAGTATGCCGTACCTATGGTGACCGAAGAGAGTTCGGTAGTAGCAGCGGCCGCTAAGTCGGCTGGTTTTTGGGCAGATAAAGGTGGTTTTAAAGCGACGGTACTCAGCACTACTAAGATTGGCCACGTTCACTTCCTTTGGAAAGGAAAAGACAAGCAAGCTTTAGTAGAATTATTAGAAAATATAAAAGACAAGTTTTATTCAGAAACGGAGTCAATAACCAAAAACATGCGAAAGCGTGGTGGAGGAATACTAGGTATAGAGTTAGTAGATAAGACTTTTGATGTGCCCCACTATTATCAGCTAGAGGCAGAGTTCGAAACGTGTGATAGTATGGGAGCTAACTTTATAAACTCATGTTTAGAGAAGTTTGCAGATGTACTAAAAGCGGAGATTACTAAATCTAATTTATCTCCAAACGAGGTAGAAGTAGTGATGTGCATCTTGAGTAATTTTACGCCGAAGTGTCTAGTACGCGTAGAGGTAAGTTGCCCTATAGAGCAGATGGTAGAAGGTACGGATATGTCGCCCCAAGCATTTGCCGAGCGATTTGATACAGCAGTACGCATAGCAGAGACGCAGCCATACCGTGCGGTAACGCACAATAAAGGTGTAATGAACGGTATAGATTCTGTGATATTAGCTACGGGAAATGATTTTAGAGCTATAGAGGCTGGAGCACATGCATACGCCAGTAAAGATGGACAATACACAAGTCTTACTCACGCAGACATGAGTGACGGACAGTTTAAGTTTTGGATAGAAGTACCACTAGCACTAGGTACAGTAGGCGGCATTACAGGCTTACATCCTATGGTAAAGTTTGCACATCAACTGATGGGTAAGCCCAGTGCAGCAGAGCTTATGATGATAAGTGCGGCGGTAGGTCTTGCACAAAATTTTTCAGCATTACGCAGCCTTACTACCACAGGCATACAGCAAGGGCATATGAAAATGCACCTGCTCAATATCCTCAATCAGCTAGAAGCTACAGAGGAAGAAAAGAAGACTATAGTAAAGCACTTTATCAAAAACACCCCACACCATGCCGAAGTAGTAGAAGCTTTTAAGCGAGTACGTGGCGGTGAAGTGCTGGGTTGATAATTAGGGAACCGAGTAACTATCCAACCAACCACCTAAATTCGCAGCGTGCAATCCTATTTTTCTAACGGCAAACTATTAATCACTGGCGAGTATGTGGTCCTAGATGGAGCACTGTCTCTGGCTATTCCTACTAAGTACGGTCAGCGTATGGAAGTGGAATTTCGCGATAGCGAAGAGGCCGATAATACACTAACGTGGTACAGCATAGATAGTGATGGTGAGACTTGGTATAGAGAGGAGTTTCTTATTGAGGAAGGCTCTCTTGACGAGGCTTCGACTCCGCTCAGCCTTACCAAGAGCGGCCGAAGTGTTATTCTAAACCCTACAGACGTCTGTAATACAAATGGAGTAAGTGATAAACTAGTAGAGATAATCAACAAAGCGTGTCAGATGAATTCGTGGTTCTTAGAAGGGGGAAGCTATACCGTCCGTACGTATCTTGATTTTCCGAACACTTGGGGACTAGGTAGCAGCAGCACACTCATCTGCAATATAGCCAAGTGGGCAGAGGTAGATGCCTTTGAGCTTTCAGATGCCAGTTTTGGCGGTAGTGGATATGATATAGCTGCAGGGATGATGGGCGGAGACATACTCTACCGCAGTCCTGAAATGTGGGAAGGATACGTGTTTAGCCCTTCTTTCAAAGAGCAGCTGTACTTTGTACATCTCAATGAGAAGCAAAATAGCCGAGAAGGAATAGCACTGTATAAGCAGAAAGCTAAAAACGGTAAATTGATAGAACGTATTTCTAACCTGACAGAAGAGCTAATAGCCTGTAAAGATTTTGATGGTTTTCAGCAGTTGATCACAGAGCATGAGTCACTCATAGCTGCACAAGTAGAAATGCCCACGGTAAAAGAAAAACGCTTTGCTGATTACCCATTTGCGATCAAGAGCCTAGGAGCGTGGGGAGGAGATTTTATATTGGCTTGCGGAGATGAAAACACACCGAAGTATTTCAAGGATAAAGGTTTTGATGTCGTTTTGTCCTATGCTGAGTTAATCAAGTAGCTACGAATCTTTGTATAATCTAAACACCGTTTACCTTTGTGATACTGTATACGAATAAATGAGCACCTACACCACCGCTTGGAAAAGCCCAAGCAATATAGCACTTGTAAAATACTGGGGCAAAAAACCCAACGAATTACAGATACCCTCTAATGCGAGTATCAGTTTTACGCTAAGTAATTGTGCTACCACTACCACGCTTACTTACGAGGAGCAATCTATACTAGAGGTAAAAGTACTTTTAGAAGGGAAAGAAGAACCAAGTTTTGTGCCTAAGATAGAGCAGTTTCTAAAACGTATCGCTCATATCTTTCCATTCGTTAACACGGGGAAGTACATTATAGATACCAGCAATAGCTTTCCGCATAGTAGTGGAATAGCCAGTAGTGCAAGCGGTATGAGTGCCTTGTCACTTTGCATCTGCGATATAGCCGTAGAAAAAGGACTTTTAGAAGAAGCAGACTTTCTGCAAACAGCCTCAGAACTAGCTAGACTAGGAAGTGGTAGTGCAAGCAGAAGTGTGTATGGTCCACTCGGTGTGTGGGGTGAGCACAGTGATTTTGCAGGGAGCAGCGACAATTTTGCGATAGCGTATGATAATGTAGCAGAAGTATTCAAGAGCTACTGCGATACCATACTCCTAGTACACAAAGGACAGAAGACTGTCAGTAGCACCGTAGGTCACGGTCTCATAGATGATAATCCGTATGCCACTGCTCGATTTTCACAAGCAGGCGAGAATATGATTAAGCTACAAGCCATCCTAAAGTCAGGAGACTTAGATGGATTTATCAATCTGGTAGAAAGCGAAGCACTCACACTGCATAGTCTTATGATGAGTAGCAATCCGTATTTCATTCTGATGAAATCTGAAACACTAAAAGTAATAGAAGCTATCTGGGCAAAAAGAGAAAAAGATGGAGTAAAATGGTGCTTTACCCTAGACGCTGGAGCCAATGTACATTTCCTGTATCCTCAGGCTGATAAAGAAGCAGCTATCCATTTCATAGAAACAGAACTAAAACAATACTGCGAAAATGGAGCATATATCCACGATGAAGTGGGAATGGGAGCGGAGAGGATTTAATTGAAAGAAAGGCAGCAAAGTATAAATGAGGGATAACCTTTCAATCTACCCCTTCAACGAAAACAAAACAACTTCCCTACTTTTACGTTTTTTAATGTGTACAGTAAATTACAAAAGTTATTTACCTTCGCACAACCAATAGTATTAATGATCAAAGAATCGCTTTTTTACAGTAAAATTCTTCTCTTCGGAGAGTATGGCATTATTCAAGATGCTATGGGGCTTTCTATACCGTATAATTTTTATAAGGGTAAATTTCATTTTGCAGAAGATAAGTACTCAGATTCTAATGAGCATCTGCGTAATTTCTTTACCTACCTGTCGTACTTAGACGTAAGCGGTGAGGCTATTAATAAGTTAGATTTAGTAGCATTCAAAAAAGATATTCAAGCGGGAATTGCATTTGATTCCAGCATACCACAAGGTTTTGGAGTGGGGAGTAGTGGTGCTTTAGTAGCTGCTATTTATGATAAATACGCTTTCGATAAAATTGATCCTGAAAAGGTAAATAAAAAGGAACTTTCGCAGCTAAAAGCTATTTTTGGTCAGATGGAGTCACATTTCCACGGTAAGAGCTCCGGCTTAGATCCGTTGATTTGTTATCTTAATCTACCTGTAGTGATTAAGTCTAAAGAGGACCTAGATACGGTAGGTTTACCACAAGAAACTGCCGAGAGCAAAGGAGCTATATTCTTACTCAATACGCAGACTCCTGGAGAAACGCAGCCAATGGTGCAGATTTTTATGGAGAAAATGAAGGAGCAAGGTTTCCGTAAGATGATGAAAACTGAGCTTAAGAAATACAACAATGAATGCATTAAGTCATTCCTCAAAGGAGATTTTAATCCGCTCTTTGGGAGTCTAAAGCATTTATCCGCTCTGTTGCTACAAAACTTTAGCCCGATGATACCAGAAGGTTTCAAAGCTGTATGGAAACACGGAATAGAAAGTGGAGATTACTATCTCAAACTATGTGGTAGCGGTGGTGGAGGATATATCCTTGGTTTTACCAAAGACTACGAAAATGCTAAAGTTCAGTTAAAAAACTACGAGCTAGAGCTAGTACAACGTATCTAAATTTTCTAAAAACATGACCGCGAATACATTTCAAAAACGCGATTCTGTTTACCTAAAAATAGTTGCTCTGCTTTCTTCTGTAAGATGGAAGAATGTCCTTTTTACTGCTGGAGCTCAATACATTGCATTCCTTTTTGCATTCAATACCAAAGAGAATATATTCCAATCTCTAGCGGAGGTTAAGGTTCACCTCATTATAGCTAGTACTGCTTTCATACTGGCAGGTGGCTATATCATCAATAATTTTTACGATGTAGAAAAAGACCTGATCAATAGACCGCATCGTACCCGATTTCAAAACTTGGTAAGCAGAGGGTTTAAGCTCAATTTTTATCTGTTACTTAACTTTATAGGACTAAGCATAGCACTATTTGCCAGTTGGCGGATCTTTATATTCTTCTTGGCTTATAGTTCTCTGTTATGGTTTTACTCGCACAAGCTGAGCAAGATTGTACTCATAAGAGAGTTGATGGCTAGTTTTCTTACGGTACTTGTATTTTTTAGTCTAGTTATTTACTATCAAGTGATGAGTCTCCCGTTTTTCTTATATGGTATGAGTCTGTTTCTTATGCTCTTTGCTAGAGAAATACACAAGGATATCATCGGTATGAAAGGTGATGTAGTACAAGGTTATGAAAGCATAGCTACCAGAATAGGACCGGAAATGAGCCAACGCATCTTTCAAGTCATTCTTATATTTAGTCTCATAGTAGATGCTGTGTTTCTTTGGGTCAATACCAAACCCGAGTTTTTCTATATATTAGGAGGTATAGCCATTCTCAAAACTATAATGCTTATATTTATAGAGCATAATACAAAACCGATCCATAGGCTGCTTCAACTTTCTGTGCTGCTATACATACTAGGGATAGCGTGGCTGTAAACTAGCGGTTTATTAGCAACTTTTTGGTTCCTGTTCCTTCTTTAGTTGCTACTTTTATGTAGTAGGCTCCAGGAGCTAGGTTAATTGAAATCTCATTGCTGTTTCCTTCATGTACGCTTTGACCAGATAGATCGTAAATAGTAACGTCCATTATAGGAACTCTACTTTCTATGGTGAAGTTTCCGCTACTTGGGTTGGGATAAAGACTGAAATCATTAAAGGCATTTTGTATCCCAAGTTTTTCCCAGATAATAGGGTTAGAAAATACTCTACAGTGAGAGTTATTCGATGATATTGCATACACACTGTCACCGTCCATTAGTCTATTGGTATTTAGCGTATCTCCAGATATAGTGCCTATTGAGTTTATGATCCACCAAGCTTTATTATCAGACGAACCGTAGATCTTAGCCTTCAAGAATTCCCCCTCATTACTGATACGAATAGAATCATCTCTATAGTTTACTCCATATCCATTGCCAAAAGTATTGCTACATCCTGTCGAACTGTAGCTGTAAACGAGTTCATAGCCAAATCTACCAATACTATCTGCAATCCAACCGCTAGATGCGAGTGGAGTTTGTTCATAATTGATATAAGTAAAATTAAGACTATCTCCTTCAGTGAAATCTCTAAAAATGGTATCACCGATACAAAATTCGAGTTCTTGGAGTGTGAAATTTAATCTGGGCTTTGGATTTACCTTAATATGAATAGAGTCTACTCCTGAGCATACATTGCTACTATCAGCTACTAACACATTGATCTGAGTACTGGTTTTGCCATAAAAACGAGGTGCTGCAGTATTTATTCCTGACATATCTGGGCTACCACTCCAACTATATCTAAAAGGGGAGTTACCACTAGCGATAGTGATCGTATCTCCTTCACACATTGTAGCCGTATCGGCAAGTCCATCTAAGCTTAGATTATCTAAAATATTAACATCAATAATATCAATACTCATACAGCCACTGCGGGTGTCGGTTACTAGCATGGTAATTATGAAACTCGTATCTGAAGAGCTTTTCGTCGCATAAGTCGTAGAATCTATAGTTCGTATATCTGCAGTTGTAGAAAAATAATAAGTGTAATCAGCATTATAGGGTAGGCGAAGAAGTATATCGGTACCTACACATCCGGTCAATAGATTTCCCCCGATGAGCGTGGTATTAGGAGTAGAGAGTACCTCTATTTTCTTAGTAAAATAACTGTAAACCTGTGGGGAAGAAGATGCCAAGCGTACTAAATACCCACTATCAGCATATTGACCAGATGGCACAGCAGCATGTATAGAATTTGGCGGAGTACTAGTGCTTACCGATCCTAAATCTGTTGGGTTAGCAAAACTGCCGTTGCTATCGCTCATTTGTACAGTAAATGTATTTCCGCTCGTGTAAGTGCCTATCCCTTTATAGGTAGGGGTGAAATCTACATAGAAGCTATCTTCCTGACATGTAGTAATATCGGCTAATGGCGAGAAAAGGTGAAAGAATTTGAACTCTACCTTCTGGCAATTGGTACAAGTAATGCCTAATATATCGTCTTCTAAATTAGCGTATAGTCCGCTAGGATGGTTAAATGTAGATACTACATATGGAGTGGTCCAAGTTCTGGTGTATCTATACAAATTACTATTTCCCCAGCACGTCACGTAATAATTGTCCTCATTATCCTGGGCCACATCATTAAAGTTATCTAGCGAAGTAGAAAGCACAGTTGTCTTAGAGCCCGTATTTAGATTTATTTCATAGACTTTGGCGTTCGCAGTGTCAGATACTACTACTAGTTTTCCTTGGTCATTTATTATTATTCCCGCAGGTTTAGAAATATTGCTGGTAAGCGTACTAAAACTGATATTATAAAATGGAGAAGGACCGATGATTCCTTTTATTATTTTGTTGTCACCTCTATCGCTTATGAAAAATTCATTGGTATTGTTAGGATTGAACAGGCCATCGTGAGCTTCTAGTGCTCCGGGTATTGGGATAGTAAGTAGTGATGAGTAAGTGGTGCTATCGTATATTTTTATGACATTACTGTCTAATATCATTATGACGCTGTTGCCCGCTATCGCACCAAAGAATATATCATTAGGCGAGTATAAACCTGTAATAATGGTAGAGTGAGAGAATGCGGAATCTAGTTTGCTTACTGTTCCGTTTCCCTTATTAGTCACATAATAATTATTCCCATCATAAGCCATACGATACGGATCACTATACTGAGCAAACGAGGCTAGAAAACTGGTAAGTAAAAGAAGAATTGCAAATAGCTGTTTCATATTATTAATAGACACAAAGCTATAGGAAACGTTGCATTTAATCCGAAAAATGAAGCCTGATCCTATAATTGGCCCATCAGTACACCTATGCCTTCTTCGAAACTATGAGGAGTATAACCTAACACTCTGCTACTTTTACTCAGATCAAAACCGGTAATCGGAGGTCTTACAGCTGCTTGGTTTAGCGATTTGCTGCTTATTACATTTATGATGGATTTATCTAGTTCAAAGTAATCTGCTACTCGTTCTACTATTTCCAGAATACTCATTTGATCCTTGCCGCTAATATTAAATATTCCTTCGGCTTGTTTGTTTTCTATGAGCTGACATCCTTTAGCTAAATCTTCAGCTAGAGTTGGACTCCGAAATTGATCATTTACAACATTTATGGGTTGTGCTTTTTCCAATGCCCCTTTAGCCCAGAGTACAATATTGCTGCGACTCATATCGTGCACAACTCCGTATACTAATACCGTGCGTGCAATGCTCCATTTATGGCAATATTGACGGACCATATTTTCTGCAAGTAGTTTACTATGGCCGTAGTAGCTTAGCGGATTAGGTTCGTCATCTTCTTTATATGGTCCCTTTTTGCCGTCAAAAATAAAATCCGTACTCAAGTGAATTAGATGTGCCTCTACCTCATTAGCCGCTGCTACTAGGTATGCTACCGCATCTACATTGAGCTTATCACAACCTTCTTTGTCTGTTTCGCAGCTATCTACATTGGTCATGGCGGCGGTGTTTATAATACAGTCGGGGGCGTATTTGGCTATAACGCTTTGTACTTCTTTTTCATTTGTAATATCTAAGGAGGCATAGGTATAGCCTTCTATCCTTGGATATCTATTGTCGCCTCTTGCAGTGGCTATGAGTTCTATATCGTCTATACCTAAATATAGATCCATCAATTTTTGGCCTAGAAGACCATTGCTGCCAGTTAGTAGTACTCTTTTCATGTTAGGTTTATAAAGGGATACACTTGGTTTAGTTTGTTTTTCTTCTCAATGAGTTGTTGTAGATGTAGAGAAGTATTTTTGGGTCTATGGTTTTTAAAGTCATTGTACTTCATTACCTGGTCTATTATTTCCGTGGTCTTTTTATTAAAAAAGGTAGATGAAAATCGTTCCCATATGTACTGCTCTGCTTGAATAGTAGGATGAGTCAGGTCTTCTTTTACAAAACGATAGTCTCTCAGTTCGTCCATGAATATTTCATAGGATGGGAAATAAGTACTTTGTTTATTCTTATGTTCTCCCAAAGCTTCGTGCAGTGCAGCGAGTAAAACGGCTTTACTTCTGCTGCTTTCTGTTACTCCGCTTCGTAGATGACGGATAGGACTTACAGTAAATATTACTTTAGCCTCTGCATTGAGACTGGAAATTAGATCTAGCGTGTGATGAATACTTGCTTTGATCTCTGAAAAACTAAGTTGTTCATGTTCAAATAGGTTATTCGGCTGCTTGTGACAATTGGCTATTACTTTGTTTTGGTGCTTATAGACCAAAGAAGTGCCGTATGTTAGTATGATAACATCTGCTTGACTCAAAGCCTTTTGGGTTTCCTGTAAAATGAGATTGCTCTCTGTCACGGCTTTGTCTCTTGTATCATAGGTGAAATCTCCATGATGCTCCCATGAAAAGTGACTCCCCTTATTTTCAAAATCCTCCTTAGTATATAACCTAGAATTTTGGCACCTATCAAAAATGTGTTCTATGCTTATAGGATTGTAGAGTATTCCAAAAGGATTAGAATGGGCATTAAAACCCAATTCGCGTTTTCTGATGGCTTGATTTTGTGCAAAGCAAGACCCCATCGTAAAAAACGATGGCCAGACTTTCCCTATTTCTTCTGAAGGGATATCAAAGTCTATTTTAAGTTTCAAGACGCGACAAATTTAACCCAAATGCTAAAGCCTGAGCGAATAGCTCAGGCTTTAGCATTTTATGCTAGCAATTGGCTATTTACAGTCGTATGTGAAAGTGAAATCAGCTTCATCAGAAAATCCTTTTTGATTTTTGCTTAATGGGTATCCTTCATTATTATAGGTATACGAGTTGACAATGTTAGATGCTGAATTTATCATATAGTCATATTCAGCACTTAGGATATTCCCTTTACCCAATCGGTCAAAATCGTCATCTAGTAAAGAGATGATAATTAGTGCGTTTGACGTGGTGTAAGGATTGATTTTATCATCAGACACGATGTTCTTTACAGTACTTATAGTTGTATATTTATCAGTATCTGCATCGTATTCTTGTTCTGTAATACTATTTAGAGTGCCATCAGTTTTATATTGTATAGATGAAACATAGGTTAATACCGCCTCGCCATCTTCTACTAGATAATACTCGTCTTTAGTTATGTGATTATTAGAAATTTCAAATCTGGAATAGGCCGTCTCCCCTTCAAATAGGTAGTTGATTTTAGAGGGTATTATACCGTTTTCATATTCTATAGTTATCAAGTCGCCATCTTCGGAGGTTATTTCTGTAACTTTTCCATCAGTATATTTTAGGTCATAGGTAAATCCATCTTCACTCACAGAAGTTATATTATTTGAGGCATCATATGTATATGTCAATAGGTAGTCACTTCCTTGACTTATTTCATTACTGCTTTTTAGGTAGCATTGAGGTGTAGTCCCTACTGGTTCAGGGTTGGGTTCATTACTTGAGTCATCACTACACCCAGCAAAGAAGAAAAGACCTGCTATAGCAAGCATCGAAAGTATTTTAGTTGTTAATTGCATAAATGCAAATGTAAATGTAAAAAAAAGGTAGCACCTGTATAGATGCTACCTTTTTAAAGTATTAATATGATTTATTTACAGTTATATGTAAATGCTATTGTATTAGTTTGACCAAAAATAGATGCCGTAGCATTTGTAGGGTAATTGTGCTCGTTATATTCGTATGCAGTAGTGTACTCAAAATTACCTAATTCTGTAACTACTTGTGCCGACACTATATTAGAAGAACTAGCCGCTATTGGACTGAAGTCATTCACGAATAGGAAAGCTACATCCCCATTGTATGGGTTTTTCTTACCATCCGAAACAATACTTGCTATCTCTATATCTGTACTAAACTCTTTAGTTTCTGCATCGTATTCTTGGATTTTTGCACCAGAAAGTAGGCCGTTAGCATAAGTAAAGTCACTTACATCTACTAGTACTGCATTTTCTTCAGCGTCATACTCATAATTTTCTACTTTAGTTATTCCATCAGCACCGCTCACTATAATTACAAATCCAGTAGCTAAACCATCGTCCTTTATGTTGATACGCTCGGGAGTATTACTAGCTGCAGGATAGATAAAAGTAGATTCCTCTAATCCGTTGATTGCAACGGCTACTCTACCTCCAGAATATTCAAAAATCGTGCTATCTCCATCTTCTATTGCGTACTGAAGCTCGTCATCACTATTGTATTCGTAGTTTATTGTTTCGCTTCCTTCGTCATCTGAATAGGTTTCTTGAGTAACATAGCAAGTGGTAGTCGCTGGAGTAGTCTCCGGAGTTAGTTCCTCTTCTGCTTCGTCAGAACAAGAGTTTAAAGTTAATACACCTGCACCTAGTGCAAATATTAACATGAGTTTAAACGATTTTTTCATTATTTGTTGATTAGATTTAGGCAAATAACGCATCTAATTATGAGATAATTATCATGTATAAGTAAATAAGACTATGCTTACCTTTGCCTCGCTTTGGTAGAAATAGAAGAGAAAAGTAGGAGAAAGCTTTATATAGAAAGCTATGGGTGTGCTATGAACTTTGCAGATAGTGAAGTAGTAGCATCCATAATGGCAGAAGTAGGCGTGGAAACTACCAATGACGAGATGGAAGCAGATATTATTTTTATAAATACATGCTCCATACGAGATAATGCGGAGCAAAGAATACGCAATAGACTAAAACACCTTCGTCATAATAAGAGACAAAATAAAGACCTTACTATAGGAGTGCTAGGTTGCATGGCTGAGCGACTAAAGAAACAACTGCTAGAAGAGGAGAAGTTAGTAGATATAGTAGCAGGTCCAGATGCATATAAAGAATTACCAATACTTCTTCAAGAAGTAGAAGACGGTCATAAAGCTATAAATGTGGTACTTAGTCTAGAAGAAACGTATGCTGATATACAGCCTACTCGGCTTAATAGTAATGGGGTTACGGCTTTAATAAGCATCACTCGTGGGTGCGATAATATGTGTAGTTTCTGTGTAGTGCCATTTACCCGAGGTAGAGAGCGTAGCCGAAACCCAGAGAGTATAGTAGCCGAAGCCAAAGACCTAGTAGCTAAAGGGTATAAAGAAGTAACTCTGCTAGGACAAAATGTAGATTCGTACCTGTGGTATGGCGGTGGTGCCCGCAAGGACTTTGATAAATTGACTGCAGAAGAGCAGGAGAATAGTGTGTCATTTGCTAATCTTTTGGAACTAGTAGCACAAGTAGATCCGGATCTCAGAGTTCGGTTTTCTACTTCACATCCTAAGGACTTACATGACGAAGTACTCTTTGTAATGCAGAAGTACGATAATGTGGCTAAACATATCCATCTACCAGCACAAAGTGGAAGTACCCGAATATTAGAAAAAATGAACCGTACCTACACACGAGAGTGGTACGAGGAAAGAATTAACCGTATAAATGAGTTAATGCCGGAGTGTAGCATTAGCAGTGATATAATTACAGGCTTCTGCTCGGAGACAGAAGAAGATCATGAAGCTACGCTAAGTCTTATGAAATGGGCAGAGTATGAGTTTAGTTATATGTACTTCTACTCAGAACGCCCAGGCACTCTTGCAGCTCGAAAGTATGAAGATGATGTGCCAGAGGATATAAAAAGACGAAGGTTAACAGAGGTCATAGAGATACAACACGAAATAGCCAAGCGTAAGAATAAAGCTCAGGAAGGTAAAGTGCATCGTGTACTTATAGAATCTAAGAGTAAGAAAAACCCAGACGAATGGATGGGTCGCAATGAGCAAAACATCAAAGTCATATTCCCAAAGGAAAATTACCAGAAAGGGGAATATGTGAATGTACGCATAGATCGCACTACTATAACTAGTTTGATAGGGGTGGCGGTGGAATAGACCAAGGTTGCAACCTTGGTCTGTATTTTCAGCCCCCTAGGTTCACGCCTCTAAGGCGTGAACAATTTCTATTGCAACCGAGGGTATCCGGAATTACAATGGTGTAGGTTCAAGCCTGCAGGGTGAACCATTAGAAAAATAGAACCGTAGTTTAAAGGTTCTATTTCAATCAGTTAATCCAGAAATTAAGGAAATTTATTTACCTATCTTGCTTGAAATCAAATTCACACAAAAAAATCCCTTCAACTTTCGTCATAGGGATTTTGTATTTTTCAAGAAAGACAACAAGTCTCAATACTGATCGGCTCATATCTCAATACTATTTAAGAAAAACCTAAAATCGTTTCCTCTATAATATCACAAGCAGCATTCAGTTCTTCTTCAGTAATTACCAAAGGAGGAGCAAAGCGAATAATATGATCGTGAGTTGGTTTAGCAAGTAGGCCATTGTCTCTTAGCTTTAGACATACGTCCATTGCAGTTTTCTTTTTTCCTTCATATTCAAAAGGAGTTATTACCACTGCATTTAGTAAACCTTTACCTCTATATGTTTCTATGAGCGGAGAGTCTATTTTGCCCATTCGCTCACGGAATATCTTGCCTAGTTGATAAGCGTTTTCTGCTAGATTTTCATCTCGCACTACTTGTAGAGCAGCTATAGCTACTTTATTGGCTAGAGGATTTCCACCAAAGGTACTTCCGTGCTCACCAGGTTGGATGCATAACATTATATCATCATCTGCTAAAACAGCACTCACAGGGAATACACCCCCACTCACTGCTTTTCCGAGTATTAGGATGTCAGGTTTTACTTCTGGAGTGCCAGAGCAGTTTTTGTCTTCGCACGTACAATTACCACAAGTGGCCAGTAAACGGCCAGTTCTTGCTATCCCTGTTTGTACCTCGTCTGCTATAAATAAGGCATTGTATTTCTTACACAGCTCACTAGCTTTTTTTAGGTATCCTTCATCAGGCACCATTACCCCAGCTTCACCCTGTATAGGTTCTACTACGAATCCTGCTATATTTGGATTTGCTTTTAATGCCGCTTCCAGTGCATCTGCATTGTTATAATCTATGACTGCTACACCTGGCAGGTATGGCCCAAAACCAGCTTTACTATCTGGGTCTGTACTCGCAGATATTATCCCTAGAGTTCTACCATGAAAATTCTCAGAGGCAAATAGAATTACTGCTTGATTTTCTGGAGTTCCCTTTTTCTCATAAGCCCACTTTCGGCAAAGTTTCAAGGCAGTTTCTACAGCCTCAGCACCAGTGTTCATTGGCAATACTTTATCAAATTTAAAGTATTCGGTCATATACTTTTCATACTCACCTAGGGTATCGTTATAAAATGCTCTAGATGTCAGAGTAAGCTTTTGTGCTTGATCTGTTAATGCTTTTACGATTTTCGGGTGGCAGTGTCCTTGGTTTACCGCACTATACGCACTCAGAAAATCAAAATACCTTTTACCATCGGTATCCCATAGATATATTCCTTCCCCTTTTTCCAATACTACTGGAAGCGGGTGGTAGTTATGTGCTCCATGTTTATCTTCTAATGCTATATAATAGTCTTGTACTTGTGTCATGCAGCAAAGCAACTCAATTTATGCATAAAATTTGTCATTTACGTAGGAGATTTTAGATTTTGCCTACTCTTTATATAAATGACTTGTGCATTCATAAATTTGCCTACCTATGCTATTTCTATTTGCGAAACGTTATCTATATATTCCCACTTTAATTTGAGATTACTTTTCAATATAATAGGACTACTTCTACTTAGCACTTTAGCTAATGCTCAGCAATGGAAACTCTATGCTACCTCAGATTTCAACTATTATTTCCAAGATGAGAATGCTATTTTTATTGAACCGTTAGATTCTGTTCTTGTAGTAGAATTAGCTAAAATTCAGAAGCGGTTAAACTATTATACAAACAAGCCAATAGATGTTTTTGTAGGACAGGAAAGTAGTACTCCAGCAGAACTAAGTCAATTCAGAGATATGAAAGAAGGTCATATAGTCCTTCGTAGAAGTCAAGTGCATGCAAATGTTAATCAGAGCATATCAGCCATTTCTTCTCAGTTTAGGTTAGCAGCAGCTCAGATACTAATTGACGAAATGATGTATGGCGGCACTTTGCAGGATAAGATTAAAAGTGCGAACTTGGTTAATTTACCTAGTTGGGTATTGCCAGGATTAGTAAGTTATTTAGCAACGGATTGGTCGGTAGAAGATGACAATAGCTTTAGATCCTTGTACGATCAGTATGGGATAAGTGATTTCAACTCCATTCCCACCTCTTTTGATTATCTAAAAGGAGCTTCGTTCTGGAAATATATGGAGTTTAAATATGGCGACAATGCCATTCCAACTACCCTATATATGTCTAGGCTTACACGTAAATTCAATGCAGCCATTTATTATTCGTTTCAGACTTCATTAAACGATGTTTTTTTGGATTGGAAATCATATTACACTCGTGCATATGAAGTAGATCAGAAAAAACCAAATCCATTAGGTGGCATTAGTTTCCCTAAAAAGAAGCTTCTAGACTACTTCGTGTTGAACGTAGATGAGTATTACACTTTAGAAAATACTTGGAAAGGGCCAAGTGTATTTTATCATTCTATCTCAAAACTATCCAAAGAGAAAGTATATCGACTATCTAGCACAGAAAAAGTGTCTGGAATAATAGGTCAGGATTTAAAAATCGCCGGGAACGAGGTTTACTTGGCAGTAAAGAGAGGTAAATATTCAATAATCAAAAATATTTTCAACGAGACTTCTATTTCACTATATAGAACAAAGAGTCCCATTACAGGTTATCAATTTCACAACGGAGCATTATATATACTATCATCACAACTCAATAGGAGTACTATTTTAAAAGTCCAAGATCAGCAAATAGACACTTTGCTAAAGTCAGGTGTGTTTCTAAATAGTTTCTTCGTAGCCGATGATAGACTAGCCTACATAGCCACAGGCTCAGATTATCAAATTGTAAGTTTTCAGTATGGCAGAGATCTGGATACACTTCTAGAGTCTGAGTCCCCTATCAACCAAGTGAAATTTGCGGGAAATACAGTATTATTATATAATTCAGCAGAAAATGGCATTTGGAACGGAAAACTATTAAATGTAAACTCCCGTGCAAGTTACAACGTGACTAACTATAGGTCTAATATTAGTTCACATCAATATTCAGATAAAGTTTTCGTAGAAAGTTTAGATAAAGGGAGTGTGACAGCTATATATATTACAGATCATATTGCAGCCAAAGATTTTTACACCTATGACAGAGTTTCAGACGCCTATTTTTTCAAGGAGTTAAATCGTAAGGATGCTTCTGAAAATTTAGTGACTAGGTTGAGCGTCGACTCCTTAGAAGAGTACGCTTTTCAGAGTCCTGCACATCCACCAACAGATTTCATATTATCTAATTATGATTCATTACAAGCCGTTATTAAAAATGCGTCTTCTTTTGGTATCAATGCTAGAGAAGCACCTCAACTATACAAAGCACAGACTGCATACCTCAAAATCAGCAATGTGCCAATTAACTATTCTACCTCCGCATTTGCAGGCAGCTATGCATTGCAATTGCCTAATTATTTAAATATAGGGACTGGTATTAGCTTTGCTAATCAATATGACACACGCAGCGTTTCGTTACATTATTTAGGAATTCTACAATCTGGTGCTCGAGATATAGGTTTGTCCTTTCAATCCAAAGTAAAAGCCAATAAACAAATAATTTCACTTTTTCATCGAAAGAGAACACTGTACCTCACAGACTTCCGTAATAAGTATCTAAGTACTTTATGTAGCTATGAAATAGAAAAGGAATTAAACTCTAGCCTGAGTTGGAGTAATATGGCCATTCTCAGAAATGAGCAGGATATTATTTTGTTGACCAATGAATTAAGTACTGGCCAGAGTGACCAAAAAAAATGGATTGCTGGCATAGAATCTTCCTTGTCATTAAACAAGAATTTCTCTACTAGTAAGCTTACATCGCAAATAGTTTTGCGACCCATTGTCAATTTAGAAACCCGTGGATGGAATATAAGTGCAGTCTATACCGCAGATTATAGGAAGCGATTAGGCCGACATATGAACCTGTCTACTTCTATAAACACAGGAACATCTCAAGGATCAACTCCAGTTTTTTATATTTTAGGAGGGAAAAAGAACGATCTATTATTGGATGATTATTCTAGAGATTTTTCTAATTACAAAACACCTATGCTCTATGAAAATCAATTCGGAGTGCGAGGATTCTCAGCCAATTATAGAAACGGCAATACCTATTTTATATCTGCCGTAGAAATTGATTTCAATATAGTTGATATGCTTTTGAAAAGACCAATAGCGTCAGAAGTGTTTGGCAATTTAGCCATTCATGGGTTTTCAGATATAGGGACATCGTATTACGACAATAGCATATTTAGTTCAGCTAATACCTTAAGCAAACGGAGCATACCTTCTGCAGCAGGGGGTATTGCAGCAACTGTATACGGTCTCAAGAACCCTATCATTGGGGCTGTTGGTACCGGTATTTCTACAAAAATTTATGGGTATCAATTGCGATTAGACTATGCTTATGGCATCGAAGACCAAAAAATAAAGAGTGGCGTCTTTCATTTAGGCATAGGAAGTAAGTTTTAATGTTTACAATTTGTAAAAATTTACCAGAATGATTTAGCACATAGCTTAGTGTGCTTTCATAGTTTTGCAAATAGTTATTTAAATCAAATGAAAATTAAATCGGCATTAATATCAGTCTTCAATAAAGACGGGGTGGATGAGTTAGCGAGAGAGTTAGACTCCAATGGAGTGAAAATCTATTCAACTGGGGGAACAAAAAAGTATCTTGAAAATCTTGGGATAGAAGTTTTAGCAGTCGAGGACTTCACTGACTATCCTGAAGTGTTCGGCGGAAGAGTTAAGACTCTGCATCCTGCCATTTTTGGCGGCATTCTTTATAGAAGAGATAATGAAAGTGATGTCAATGAATTAAAAGAGCACAATATTCCGGCCATTGACCTTGTAGTGGTGGACCTATATCCATTCCAAGACACCGTAGCTTCGGGTTCCTCGCATAGTGAAATTATTGAAAAGATAGACATAGGAGGTATATCTCTTATACGTGCAGCTGCTAAAAACTATAAGTTTACTTCCATAATTAGCTCAAGAGATCAATATGAAGAATTCACCGAGCATTATAAGTTGAATAATGGGGAGGCTTTGCTAGAATATAGATCTAGTTTGGCTACTAGTGCTTTTAAGCAGACAGTGAGTTATGATACAGAAATTGTAAAATACTTTTCAGGTGAGAAGGCGTACGAACTTCGCTACGGAGAAAACCCGCATCAGAAAGCGAGTTTTGTGGGAGATTTAGATTCCTTATTTACTAAATTAGGAGGCAAAGAGTTATCGTACAATAATCTATTAGATGTAGATGCAGCTGTGGCCTTAGTTACAGACATATCCGTACTTGAGCAATGTACATTTGCTATACTCAAGCATAACAATGCCTGTGGCTGTGCCATTATGCCTAGTGCCAAGGAAGCGTTTGAGTCTGCACTTGCAGCAGACCCAGTATCTGCATTTGGAGGAATTCTTATTTGTGACAAGGAGATTGATTTGGAAACAGCCAAAGAAATAGATAAATTATTTTATGAAGTTTGTATAGCCACATCATTCTCCGCAGAAGCCAAAGAACTACTCACAGCAAGGTCTAAAAGAGTCTTACTCCAATGGAATAGACAGGATTTTAAGCAAGATATAGTGCGTTCTTGCCTAAACGGGGTTTTAATACAAGAAAGAGACTTGTCTTTTTCATCAAGAGACCAGCTATCTGCCGTCACTATGATCAAACCAACAGAAGATCAAATTAGGGATATGCTATTTGCTGAGAAATTAGTAAAGCACACAAAGTCAAATGCCATAATATTAGTCAAGGATCAACAGTTAATAGCAAGTGGCACCGGACAGACATCCAGAGTAGATGCACTTAACCAAGCGATCTTAAAAGCAAAGACTTTTAAACTAAATATTAAAGGAGCCGCTATGGCATCAGACGCCTTTTTTCCGTTCCCAGATTGTGTGGAGATAGCGTCAGAAGCAGGAGTAGCTACAATAGTGCAGCCTGGAGGCAGCATCAAAGATCAATTGTCCATAGATATGGCAAATAGTAAAAGCATAGTAATGGTGACAACAGGAGTTAGACATTTCAGGCATTAGGTTAATTAATAACACTAGTAATCAGCTACTTAGTCAGACTCCAATAATTATATAGAGTTTTCATTAATTAGGTGTTGTGGGATAAAATAAAGGGTTTAGATTTGCATCCGCTTAGGCAGAGAGATATGTTCTTTATAAAGCCAAGCAAAACAAATAAAAAATTTAATTGGGTAGTTCAGATTATCACATTAAATTTGCAGCCGCTTTAGCAGGAAGATATGTTCTTTACAAGTTAAAGCGAAGATTAAAATAGGTGTGGAGTTGTATGTTTTAACAGCAATTTTCTTCCTTTCGAGATTGGTTTGAGGTGTATTTATCTCCGAGAATTAAGAATCAAAATAAGTTAATAAATTCATTGCGAGTTTACAAAATGAGTTTAGGTTTGCAGTCCTGAAAAAATTAGTCAGAATTTTATCACTAAAATTAGATAAATTAAGTTCTTTGAAGTGATGTAGAAATAGCGAAATCTCGAAACAACAAAATTTGAGTTTTAAACCTTCTTGACACAAGATCAAAATTTTTTACTATGGAGAGTTTGATCCTGGCTCAGGATGAACGCTAGCGGCAGGCCTAATACATGCAAGTCGAGGGAGAAGTTTGGTGCTTGCACTGAATGGGAACCGGCGAACGGGTGCGTAACACGTATGCAACCTACCTATAACTGGGGAATAGCCCGAAGAAATTCGGATTAATACCCTATAATATTTAGTCATCGCATGATGATTATCTTAAAACTCCGGTGGTTATAGATGGGCATGCGGCCTATTAGTTTGTTGGTGAGGTAATGGCTCACCAAGACTACGATAGGTAGGGGGTCTGAGAGGATGATCCCCCACACTGGTACTGAGACACGGACCAGACTCCTACGGGAGGCAGCAGTAGGGAATATTGGACAATGGACGAAAGTCTGATCCAGCCATGCCGCGTGCAGGAT
>Ga0206130_10001740_pt1 | contig 31347 bp, 21 predicted proteins | sample Helgoland_Spring_9_FD_148637 | JGI IMG/M metagenome (GOLD analysis project Ga0206130, IMG submission 148637) | Pelagic subsurface seawater microbial communities from Kabeltonne, Helgoland, North Sea - Helgoland_Spring_Bloom_20160512_1 | ecosystem: Environmental > Aquatic > Marine > Epipelagic ...
GAGAATCTTGTTCTGTACTAAATAACGATTCAAAATAAAGTCCTTGTTGACCTGGTTGTATTGTTATTGTCTCCGATTCGCTTATATCAAAATAATTGTAACCACCATCACGAGTTGCTTTAATGTTATACGAACCTGTATTTACATAGGTGAAACTATTATCTATAATAATAGAACCAGATGGCTCTCCTATAATTTCAAATGATACTGTTGCATCATTACTCCAACCACCAATAACTTCTATTTGTACAGTTTTTAGAGTGGCACTAAAGTCAAATGATGTACTTATAAATGAAATAGGTGTTGGTTGTACAGCCTTAGTAATACTTAAGTTCAGTACACTCGAAAGGTCCGCAAAATTAGAAACGTGTCTAGTTACTGTAATCGGATAGCTTGAAACATCTGTATATATAAATAACCCATCGCTATCAATATAACCGTCATCGGAATAATATGAAAAACTGAAACTAAAATCTGGTCTACCAAATCCATTCAAATAAGCTGTTATACCAACCTTCTTTGAATCTGCTTCGTATACAAGAGAATCTTGTTCTGTAGTAAATATAGAATCAAAATAAGGCAATTGTTGACCTGGTTGTATTGTTATTGTCTCCGATTCGCTTATATCAAAATAATTGTAACCACCATCACGAGTTGCTTTAATGTTGTACGAACCTGTATTTACATAGGTGAAACTATTATCTATAATAATAGAACCAGAAGGTTCTCCTATAATTTCAAATGATACTGTTGCATCATTACTCCAACCACCAATAACTTCTAGTTGTACAGTTGGTAGAGTGGCACTAAAGTCAAATGATGTATTTATAAACGAAATGGTTGGTGGTTGTACAGCCTTAGTAATACTTAAATCCAGTACACCAGAAAGGTCAGCAAAATTAGAAACGTGTCTAGTTACTGTAATAGGATAACTTGAAACATCTGTATATATAAATAACCCATCACTATCAATATCACCTCCTTCAGATGAAAAACTGAAACTAAAATCTGGTCTACCAAATCCATTCAAATAAGCGGTTATACCAACCTTCTTTGAATCTGCTTTGTATACAAGAGAATCTTCTTCTGTAGTAAATATAGAATCAAAATAAGGCAATTGTTGACCTGGTTGTATAGTGATTATCTCCGATTTGCTTATATCAAAATAATTGTAACCACCATCACGAGTTGCTTTAATGTTGTACGAACCTGTATTTATATAGGTGAAACTATTATCTGTAATATAAGAACCAGAAGGTTCTCCTATAATTTCAAATGATACTGTTGCATCAGGGTTCCAACCACCAGTAATTTCTAGTTGTACAGTTGGTAGAGTTGCACTGAAGTCAAATGATGTATTTATAAATGAAAGAGGTGTTGGTTGTACAGCTTTATTTATCGTAATGGTAGAACGATTCGTTATTTGTTCATCGCCACTTATACCGTACACTACATACGTACCAATACTATTGTAAGATAATTCAGTATTACTATATATCACATATGAAGCGTCAGATTCTGGAACTACTAAATTACGAACGTAATGTATTCTATACTGGCTTAATGGTTGAAATCCTTGTGGTGTGGAAGATATGTTTGATAAATTTAATGTATTGGTACTAAAATCTTCACTGTGTTCATAACTTATATAGTACATGTGCTCTTGGTTAATAATTTCGAACGAACCACTTAGAGTAGTGATTTCAGTTCCATTAATAATTATCTTAGTCACATCACTATTATTATTATAATAACTTGAACTAACATTGGTTACCTCAGTTCTATTAATTATACTTGACCCACCACCTCCACCAGACTGTATTCTGTAAACACTCATACCTGCACCACCGCCGAAGAAACCACTACCTCCAGTACCTCCTCTACTGTACAGTTGTTGTCTACTAACATCGTCTGGTTCTATTTCATAATCATCGTATGGTTCATAAGTATTTCCTCGACCTCCATATAGAAATTGTCCATCTTCTCCTTGTCCGTAATAGAATAGTTCAAGTTCACTAGCAAGAGTTGCTCCATCCATAATATGGTGTCCACTTACCTCTTGATGTGTACCACCTTCTCCACCGCCACTTACAAATGTTTCTACAAGACTTGAATTCGTGTATGTATATCCTGGTGCAGTAATACCAGGTTGACCAGAATAAATGTCGTACGTTACACCATTATACGACCGAGTATATGTATCTTCATTTGAAATACCTGCATTACCACCGTGACTTTGTCTTATTGTTGGTTCTATTTCACTATCATCTTCGTCAAATAAAGGGAATTTCTCTTCACCATACCCACCACCACCGCCTGCAATTGCAATAATATTTGAATGATTTAAATCATCTTTTACAAGTTCATCAAACGGGACATATCCTAAGTATACTGCAGAACCACCCTTATGTCCACTTACATCATGTGATGTAAAGAATGTATTCCAATACACCTTGTAAGGATGAGGACTTCTTATAGCAAAATTTAAAACTGAACCTTTTCCACCATAACTCGTATTTGGTGTGCTACCTTGTAGTATAAATGAGCAGTCTATTATATTTGTCATATATTCCTATTTCTGTTGTTTATATAGTACACACGCATATTATACAATATTCTTTTTTGATGAAAGTATTTTACATAAAATTGATTTTCAGAATTCTATTATTATAAAACAATACAAAGTTAATACTACTGTTATTATTACTCATACTCATACTTATACTAAAAAAGTTATGTCAGACCTTGCACAACAATATCAGCGTAAAACCGATAAGCAACACGTATTAGATAATCCTGATACGTATATTGGTTCCGTTGAAAGAGTTGACTGTGACTTATGGATTTTACAGAATACAACAAATAGTGATAAAATAGATTCGGCCAATATTGAATACGTTCCTGGACTGTACAAATTATTCGATGAAGGTGTCGTGAATTGTCGTGACCACGTAATTCGAATGAATCAGTCTACAGCATCCAATAAACGTTTGGTTTCTCACATTGACATTGACGTTGACTCAGAATCTGGTATGATTACTATGACTAATGATGGAAACGGTATAGATGTTGCAAAACATCCTACAGAGGATTTATGGATTCCCGAAATGATATTTGGACATTTGCGTACATCTACAAATTATGACAAAACACAAAAAAAGATTGTAGGAGGCAAGAATGGATTTGGATTTAAGTTGGTTCTAATTTGGTCTAAATGGGGACGTATTGAGACAGTTGACCATACACGTGGTCTAAAGTACGTCCAAGAGTTCCACGATAATTTAGAAAAAATAGACCCACCTAAAATTACCAAAGCTGGTGCTACTAAACCGTACACAAAAGTATCATTCATTCCTGATTATGCACGATTTGGTGTACCGAAATTATCACACGATATGACAGCGCTTTTGAAGAAGCGTGTATATGATATTGCAGCTGTAACTGAAAATTCATCAAAGAAAATAAAAGTAAATTATAATGGTGTACAGGTTCCTGTAAAGAATTTTCAGCAATATTTGGATTTGTATATCGGGTCAAAAGACGATTCGAAACGTGTATACGAACATCCAGATAACCGTTGGGAATATGCAGTCGCATTAGCACCAAAGCACGAATTCACGCAGGTATCTTTTGTGAATGGTATTTGTACATTCAAAGGAGGTAAGCACGTGGACTATATATTAGGACAAATTCTGCGCAAGTTGTGTGCGTATATTGAAAAGAAGAAGAAGATTACTGTAAATCAAGCAACGATTAAAGAGCAGTTAATATTGTTTGTACGGTGTGATATCGAGAATCCAAGTTTCGACAGTCAGACAAAAGATTTCATGAATACTCCTTCGGCTAAATTCGGTTCTCAATGTACAGTATCCGATAGTTTTATTGAGAAGATTGCGAAGATGGGTGTTATGGATATGGCTTGTCAGTTGACGGAGACAAAAGAAGCTGGAAAGACGAAAAAGAAAATGGATGGTTCAAAATCAAAAAACATTCGTGGAATACCTAATTTCGTGGATGCTAATTTTGCTGGAACAGATAAATCCAAAGACTGTACACTCATATTAGCTGAGGGATTATCTGCTATGTCAGGTATTGTTTCTGGACTGAAAAGCGAAGACCGTAATGTGATTGGTATTTACCCTTTGAAGGGTAAAGTGCTAAATGTCAGGGGAGCAACACGTGACATTAGTGAAAATCGTGAACTCGCCGACTTAATCAAAATTCTTGGTCTGGAAATTGGCAAAGAATACAAAACAATGGCGCAAATACAAAAGGAGTTGAGATACAGTAAAATAATGATAATGTCTGACCAGGATTTAGATGGTTCACATATCAAAGGTCTGTGTATTAATCTCTTTCATAGTATGTGGCCTAGTCTTGTACAGTTGGACGGTTTCCTATCTTTTATGAATACGCCTATATTACGGGCGACAAAAGGAAAAGAAGTACTTCGTTTCTACAATGAAGGTGAACACTTAAAATGGAAACAATCTTTCCCAAAAGAACAACCAAAGGGATGGACACTGAAATATTTCAAGGGTCTAGGTACTTCTACTTCTACAGAATTCAAGGAATACTTCGCGAATAAAAAAGTGGTGGATTTCCAATACAAAGGTGGTGAAAGTGATAATACTGTAGATATGGTGTTCAATAAAAAACGCACAGAAGATCGTAAAGGTTGGTTGGAAAATTATGATAAACACGCGTATTTGGACACTTCTCATCCATTAGTACCGTACGAAACATTCTTCCATAAAGAAATGGTCCATTTTAGTGTGTATGATTGTGAACGGTCTATTCCCAATATGGTGGATGGTTTGAAGACCAGTTTACGGAAAATCCTCTTTTCGGCATTTAAGCGTAAATTAACCAGTGAAGTAAAGGTTGCACAGTTTTCTGGGTATGTTTCGGAGAATAGTGCATATCATCACGGTGAAGCGAGTTTGAATGGTGCAATTGTAAATATGGCACAGAATTATGTGGGTTCTAACAACTTGAACCTGTTGGTACCGAACGGACAGTTCGGTACGCGATTAAAGGGTGGTGAAGATAGTGCATCGGAAAGATATATATTTACGTGTTTGAATTCTTTAACACGTGCAATATTCCCAGAGGCAGATGATGCTGTACTGGATTATATTGACGATGATGGACAATTAGTTGAACCTGAATATTATGTGCCAATTATTCCCTTCTCTTTAGTGAATGGTATCACTGGTATTGGTACTGGATTCTCTTGTACAATACCGTCATACAATCCATTACAACTCGTTGACTACTTGAAGAAAAAACTGAATGAAGATAGTTTGGACGGATTTGACTTTATGCCTTACTATGAAGGTTTCACAGGTACTGTACAAAAGATTGTAGATACGAAATTCCTGATTCGCGGGAAATATGAAAAGATTGCAGAAGACAAAATTTTGATTACAGAATTACCAATTGGAACATGGACTATGAACTATTTGACATTCTTGGAAGAATTAATGGATGGCGGTAACGATAAAAAGAAAAAAGCTGCCAATAGTACTCCTATTGTAAAAGACTTTACTAATATGTCTACAGAAGTACACGTACATATTACAGTACAGTTTGCAAAGGGTAAATTGGCTGAATTAGAATCTACTGTAGAGGCGAATTCCACGATGAATGGTGTAGAAAAGGCACTCAAATTATCTACCACTATCAGTACGACAAATATGAATATGTTCAATGGTCGCATACAGTTACATAAGTATAATACTGTACAAGAAGTTATTGATGACTATTACGCAGTTCGCATTGATATGTACGGTAAACGGAAAGCTGCTCAAGTGAAATCTTTGGAAGCAAAGGTACAAGAGTTGTCCAATCGTGCGCGATTCATAACGGAAGTAGTTAATGGTAAAATCGATTTGAGAAAAATGGCGGACGATAAGGAGACCGATGACTTCTTATTGAAAGCGAAGTTCGATAAAGTAGATGATAAGTACGATTATTTGACACGTATGCCAATGCATAATATGAACAAGTCACGAGTAGAAAAAATTAAGAAAGAACGTGAAGAAGCTGTACAAACATTAGAGGAATTAAAGAAAACTACATTAACTATGATGTGGAAGCGTGAACTTGATGTATTTGTACGGGAATACGGTAAATATAAACAGGAACGCGAAAAGTTGCAAGATAGAAGTAATATGGAAAAAATGAATAGTTCTGGTAGTACAAAAACAGTAAAAAAGCGTAGTACAAAGAAGTAATATGAAGTAATATGAAGTAATATAGTTGTTTATGTGTATAGTATATTTTTTTTATATTGTACACATATAATGAGTGAAATTCATCCCGAGTTGGCGAGTAAATACGATAAACAAAATGTGAGAGATTGGTGGATGTCGGAGAAATTGGATGGTGTACGGGCTTGGTGGTGTAATGGTAAATTATATTCCAGAGAAGGTAATATGTTTTACAGTCCACCATATTTTACAGAAAAGTTTCCTGATATCACTTTAGATGGTGAGTTGTTCATGGGAAAAGGCAGATTCCAAGACTGTGTTGGTACAGTAAAAAGACATCAGCCAACAGAAGCATGGAAAGAATTACAGTTTGTGGTATTTGATGCGCCACATATTGAAAGTAGTTTTGAGAATCGATTGACCAAAGCCCGAGAGACAATAGCGGAAATGGAAGACTGTACATACATCCGTTTATTAGAACAAGTTAAGTGTACAGGACCAGAAAGTGTAAAAACCTTGTTGTCTCAGATAGAAAGTGAAGGCGGTGAAGGCGTTATGCTGAGACATCCAACAGCATTGTATAATCCATATGGAAAACGTACATCCAATTTACTGAAAGTGAAAACTATGCACGACGCAGAAGCAGGTGTAATAGGCCACGAAGCAGGTAAAGGAAAACATCTTGGAAGATTAGGCGCTTTGTTATGTACAGTAAAAGAGGACCCAACAAAGAAATTTAAAATAGGGACAGGATTCACAGATGATGAAAGAATGAATCCACCCGAAATAGGTAGTACAGTAACTTATCGATACTTTGAATTGACAAAAGGAGGTATACCTAGATTTCCTGCTTATATGCGGGTTAGAAATGATTATTGATCAATAAGAACGAGTCAGTCAGTTTATTCTACATAATCATCTCTACGTTGTAAAAAATATTCTTTAAGTATATCATTTATTTCATTTCTTATATTCTCTTCCCATTCTAACAACCCAATACTATTTGTTACTAATATATCAGTAAATAATAATCCTTTTTTTTTTAGAAAATTTGTAAAGACTTTATGCCTATTTACATAATAACGTTTTGTTAATGATCCATGATATAAATGATATGTAGAAATATCTAAGAATGATGTTTTAGTATCTTTTGGGAAAAAAGATGTTAACTCGATTGGTATATATGTCATTGTATGTATATTATGAGTGTTTGTTATCATATGAACTAACTCAGTATCGCCACTTCCCAAAACGTGATATTGTGGTAAACCAAAATATTTTATAAAATCTCGTTTGAATCCCCAAGCATATCCGTGATGCCCTGTATGAATATCGGCTCTTACAAAAGAAGATTTCTTCTTCTGAAAAGTTCTGAAATTAGCATTCAACCAATAAGCGGTATTGAAAGGTTGACATATATCTACATCGTCTAGTTCAATAGATAATTTATCGTACCAATTGACATCATCGAAAAATAAATCAAAGTCAATCATGCATATTTTTCTAAATTTATTCGGCACAGATTTTTCTATTAAGTTAAAAATATTTTCTTTATAGAACATGTAGCTATTTGTAGTAAATCTAACAACATTTGGCGCTTCTTGAAAAAAGAAAGGTTCATTTTTAATGCAAACTTCTCCAATATAATATGGTATTTCTGCTTTATCAAACATATTTTTGACAAATAATGCATTTTGTGCAATTCGAACAGAGTTACCAAAATTAAAATAAGCAAACACAATAATCATGTCATTTCTTGAAGGAATGTTATAATTTATATTCATAAGTGTCGGTATTTCATGAACATTAGTTGTCGATTTTGAAGGTGTAGCAGGTATTTTAGTGTTTATTATATCAAAATGATGCACTAAGTTTTTTACATTTCCTCTACCATTATACGTTGTACGGTTTTTTTCGTGAAAGCATAAATTCATTGTTATTTATACAATATATTTATGCACTATTTTGTGTATCTGTACGTAAAATTTTCAATACATCTTTTCCAGATATCGTTTCTTTTTCTAATAATTCTTTACACAGTACAGTTAACATATTTTTATTTCGAGACAATAATTGGAATGCTTCTTTGTACGCTTCTTTCACCAATGTCAATGATTCTTCATCCATTTTTTCTCTCGTTTTATCAGAATATCGTGCACCCATAGCTAAACTTCTTCCTAAAAAGGGTGTACGGCCACTATCTGTTTCTTCATTGTAAAATACTTTCAAATCTTCTCCCATTCCAAAATTACCAATCATAGACTGGGCTAAAGAATTCGCCGTTTTCAAATCCTGTACAGCACCTAATGAGACAAAATCTTCGCCATAATATAGTGATTCGGCGGCTTTGCCGCCCATTGCAACCACTAATCGTTTCTTCAATAATTCTTTCGTGTACAGTCCACCATTGATAACTTCAGGTCTTTCATTGAATAATGTATATCCACCTGCACCATCATATGTTGCTTGTATGGTCACCTTTTTCAGTACAAAATATTGACTAAATACTGTAGCTAAAAATGCGTGTCCAATCTCGTGTATAGCGATTCGTGCGCGTGTATCTTCTGTACGAGTATCATTGCGTTTTATAATACCCACAATTAATTTCTCTAAAGCATTCGTCAAATCGTCTTGTTTAATAATAGTTTCGCCTTTACGTGCTGCTAAAATTGCGGCTTCGTTCACCAAATTCTTGATTTGTGCACCTGAGAATCCTTGTGTCATTTCGGCCAATAGTCCTACATCAGTATTATTTACAATATTCTTGTTACGTGTGTGCACTTTGAAAATGGCTTTTCTGGACTCTACATCTGGTAGTGGTACGGTAATTGTACGATCGAAACGCCCAGGTCTTAGCAAAGCACTATCCAATACATCTTTACGGTTTGTTGCTGCAATAATAAGAACTCCATCGTTTTGATTGAACCCATCCATTTCTGCCAATAGTTGATTGAGTGTTTGTTCACGTTCGTCATTTCCGAGATTAACACCTGTACCACGTTGTTTTCCAATAGAGTCGATTTCATCGATGAAGAGAATACAAGGTGTATTTTCGCGTGCTTGTTGGAATAGTTTTCTCACTTTCTGTGCACCTAATCCTACAAACACTTCTACAAATTCAGATGCTGCTACTGAGACAAAGTTGGCGTCACATTCACTTGCAATTGCTTTTGCTAAAAGTGTTTTTCCTGTACCTGGTTCTCCAGCAAGAAGAATACCTTTTGGGATTTCAGCACCAGCTGCTTTATAGTTTGTTCCATTTTTCAAATATGAGACAACTTCGGCACATTCTTCAAAAATTTCTGGACTTCCTGCCCAATCAGCCAAACTAATATTTGCTTTCTGCATGTTTTCTTTGGCTTTTTTCACATCGATATTACTATTCATACTACCACCAAATGGATTCATCCCATTACCCATACCTGTACCCATACCACTTCCAGGATTATTTCTACGGAATATAAGGGTTAGGATGGCAGCTGCAATATAAATAGTGAAACCAGCATTCAAAAATGCACCAAGAATACCTATACCTTGTGTAAATAGATTAGATGCCGCTTCGGTTGGTTTCTGTAAAATATATGTCTCAGTTTTCGTTTTGCGAGATGCATCAATAATAGTATTTGCAAGTGTTGGAGATGAATATGTTACAGTATAATCTACTATAGTATTTGTAGGAAGTTCATTATCAGCAGAGTCAGAATAAATTTTCTTTAAATCATCTGTAAAATAAAGATGCTGAATTTCGCGTTTATCAACGTCTTGTAGTAGTTCAGAATATGGTTTTTCTCTTAGATAAGGTTCTGCTCTTGATAATTTACCGTAATTAATATCACTTGGTTTTCCGTAACATACTGTACAAGATATTGGTTTTGAGACAAAGCGTCTCAATCCTACGGCAATATTGGGTAGGCAAAGTAAAAATATCGTAAAAGAAATCATCTTTATGATATTTTGTATTAGTGTATTCTTTCTAAATAGATTTTTTACATTTTATCGAATATTAGGTCTGTTGTAGTGGATATGCCAATTATTTTTGTCTCATTTACTTCTATTTCAATAATTCGTTTCTTTTGTTTTCGTCCTCCGCCTTTTAAAAATGACATTAATGTTTTTACAGTATCACTTTTTCCTGCTTTTTCTGTTATTTTTTCTTCGATTTCATCTGGGTCGAAATTTGTCTCATTATCTGATTCACTACTTTCTGAATTACTACTTTTAGATTTGCTACTGCTACTGCTACTGCTACTGCTACTACTTGTTTTACTGCTTTCTGTATCACTGTCAAAATCACCGTTTGATTTATTTTTGTATTTATCGTACACAGCATTTTCATCGTCTTCTATATCATCTTCCGAACTACTTTCGTCGCTATCTAATTCTTCTTCTAAAGAACGTTCGAGGTCGTCCTTTTCTTGTTGTTCAGTAACCTCTTCGTCTTCTGACTCAGATTCAGGCGTAGGTTCAGGTACAGACTCAGGTACAGACTCAGGTACAGACTCAGGTACAGCCTCAGGTACAGACTCAGGTACAGACTCAGGTACAGGTTCAGGTACAGACTCAGGTTCAGTTTTATCTTTTGTCTCAGTTTTTTTTTCTTTATTATCACTTTCCTCTTCACTTTCCTCTTCACTTTCCTCTTCACTTTCCTCTTCACTTTCCTCTTCACTTTCCTCTTCACTTTCCTCTTCACTTTCCTCTTCACTTTCCTCTTCACTTTCCTCTTTCTCTTCAGTTTTATTTTTACTGTCTACTTCATCGAGTTTCGGTTCCTTTTCACTTTCCTTTTCCTTTTTCTTTTCTTCTACACTTGTCTCATCATCAGGAACTTCATCACCAGAATCTAATTCAGAATTATCACTTATTTCGTTTGTCTCATCTTCATCTGATTCGGTATCAGATACGATTGGTCGATTTTCGGATTCTTGTGCTTGTTCTAATTCGGTTTTTGAAAGAACTTCGACATCTTTTGCTTGATCATAAAATGCAATATATTTCGATATTTCTTCTGCATCTTTTATTGGTTTTACTGTAAAAAAATACATGGACCCTAATACAGGATATAAAGGATGAGACGATTCGGTGGCTTCTTTCGCCGATTCTATCATAACTGCTGTACTATGAATTGTCTCATCATCATCTGAACCAGAATCAGAAGCGCCATCATCTTCCTTTGAAGTTTGACCAACTAATTTTTGTACAGTACTATTGATAAAGTTACCAATATTTGTAAGAGGATTACCGCCAGCCATAAGAGTACTACTACGAGTGTCGGACTTAATGAGACAAGGATATAGTACAAATGGTTCTTTTTCACTTAGTAAATGTCGCAAATTGTCTTTATCAAAATATGTCTCAATAATAGTAGGGTCGATATCAGTTGATGAGACAATCTTTTTATTTACAATTTCGTCACGGGTTAGTAGTGCATAGTTGCTTATATTTTCGTTTGCGTCAAATATGTTGTACACAGCATCGCCATTTAAAATTACAGTGACCTTGTCTCGTTGTTCACTTTGAATGTAACCTATGTAAGCATTTTTAGATAATTTCATTTTAGTATCAAGAGGTATACCGTCTTTCTGCATTTTTATTACTGTACTAATACATTGATTTACAATTTCAACGTGTTGTGGAGACAATTCTTCAATAGAACTGTTATCACTTTCCGAGACACGGTCATATGAATCAATAGAATGGTCATCGTTATTATTGTTGTACAGTACTTTATCATAAATAAATGAAGGAAATGTGTGAAAATCGGATGTTTTTTGTAGAAGAAATAATGTGTATGATTTATCTTTCCAAGTTTGTGTAAAATACAGTACAATATTAACAGTTAATTTAGATTCGATATCCATGTTCATAGCTTGAGTATATTTGTCTCGTAAACTATCATTGTCATCGTCGTTGTCGCTGTCACTGTCACTATAACTTACAACATCGTCTTTATCTTCGGGTATGCTATGTTTACTGTATTCATCGATAATTTCTGGTTCTTCTTCTATTATTTCTTCAGGTGTATCAGGTGCATCAGGTGCATCAGGTTCGTCTTTTTTGATATAAGGGTCGAATACGGTGTTTACATTTGATTTTTCCTTTTTTACAGGTTGCGATGAGCTAAACATATTGGCGAAGAATCCATTTGATGATTCGTCATCTTTTTTATTATTCTTTTCGGATTCAGTAAAAGGTTTACTAAATTCTTCAATGTATGATTGTATTTTCTTGAATCCTGAGAAATCCATTTTACAGTATGTAGACAAATTATTTCATATAGTTGTTTCAAAAAAGAATATAAAGTGTAACTACATTAATTATATAACAACTACTACAGTCAGTTATTTATCTTTACAGTCTTATTCTAGTTTTTATAATTAATGGAGGTTGATACTCAATCATTTGTTGGAAGTAATGTGTATAGCGATGAAATGCCCCACGCATATGACCAAGAATCTCATAATCCGTATGAGTATTCTGAGGCATCATCGTTTGATTACGGTAATCACGTTGACAAACGTGCGGTAAATACACAAAGACCCAATCATCATATCATGAATATTCAAGACCCGAAAGATCCAACTAAAAAGGGAAAAATCAGTGTATTTTCTACTGAAAATCACATTGGTGCTCCTATTGTAAATGCAGTTACAGGAATCCCATATTACAAGGATGATTCTCTTATGCGTAGACATACGGTTGGCTCTAATTTTGAGTATGAATTATTCAAAACAAAAGACGTTTCGGGACGTGTGAATGGGAAATCATTATTGCTATTTTATGATGGGCCTTCACAATGCGAGAGACATTTAATGCTAAAGCTATCCCAAACTGTACACGAGAAATGGAATAAAGGTAAACAATAAAATAATTATAACTAAACATATTTTATTGTTTTAGGAAAAGAGAATATATGTCTTCAAATATAAAGTTTTTACCTGCAAAAGTAATTCTTCCCAAAGTGCCTGTAGTGTCATATCCAGTAGATATTAGTACACAGAATATAAACGATGAAGTCGGGAGTGGATTTGATACGCGTTATACTGTAGAAACACCATTTGACAAGGCACGTTTTCAGTCCCTATTAACTATGCAAAGTAATCTAAATTATTTGACAAATCAAAAAATCCATTTCAAAACAAAAGTAGATACCGCAAAAGTAGTACTGAATTTATTAGAGCATTCTTCGTACAGTATGAGTGGTCCAAATATACGGAATGGTGGATTATTGGATGAATGGGGAACAGAAATGTTTTAATGATTGGTGTAAAATTTACTTCTTTTTTTTATTTTTCTTATTTTTGGACTTCTTTGGTAGTTCATTTGCGGGTTCAGATGTACCTTCAATATCTGCAACCAGTTTATTAAATTCTTCTTCAGTAGTATTATCTGTAATAGGTCGAATAGACGATTTCATCTGTGTTCCATCTTCCAACGAACGATATACAAAATGGTTTGGGTCATTTGTATTTTCGATTACATAATTGGCTTGTTTTTGTTTTTCTAGTAGTTGTTGTTCTTTTTTCTTCGCTAATTTTGCGCGGATACGGTCTTTGGTAGATTGCATTTTGGTCATTCTATCGATTGCATTGGTGTCTACTCTAGCATTTTTACCAAACATATTCATCATTTGTTCCATACCAGGCATACCATCCATTCCACCCATTCCACCCATTCCACCCATAGTTTTCGCTAAATTCTTGAACATTTCTTTTGCATTTTTTGTACCTCCTCCCATATCTTTCATTTTACCGAAAATTTCGGCGGTTTCTTTCATTATGTCTTCTTGAGACAAGTCGCCGCTCTCCATCTTATCCTTGAACTTTCCGTGAATCTTTTCCATGATAGTTTTGAGTTTGTTGGGGTTTTTCATAATGGTTTGAAAAATTTCGGCGGTGGCGTTGTTTTCATTTAGGTTTTCGAAATCGATACCAAAAGAATCTTTAATATCTTCACTCAATTCTTCTATGAGTTCAGATGTTAAACTCCCTAATTTTTCTCCGAAAATACCTTTAATGTGTTCATGAATATTTTCTGCATCAGGAATGTTTTCAGGATTGAATGAAGATTCAGTTGGTTTCTCTTCTTTTTCTGTACTGTCGTTCTCATTTTCGTTTGAAAACATTTTATCAAACATTTTATTCATATTGTTCTGCATTTCTTCTCCATCTCCACTACCCATTTCTTTTGCAAAGGTTTCTGCGAATTCTGTAAAAGATTCATTGATTTCTTTTTCCATGTTTTCCATATTTTCTTCTGTCTCGTCGCTCGCCTTTTTCGCATTTTCTTCCATATTACTAAAAAAACTACCAATATCTTTCATTGCATCAGCTAGTTTTCCGTGTAGCTCTTTTTCGTCCATTCCTTCAAACATACTAGCAGATTCGCCGAAATTTACGCTTTCTTTCACGCTTCCAATTACTGCAAAAAGGACCAATTGCAAATATTTCCAAATTGATTGTTTTGTGTTATCAGTGACACCTTCCATATTGTACAAACGAGAGAAGTTTACATTGGGCAACAAAAATGTTTTATCGGCATTTGCAACTTCAAAGAAATCATCATTTTGGTACAGTATTTGGAAAAATAATTCAGGATATATATCAAGACAATATTGGTACAGTTCTAGCCACTCTAGTTCGGTTGTCTCTTTATGATATTTTGACCAAAGAGAAGAATATTCAGGAAATGTTACTGACAACGCTTGCGTAAAGTCGATAATAAGAGAAGGAAATTTGTCTGGATATGTGATATCATCAGCTTCAGGCTTGTGATCTGTTGACATTGTATAAGTAAAAAAATCACAATCGTTTCTTTTATACTTTTCTTGAGAGAAAAATATTGTTTGAAAATAACGCGTATTATATTGTTGTACGATATAAATGGCGATGGTCTCTGTCCGTTGCCTGTGGTCTTTCCATTGGCATTACCAGCGAGCTCTGGTCTTGGCAGTACTTTAAGTATCCAATCGCTTCATTGTACACATTTTGTACAGCATAATCCAATACAATTCCATTTAGGCGTTCTACTTGTGCTGTAACTGAATCGCTCTCGTTAAACTGACCATACTGTAAATATACACTTCTCATAATAATTTTCAGATTGTCTATATTTTGTGGAGGTACCACTAGTTTTTTCTCACCAGACATTTGATACACTCCTGCACGAAGACCATTTTGTACGATTTGAACATTGCCTTCAGAAAAGTACACTTGGGCTAAAATGTTTTCTTCAAGGATTCCTTCTAGTGGTTGTCTGTATTCGGTTGTTTTGTTTCGAATGGATATTTTTTCAGCCATTTGAAAGCGGACATTGGGGTCTGAATCATCTAAAATGTTTATTCTCCCATTGTATCTCTCATTGTCTAGGATTTTGTCTACTTGTTCATTTAAAGAAGTCATTTTTCCTGATTATAGTGTTTATTTAGAAATAAATATAGTATTTTTGTATGTAGAAATTATATTTACTGTTTATATAGGAAATAAATATAGTACATAAATCATGGATAAATTCTATACTGTAACAATAATTGTTGCCTTTGTTATTTTAGTTATTGCTTTAATTGGTTTAGGAATTCTTTTACAGAATCAAGATGCTGCAACTGAATTTCCACCAAAACAGAATCAATGTCCTGATCATTGGACTGTAAGTGGTGAATATTGTAAGTGGGAGACTGATAATTTTAATTTGGGTGATCTAAGTACAAATGATACAACTGGTAAAATATATAGTATATCAGGTGATTATGTAGAACATTCTACTGACCAAAATGGAATTAAGTTCAAGTCTAATGTCCTTCGTTGTGATAAAAAGAAATGGGCAAATAGCAATGGTATTATTTGGGATGGTATCTCAAATTATAATCAATGTTAATTATACCAGTCAAGGTTTGAAAGGGCGTCATTTCAAAAATATATTTTTTAACTTTACGCAAATATATTTTTACGGTATGTCTTCAATGTCATCTAGTTCTAATTCTTCGTTTATTTCATTTGACTGTGTGCGTTCGTTAGACCCCCAGTCAATAGAATCTGAAAGATTAACTGATGGTGGTACAGGTGGTATGTCATCATCATTTTCGTTTTCTTCATGAACATTTGGATCAATTTCATTTTCATCTATTTTACCAAATCGTTCGACACTAAGGTTTCCTTCTACAAGTGTATCTAGTTTACTTGCTAATACTGGATGTTGTTGCAGTACAAAAGTGTCAGTAACTATATCACGTTCCACATTCATAAGTTCATATGTCTCGCGCTGGATATATTGTGCTAAAGGTCTTATCTCCGTCATTTGTGTGTCTACTGCTTCACTCAATAAGTCTTCGTCTTGGTCTTGTAGCATAACTTTAACTTCTTCGAGCTTTTCTTGAATTGTTTTCGACTTCTGTAAAAGGATTTGTCTCTTTTGTTCATTGTAATAGCAATCGTTATGTGTATCTAAATATGACTTTAAATGTGTACTGTACAACTCATATAATTTCATTCGTTTTTCAAAGTTCGCTTTTGTATATTTATCATCTAAATATCGAAATAAAGAATCCATTTTACCTTCAATGAATCTTTCTTTCAGTCCTTCCATGTATTCTAAATATTCGTACAGCATTTTTTCTCGATTTTCGAAGAATCCACGATGGATAATAATTTTCCAATCACATTGCGGTTCATTATTACAAAACGCTTGGTATTTAGTAGATGTTATTTTGAATAGCATTCCACCTTTACCTCCACAACCGTGACACGGAGGTTTATCATTTTTGAATTTTAGTTGTTTTTTTATTTTATGATGCAAAGGAAATTGTCTGCCTTTAGAATCGTCTTGTCGTGATTTTGTGAACGTTTCATTTAGTTTCTCTCTACTCTTTTTTATTTGTGTCTCGTATTTAGATTTCATACGGAAATATTTAGCAACTTTTTCCTTGTATTCTTCTTCAATGGTCACGTAATCGAGAGTATCACTTTTCTTTAGGGATACCATTACACTTGCATAATTTCCGTAAACAACACTGTCAGGTACATGAGTCAATTTCAATTTTGGATTATTATTACAGTATAATTCTTTCAGTTGTTTAGTGGTAAATAAGTCTAATTTTTCAAGACGATTATATGCACAATGTAATATTTCTAAAGATTCTGGAAGATTGTGTATATTTTCTAGATATTCGAGATGATTGTACGAGACATTGATGGATTTTATTTTATCACACGTAGAAAAATCGGTTTTTTTGAGACAATTATGTGCCGCATTTACAGTAATAAGAGTATCAGGCAAACCATTTAATTCAGTGAGTTCATTGTACGGTATGTCTAAAATTTCCAATCCTTCGGGAATATTTTTCAATTCGGTGATTTTTCCTTTTGAGAAAAAAATAGCTTTTATGTCTTCAAAATAGTATTTTTTCAGGAACTGTAAATTTACAGTTCCTTGTATGCTGGGGATATATAATTCGGTTGCACTACTCTTTTGTTTTTTAAGCCATTCTTTTAAGAAATCATTTGCGTTGTTCTCATATTGAAAATCCTTATCATCAAAATTAGAATCACGGTATACTGGAGGTATATCATCTTTTTGCATTAAACTACTCGTACCAATATTTACTTCTTCCATTGTACAATATGGATTAATTATATATTATACTGAGGAAACAGTATATTCGAATGGATATACTCTTGTGACAAATATAAGAATGTCTGACCATATAGAAGTAGCAGGTGACCAAAGACGTTCATTTTGTGTATTATGATTCTGTACAATATATGTGTAATAGTCATTGACACTTAGTTCTTTACTTAAAAGTCCAATATTATCACGTGAGTGGTATAAATTCCACGTAGGACAAACGATTGGAAAACATCTATTGGAATAGTCAATTTCAAAAACTAGTACAATATATTCGCCTAAATAATCGTAAATATGGTTACAGACGTCATCTGGTAAATGTTTGAAATTATATTTGGTGGTCGGTACTCTTTTGTACTTTATGGTAACATAAATTTTTTCTTGCTCTCTTGTAAAGTCAATATGAGTAATTTCGCCTTTTTCGTTGTGAGGTGCAATTTGAAAGAAATCGTTTAACGATTCATATTGTCGTATTTGTTGTAAAAAACAATGATATCGACCGTGGAAATAAGTTTGCATTTTATAATGAATTTTTACTGTAAATATCCAATAATGTTACGTGAAATCAATTTTATTATGAATAAACAGGAACTTGAGTAGAATATATCAAAGGTTCATTTGAGACAGCGGTTTGAGGCATAGGCATACGAGTGATACTATTATGAGACAAGAATTTTTCTTTTTGGTATTCAAGTGCTCTTATTTTTTCTAATATGTATTGTTGTTCCATAATGGCCTGTCTTTCTCGTTCTTCAGGTGTTTTTTTTCGTTTTGCACAAAAGTATAATGTAATAAACCCAATAATAACAAATACTACAAGTACAGAAATATTGAACACCCAAGAATACACTTTTACTCTATTTTCGTGACAATCTTGTAATTTTTTGAACAAGAAATTTCCAGTATTGGCTTCGATTAATTTAGGGAAGTCGTGTAATGTTTGTTGAAAGTTCATTTTGTTGTCTTTGTTTTTACAGTAAAAAATATATTTTTCGATTTACTGTAAAAAATATATTCATGTTCGTGTTCATATTCAGGTTCAGGTTCAGGTTCATATTCAGGTTCAGGTTCAGGTTGCACTGAGTAAGAATAATACGAATGTGTATGACAGTATGGCGGTAATGATGGCGATAACCCATACAGGTATTACAGTTTTGTGTTTATAGCCTAGCCCGAAAGGTCGAAATCCACCATTTGGTAAATATGCGATACCAGGTTTCATTAAATGGAATACTGTAAATAAAATGAGAAAGATTAAAATTGATAATTGTAATTTGTATATTCGTACTACTTTCCGTGGAATCCAAGCCATATTCTTCTATATGATGAATCGAGATACTATTTATGTAAAATGATAACCAATCGATAATCATCCACCGTGTTGATAAATGTCGGCTAAATCGTCATCTTCTTCAGGTGGTCCTTCATCTGCAAACAGCAGTTCATCTTCTTCAGCGTCAGGGTCAAATCCTTCTTGTATATCAAACAAGTTCTCTTCATTTTGCTCTCCATATCCTGACATCCCATTGTCTTCCATTTCTTCTTCTACTAGGTCGTTCAAAAGGGTTTCTTGGTCTTTATCAGTAATTTCGTCTTCTCCAAAGAAGTTCTCCACTTTTTTACCATATGTTACTAAATCTTTTTGATTCATGAAATATTTGCCTAAACGCATGCGTTTCATAAGTACTTCTGCGCGAAGGACATCTTTTCCTTTTTTCCGTAAATCAGCAAAATGTTTCTTTACTTTATTTTTTTCGATTTCACTAGAGCGGTCGACGATTGAGACAATATCCTGATATGATTTGAATAGTATGTGTTTTCGTTTACCTGTACTGAACTGTAAATATACAGCTAATAATTCTCCTAAAGATTCTTGTAAATTCTGTTTTACTTCATTTGCTACTAATCCAGATTGTTCTTCAAATTCATCTTCCATCATATCGTAATCAACATCATCTTGTTCATTATTGTCTTCTGATTGTTTTACAATTCTATTGGTACGTTGAATTATTTCGGTAGATTCTGAAGAATTAATATAGGTGTGTAGTACTAGTAGTACAATAAACATGTGCATACGTAAAATAACTGTTCTATTTTCAGGACTGTGTTCTAATATTTGAGACAAGTATTGCATTATGTACTGTAGAGGTTGTAATTTTTCGACAATATCCGTCATAACAGAAGTCAAATTGACATTATATTTTTCACCTTTAATAGTGTTTAATCGTTCAAATGTATCACTAGCATATGTATTGAATCTTACGGTATCTTCTTCTGTAAATCCCCATTGTTGTGAATAGTCTAATATTTTCTTTTTGTATTCTGTACCAACATATAATGGGAATAATGTCGAAATGTGTTTCACGAATCCTTGTACAGTATTGGTGACAAAGGAAATTTCATATTGTTCATTCTCAAAAAACACTTTGAAGAATTCGTTTATCATATTGGTGACTTGAGTTTTGGTTTGTTTTTTGACGTTTTTTCGTAAAAACTGTTCAAGTTCTCGTTTCCATGCATTAATATTTGTATACAGAAAGTTGTTCATTTGTCTCATAGACATCTGAGACACGTTATCGCTTTGAGATGTATTTTCTTCCAATGCGTCTTCTGGTTGTGTCTCATCTTGTAAGAATTTTGTCATTAACTGAGTAAAATTATCTATTGTACGATAAAATGAAGTTATGGTATTAACGTCTTCTTCTCCGCGGATGTTTTCTCGGAATTGTTCTAGTTCGGTTATGATTTGAGACTTCCAATTATATTCGATATTTGGCAGTACATTTACAGCATTTCGTTTATTAATGGCGGTCATCATATGCATAAATTTATTGGTGCTTACCGTTTTGCCTAATTCAGCCATCATTTCCATTTTTTGTTCTAGAGATGCCTTAGGGTCATATTCAGGCGGTCGTTCTCCGCATATTTCTTTCAGGTCACTAGGCATTACATATGTCTCAAGGTCATATTTACAGTAATGAAAAAATATCTTGTACATTAATTCTTTCTCGATAGTTTTATAGTAGTTGGTAGTTGCAGATAATTTTTCGACGTCCTGTATATCTCTCACTCTCTCGTGTAAAAACGGTGTTTTCATATCCAATTTGAATCCTTTCAGTAGTCTAGAAATGACTTGTGTGTTTTTCAAGAATGCTTCTAGTCGGTCATCTTCTTTGATAAAATACTGTAAAACAGTCATTCGTTCATTGGATTCGTTACAGCAAGCATTTTGTTGGAATGGAATTTGAGAGAAGGTATTCAATAGTGTGTCTTTATTTTCCAATATCTCAGCCAATAACTGTACAATACCATATGCAAACATTTCGACTTTATTTGTGTACACACTAAGTGATGCCCATTGGTCTTTACTGCCATCTTGAAACATTTTTTCCAGATTTTTGTGATATTCGGTGGCGACACCTCTCAAAGGTTTGCTGGATTCATTCATAATCTTTACGGTATAAGTGGGTGGAGAAAAACGATGCCATCTAAGTGAGACATTTAGGTCATCGGGTATTGTCTCGGATTCGTGTTCTTTTACATAATCTCGTTTTGTATTTAACAATGTTTGTACAGTTTCCAATGGTACAATGTATTTTTCCAATATACTGTACAACTTATCTTCCATAACTCCTGCTTTAGGGCTAATGATTTTTGCGTCTTTTGACATGAATCGCATAACGCACGCGATATATGTGATTGCTCCACGAGTCCCTGTTGTCTCAAGTGGATATCCTGTAAAAGATTTTTTACAACTTTTTTCGTATTTTGTTATTTGAAGAGATGGCATTAGAGATTGTATAGCTACAATGAAAGCTGCACCCGCGACTTCGGCTTTTTTGCTATTAATGTAGACATCATATGAGACTGCCTTTTTCCCCTTTGCTTTGTCCTTTTCTTTCGTTTTTTCTTGAAGTTTTGTGTAAAGTTTTTCGGATGGGAACACTTTTTTTTCTTTGGACAACTGTACACAAATATTTATGGCGATTTGCTCGATTGTCTCGACTTCTATGAATGTTTTTTCCGAAATACCATTAATCCATTCGAACATATGTTGTGTCATTTCGTCGTCATACATAGAGGTGTTACGTTTTGATTTTACTTTAGTGACTTTGGTAAATACTGCATTTTCATCATCATTGGATGTCTCAGATGTATCCTGTTCATCAGCGTCAGCGAAAGTATGCAAGAACGACCCATCTTCTGAGTATTCTATTTGCTTCAGTATGCATCCAGTGTATTTATCAATGACGTGACCACCATCATCACTAAGAGACCCTTGTTTTTTTATTAGAATATCTAACTTTTTCAAGTATTCGCCTTCGTGGAATGCGACTGCGAGTTCATAAAGGGAACATTCTAGTAATTCAGTATCTGTCTCAAAACAATACTTCCATCCAGGTTTTTCATTTGACAATGGTTCTCTACAGTACAAACGATAGAATTCAATAATAGCGGTCTGTCTGCTTGAAAAATCGAGAGATTGATGGAACAAATGATTACGATGAATCCAATGTGGTGACCTAAGGCGTTCATTTCTGTACACATTATTACCAATATGATTTGCACGATTATTGAATGTGAGACTCCGCAGTGAATTAATATAAGTTGACTTTGTGAGTTGGTCTTGTAACATAGCAATTTTTTTTGAGATATCTTCCTTGATATTGCTCAAATTAGATTCATAACGGGAATGCAATTCTTCATTCATTCTGCGTTTTTCTTCTCGCAACATACGTTCTTTTACATCGAGTTCAATTGTCTCACAATTGGATTGTTCGTCTTTTTTGTAGCATTTGTTATCATTTTGTATGTTACAGAATAAGGTGTTTGTATCGAGGAATGAATTTTCGTCTACGGTTTTGTCGTGAATCCATATATTACGTTTCCGTACATAATATGATTCTTTTTTTCGTGCATTTTTCTCGATTTCGATTTCTTCTTTTTCCCGTGAGGTTAATTCTGTCTCATCCACATCATTTGGTAAGGAAGGTGTGATAATTAATTTTGCATATTCGCCGTCTTGTATGTACCGTTTTCCTTTGACCAATGTCTCAGCAAACTCTTTGGACATTCTTGAAGGGCAACTATGTTTTTTTACTAGTTCTTCAGAAAGGAATACAAGAAATTCGGTTTTTGAGAGGGATTCTTTTTCTCGCTTATATTTGTCTAATATTCCGTAATTAGTATTGTCATATTTTGTATCGTATTCCACATCCGTTTTATGATTATCTAGTTCCATTTCTCTCAAATTTTTATAATCCTTCACTATGATTTTACGGTAGCAATCGGTAGGTGTTAAGAATAGCGATTCATTCTCTTCTTCATTATCTTCTGGATTACTGTAAACTGGTTGAATATCGATTTCTTTGAAAAAGTCCTCCGAATTCGTTAGGTCAGCATTTAGATTTCGAATAACGTGAGAGAATAATTGTCCATCGTCCTGTAAATACATATGTCTCAATAACATTGTAGAGTCAATGTACTGACTATTATATGCACTTTTAACACTGGCGTTTAATATATGGTCGTCTTCTAACAGACTTTTAATAGTTTTACTGTAAAACGCAGGCAATGCTTTCACTTTCTTCTCCTTGAATGTCTCGAAATCCAATTTCTGGAATTTTTTTCTTTTCAGATTAAATTCGTTCAAATAGTTATTACGGAATTTGTTGATAAAATATCGGATTTTCTTCATACCTGTAGCGGTGACATTGTCTTCATAAATGGCGAATGGTTCCAAATACTGTAAAAACTCAGTGACATTATATGCTGGTATGTATTTCTCATATTTATCAATAACAGAATATATATTAGGCAATACTTCGTTCATTCGAGACACGACATTGGCTTTCATATATTTGTACGATTCACTGTCATAATCTATGTTTTCTTTAGTGAGTCCGAGGTTGATATTTTCATCATTTACAGGATTTAATGTAAGCATTTGGACTTTATTTTCTCTTGGGAATAGTTGATTTTCTTTGTCTCCTTCGAATGTGATTAGATTCCGAGGTCGTAGACTGAATTGTTTGTACGGATATTTACCGTAATTATGTAAATTTGCTTTGTTCAATACATTAGAACCTGGTAAAAACATTCTAGTGTGATGCATAGTGTTTTCAGGCATGAACAAAAACGAATGGATTTGTGAATGATCGCCTGGAAATAAAACACGTGTCTCAAAATTATTCTTGCTAACGAAAGTGGAATAATGTGATGGTGCATTGTATCGTTGTACAGTAAATGCATTATTTTTTACATCGATTTCCAAGTTTTTCCCTTTGCCTTTTATATTCGCGGTTTTTGCTTCCACTCCCTCGCTGTTTGCAACAATGTAATCCGCATCAGATAATATATTTGTACTGATAGAAGGGAATGACTCAAGGAAAAGAGGTTCAAATGAATTGAGATAGCCCATTGCCGTTCGGCGCATATGTTCATACTGTACAAACTCTGTCTCGCCATATGTGTTCTCATAAAATAATGTATTACATACTCTATTTTCTTCTTTCAAAGTGGTAGCTGTCTCATTCGGGTCAATTCCAATAACTTTGTTTTGTTCATCGTAAATACTGTCATATACTGTATTTGTTTGTGAGACAACAGGATACACCCAAGGAATTCTCTGTTTTGCTTCTAATAAAGCAAGACTTAATGGATTGAATGTTCTAGGGTCGATTGCTGGTCTACGACCAGTTATTTGTTCGAATTCGTCGTATTGAGAGAATAGTTCTCTTAACTCTTGGAATCGTTTGACGTGTGTTCGTATATTGTTCATAACTTTAGTTGTACGGGATTTGTCAGGGATCCTTGATAAGAAGTCATCATACAGTTGATTCACTTGTGCATCTAGTTTGTACAGTTGTAAGTGTTTAGGTAAATAAACCGCATTGGGACTATCTTCTTGTTCTTCTACGGATTGTTCATTCGATTTTAATTCATACAGTACATCTTGATATCTCTCATCGGGAGCTGTAGCAGGAGGCAAATATATGGCCAAAGAACCATCATCATTGAATTCCATACTAGGTTCATCCCCTTCAATGGGTTCAGGGGCGTCATCTTGTTCTAAACCATCTTTTTTCTGTAAAGCTAAAGGTGGTTCACGAATACAAATACGCTTAATGGGATATTCTTCTGGAATACCTTTGTAAGCAAAATCAATGTACAGTTTGTCTCCTTCTTCTTCTGGAACATATGTCGTGATTTCAATCATATCTTCTTCTAAATTGGTGATACAGGCTGTAACAATAGCGGGAATATCATCACCGAAGTGTACATCTATCCACGTTCCTAGAACAAGACCATTCTGCTTTGCGTACCCTTTTTCAGGACTTCTACTCAATAACAATATTTTTTCGATACTTGCGCTAGAATCAAACCGATCATTTTTCATTTGTACTGTAAAAGACTCCATTGTCTCAGTATTCACCCAAGTTGTATGTTTCGTTTCATCAATATAGGAAATATAGAATACTTTATCGTGTAGCTGTTTATTTACGGGAGCATTCACACGAATAATGTCTCCTAATTCTAACCGCAATTCTGTTTCTTGTAGCATTTTATGTTGTTGTACTAAAATCGGTTATATGTTATAGACACATTAAATTATTTACATCCTTTTTACGATATTTGTCAGATTGAGACATCAAGGGAAAAAATTGAACTCCTGGCCTCTTCAGTTTTAGTTCTAACATATTAGCCTTCTTGGCCACAAACAAATACTATAACTCTAATAACCCTAACACAAAACACAGTTGAATAGAATATTCTGTAAACAATGTCTTACAATATTCAAAGTATGTACTTCAGCGATTCGGACAGCGAGAGAGAAGAGATTATAATGGAAGAAGACGAGGAAGTCTTTTATGAGTTACAGCAGTTGTCCAGAAACTTAGATAGAGAATTTAGCGATACCGAACAAAATAGTGATGATGAAGGCCGTATGGAGGTCGACGGTGAGACAATTATTTACAATCCTAATTTCATGTTTAGACGCACCATTGGAATGAGCAATATGGGACCATTGGTTTTCCCCGAAATGAATGCGTCACCTATTCCCAATATGGATACCTGTGTTTCTGTATATATTGTAGAACCTACTGTACATAGTAAAGAGATGGAGGCGAAAGTGCCGACTAAACATAGTGACTGCCCAATATGTTTAGAAAGTTTTGAACATAAATATTGTGTCACTACCAATTGTGACCACGTAGTTTGTAAAGATTGTATGGTACATCATTTGAACTCATTCAAAAAGAGAAACGCAGAAGCAACGTGTGCATTATGTCGTACACCATATAGCTGTCTTGAAACTCTCGATGTGGCTACATTTGATGCTGTACAAAGTGTATTGAATACTCATATCTAAGTATGAAACCAAAAAATATGTATCTACTGTATATTTGTACATATTTTTTCATTTTTAAATGGTAAAATCGAATACTAACAGTGATGAAAAACGTAAGAGCTATGCTGTAATACAAATTTCAGGACACGGCAATACACCGTCAGTTCAAGATGGAAATAAACTATATGACGAGTCATTAGAACACGGAATTATACGTTTTTTTACAGATTTTCTTAATAGTGAAAAGCAAATAATAAAGAATAATCCGACAGCAGAAGAACTCGCTTCTCAAGTATTGCAAGTTAACGAACCAAAGAGCTGTATTGAAAAATCAAGTGCATATTTTATAACAGCTGTGCCACACGGTGTAAGTAATATGATGTTCGCTGGTTCACTTGAACAACTCTCATCTCCTGCCAGACAGTTTCAACTATTGTATGACCACTGTGACACATTAATGGCAAATAAAATTATGAATGATGAAAAATTTTATGAGGAGATTGGATTGGTAAAAAACAAACTAAGAGATGAACATACATATTTACTGACTCTCTATTTAAAAGATGTAATCAATGCATATAATAAACAAGTAATACGACAGAATACAGTATATCGAAGTTTAAAATTACTACCTAATCCTTTCTTGACTGATGAGGAAAAACAAACAGAAATCGATGAATATAAGAACAAAATAAAGGTGGATAAATCATCTAGAAACCATCGTGATAATAATTTTATTGAAATGTTTATTTTTTTTCTTGCAGATGCTAAAAACTATTTTCAAAGACCTAAGGAACAAGAAAAATACTATTTCAACATAGTACAATATATACACAAATATAACAAACAGAATGGTTTAAAACTAACAGATCTAATGTTTAGATTCATAAACAATGACCTTTATCTTGTAGATATAGTATTCAATACAACAAATGATTCCAAGGACAAGAAACGTCTATACATGTGTCAGTCATTTGAACCAGACCTACCAAATTTAAGTTTCAATATAAAACAACCGTCAAACGAAAACGACGCCTACGACTTTTTATATGGAATTAGAATGGCATACTTAAATTACGATGGAAGAAATAATGTAGCTGCAAGTAATATGACGATGCGTTCACAAGCACAACTACAAGAACGAAAGGAAATAAACCCTAATTATAGAACGAAAACTGATTATAATAACTACTCACAACATTTAAAAATTGAAGAAAATAACGAATTAAAACAGCTAGTGAAAATACATATAAGCGCAAGAATTAATGTTGGAAAAGTTTTTCTTTCTGAACTATATATACTATTTAAGTGGTGTTATGGAATTGATAAAATAGCTTTTTTTACTCCAGCTTGTAGAAACAGTGTCATAGGGTATAAGCCAGAAAGTAAATTTACTGCATCACCATACCAGCCCAAATCTAAAAAACGAAACCGATCACGAACACGAGATGAATCTGGAAAAATTATGAAAACGAAATCACTTGATGAAATGTCTAACCCTAAAAAAAAAATGTCATTCGGAGGTAAAATAAAAAGAACAAGAAAACAGAGAAAGTTAAAAAAACGTGTTAAAAAGTGATTAATCTTTTTCTCATTTATTTGGTATATACTGTACAAAAAATGATGGGTATTAAGGAAATTTTTATGAAATTTTTAAATCCTAAAAAGATGGCTTTTTGGATGCTTCTATTGGGTATTTTATTGATAGCTGGTAGTGTATTTGTGTACAAGAAGTCGAAAGATAAAGTAATGAATGACCCCAAAACGAATATTCCGAATGCATCAACAGAGACAAAAGAGATGGTGTTCCATTTTTTCTATGCGGATTGGTGTCCTCATTGTCAAAATGCAAAGAAACCTTGGCAAACGTTTTGTTCCAATAAAGATGGAAAAGTGGTGAATGGTTATAAAATCATTTGTAAACCACACGACTGTACAGATTCCACTAGTGATAATCAAAAGCGAGACATGGAGAGATTCAAAGTGGAAGGATTCCCTACAATTGTTGTACAGAAAGATGGAAAAGACATTGAATTCGATGCAAAGATTACCGAATATTCTTTAGCGCAATTTGTGGAACGAATGACATAAATTTAGAAAATATCATTTTTCTTCATAAAAACTTCAGCAGACTGTACACCAATATCGATAAGGTCTCGTCGTTTGTCTTTGTTTTTCAGTGCACTTAACATATCATTATTCGGGTCTGCATTGTACAGTATATCAAGTTGATAAGGTGCTGTACGAGATTCATCTGTTAATGGCATTTTGATGCGATACCATAATTTAAAGAAGAGGTCCAAAATAAAGTAAAACAATTGGAAAGTAGACTTGTCTTTATCTTTTGTCTCAACGTGGCCCGTAGAGGTCGTGGAACGGTCAAAGTGATAGCTAACCCCCAATACAGTATCACGAGTATGACCGTCTTCGAGACAACGATTCATAGGATAATTCATGTTAATAGCGCCATCAATATAGATTTCACCAGGGTTTTTCTCAAATGGTACAAAAAATACTGGTAAACAAGAGGTAGCATATACGGCTTCAATTAATTGCCAATCAGGATGTGTTTTATGAGAGATATCACATACTTCTAAATTTGCGAAGCTGGTGCTTACAAAATGAAGTTCTGTATTACTGTAATCATAAAATTCTTGTAATGTGATTTCGGGGGAAAGGTCTTTTCCTAAAAGCATTGGAGAAAACAATTCTCGAAACGAAGATATATCATAAACTCCTCCTTTAGACAATGATTTGACTAAAGTAGGAAAATCAAGATTGAACACTTTATTCCACGGTCTATCTACTAAGTAGGTGTCTACAATATCCCAATCATACTGTAACAACAAAAAAATGGCAACAACACTACCGACTGAGGTAGTGTATATTGTCTCAATGTTCGCCATTTGAATGAATTGTTTTTGAATAAGTGTTTTTAAAGCACCATAGTAGGAGAAACCCATATGGGCACCGCCTGCAATGACTATATGTTTAATAGCTGGAATAGCAGCTTGTGTAGTAGGTATTTTCATTTTTTCTGGGAGTTTCTCTTTTATTTTTACTGTTTTTATTTTTTATTTTGATTCTACTGTAAAATCTAAAATCCGAACCAAATGTACAATTGTCGGGATTGTAAAATCTCCAAAGGTTCAAATCCTACATAAGATGGTATACGTACCTGTTCTGGACTTGGATGTTGTTGTTTCATCATATCTGTAATATGATTGTGGAGATATGGTGTATTTCCTAATCGCATATTTTCTTCCGAGTCGCAAATGAAACCGTCATAGTACTGTACACACTCCAGTAGTTCTTCTTTAGACGATTCCCAATCACTTGGTACGATTTTGAAGAAGGTAAATGGACCATTGGCGAAGAAGACCAATTTTGTCTCATTTAGGTTCTGTACATACCGTACATTATAGTGATTAGGGGTCAAAGACATAAACTCATTGGACCATCCGTGTTGGTCTTCTTCGTCCAATAAATAGTCCAATGTCTCTAATACACAATTCGAAATGTCGGTTGTGTAGTAGTTCTTGTCCAACAGTTTCTCGCGTAAACGGAGTTTTAGCGGGTAGTTGTCAAAGAATTCCTTATACGTGTTATCAAAGTGATACACCTTGCGCATAAGCTCTTCGGGTAGACTGAATAAAAGATTTTGAAACGTTGTCATTTTGTATAAGCCCTATTATGGGTATAGTGCTAGATTAGAATGTGTCTCGTTCTCAATATCAATTTTTTCTTTCGCGATATATCTCACCAAATAATTTATGTATTTTACTGTATAAGACAACCGATGTCGTGTTTTTTATATTTAGACGACGAAGAAGCAAGCGCGAAAGTAAACATTGATGAACTGTTTGAGAGAAAGCAACAAAGGGATTTAAAACAGTTATCCATATTCAATAAAATACTGGCACGTGCACAGAAACGAATTCAACTGACTGCACGTAATAAAAGGGCAGACCAATTTATTTGGTTTCAAATTCCTGAGTATATTTTCGGAGAACCGATTTATGACAAAGGAGATTGCATTGCTTATATTGTAAATAAACTGACGACAAATGGATTTCATGTACGGTATATTCATCCGAACACGATTTTTGTCTCGTGGGCCAATTGGGTTCCTAATTATGTACGGAATGAATTTAAGAAAAAAACGGGGAAACTAATGGACGAAAAAGGAGGTATTACTGACCCCAAAACGGATGACAAACGGAAACGCGGTGGAGAAGAAGAAGATATTAATATGGGATTGATGAATGAAGCACGAATGGGAAATATTGGTACAGATGATAGCGAAGAAACACAGAAAAAAGAACAACGACAATATGTCTCGACGTCCACATATAAACCAACAGGGAAATTTGTGTATAATCCAGATATGTTTGAGACATTAGAAAATCGTTTGGGTTAATTATTGTTTTTAATTATTTATAGATGGCCCACTCAGGACGTCCATCATAATAAATGGCGTTTCCTGCCTTTGAATCAGCAAGTTTTCTACGTGTAAAACTGTCTGAAGATGAGTTCGATTCATTACTTAAAACATTTGAGTTTTGACTGGACTATTTGAGTTTACGATTGGACTATTTGAGTCACCACGTTTTTTGCGTTGAGTGTCATTGTCACGGTTAGGGCGAGGAGGGGGAGGAGGAGGAAGAAGAACAGGGTTAGTGTTAAGGCGAGGAGGAGGAGAAGGAAGAGGAGGGTTAGGGTTAGGGATTTCTTCTTTTATTATAACTTTGTCTTTATTATTTATTACTGGACGTACAGATAATTTTTGTATTTTGATCTGATCCATTACATTACTTTCTAATCTTATGTAAATATCTGTATCATTTAATTTTTTAAAATATCCATCACTATGTTCTTTATACTTATCATATTCTTCATTACTTAATGTTATTTTGCCTTCAGATGCTTGTACAATGTTTGCTTGAGGACCACTATTAGAAAGCAAGAGTGAAGATCCAATAACAAAACCTTCTTGTATGTTTCCATTATCTTCTAAAAACTTTTTAATAAATTTAATATATTTATTATTATTATTTTCGTGAATTTTATATATTTTTCGTTTTTCTTCTGCTTTATGTTCTTCTTCTGCTTCTTTTTTTTTTTCTTCTTCTCGTTTTTTTCTTTTTCTTTTTCTTTCTT
>Ga0206130_10001743_pt1 | contig 31319 bp, 31 predicted proteins | sample Helgoland_Spring_9_FD_148637 | JGI IMG/M metagenome (GOLD analysis project Ga0206130, IMG submission 148637) | Pelagic subsurface seawater microbial communities from Kabeltonne, Helgoland, North Sea - Helgoland_Spring_Bloom_20160512_1 | ecosystem: Environmental > Aquatic > Marine > Epipelagic ...
CACACGCAAAGCCAACGAGAGTAACAGCAAAAATATACTTGATCGGCGAAACGATGAACTTACAAGGCAGATGTCACATACAACTGATTTAGTTGAGTGGGATGGGCATAGTGGTTGGTTTGCCTCATCACTCACAAATCCGAACAGATTGCTTGTGATGTGTGTGAAAATGAAAATACAAATGAAAAAGTCGCAATAGTCCGTTTTGATTCAGAAGGTGAAAGAGCACTTATTTCAATAAATCTTTCGCCTAAAATGAGAGGCCAGCGAAAGGCAAAAGGATGTTTGAGGGACGCTATATCTTTTTTTAAAACGATTTATTCGAATGTTCGATTTATTGACGCTGAAATAAAGTCCATCAATATCACCAGTCAGCAATCATTTTTAGATGTCGGCTTTGTGTTTGTGAAGGAAAATGCTGATGTCTCGTTTCACGAGCATGTTGTCTGAAACCTTTCAATTGCCTTTTCACTAACGCATTTATACTATTGAGTTTCAATAGTTCCATTCGTAATTGCTCACGAAGTAAATAATTAGAATCGTGTCAGACCGTGACAATAAACACCATATAAATCAATAATTTATATATATGCTACTATTGAGTGGGTGCGGAATGCCCCCGTTGAGTGCTCTGAAGTGGTCGTGCTTTTTAGGACAGGTTTGCGGCTGATCTAAGATGTAGCAGTTTTCTGTTCATGCCGCTTTTCGCATCTTTACTTGGACAAAGTATGCCGCGTCCGGCGTCCTTTTGTCGAGCGCTGTGTGAGGGCGCTCAGAATTGTAAAATCCAATCCAGTTATCGCTGATCCGTTTTGCTTGGAAACCGTCGGTGATTTCATGCAGATAGACGGCCGCCTGTTTCAACGACCGCCACAGCCGTTCGATAAAGATGTGGTCCAGATAGCGGCCCCTGCCATCCATTGATATTTTGATTTTGGCTTCCGTCAAAGTTGTGATCCAGCTCGAGCCTGTATATTGACTGCCCTGATCCGTGTTCATTATTTCCAGCTTGTCATATTGGGAAATAGCCTCCTCCAGCGCTTCAACACAGAAGCGAGCATCCAGCGTATTTGAGAGCTGCCAAGTCAGCAGTTTGCGCGCCACCCAATCCATGATCGCCACCAGACACAGAAAGCCGTTTTTGACTGGGATGTAGGTGATGTCGCTGCACCAAACCTTATAAATCAATAAAAACAATATCTTAATCTCTAAAACTGCAAATAAATAGAGGTTTTTTGACATTTATTTTTGCAGCTTATTATTCGCCACTTTGACAACCATTAAAAATCGCGCAGCGTACCGACAACAGGTCGGGGTTCATTGCCAAGTAAGTCCATGATTGGATCACCGCTGTGGGCTCTAAAACCGCCTAAATTGATCCAGGTTCACCATGGGAAAACGGTTGCTGCGAGAACTTCAATGCGCGCTTTCGAGATGAGTTGTTAAACGGTGAAATCTTTTATTCGCTCAGAGAAGCACAAATCCTAATCGAGCGGTGGCGACATCACTACAATACCGTTAGACCTCACAGCGCACTTGGATACCGTCCTCCTGCGCCAGAGAGCATCATAACTGTAGATCAAAACCCGACTATGCATTAACATTTATCATGGACCACCGAATGGGGGCATTCCAACCTGCTTTTTGATTGAGACTTGCAAGGCCTCTCCGAAGCCATTGAGGTTTAGGTGGAAGGGCCGTCTTCGCGGAGCGTTTTAGTGCTTGAGCACATTGTCGCATACGCGCAATCTGTACCGATGTCCGCAATTCAGAAAATCCGACGATCAGTGACGGCGGGGTGAGCGCACGTGACTTTCGTCGATGAGACAACGACCTCTGTTCTCATTTGCAGGGTGGTCTTTTGATCCGCTTGCAAGTCATGCTGTTATCATGAATTAACTCCATTACTGAGGGTCTGGATCTACATATTTCTCAGCACCGGCCTCGGGTGCGACCACTATGCAGATTGGGCTCCTTTTCGTGGTTTTGGCGCCTCTCTTTGCCGAAACGAAACTATCTCCGATTAGTAGCGTCTTCTGAACAGGCCGCGTTGTTCATAAACGCTCGAAGCCTCGTCCAAGAAATCCCCCAATAACTGTGCGTCATAGTCATTCCTGACTCGATTGGCCGCATCAAGCAGGCTCTCTGCTGAGGCCGAACGACCAGGACGCAACAACTCGTAGATTGCCATGACCTCACTTTGTGGCAGCCGTGTCATCTCGGCGGCTCGTTTCAGGTTGCTGGCTAATGCAAAGCGCCCGACCGATGTGGCAATCTCGGCTTGTTTTTCCAACGCCTGCGAGGTGATGCGCAAGTCTTCCATGCTGACATCGCCATTGAGTACGGCCCCCATCGTAAGCGAGGACAGTGGTTTGCCGTGGTTCCCGATCACCTCATCAGGTTGGGTTTCAGCAATCGGATAGTCTTTGGCGGTGAGAGATGTCTTAACCATCAGGATGTCTCCAGAAATGTGATTGCCAGAGCTTCGGGCGTTGCGTTGTCTTCGGTCATGCCCGTTTCAATCGCATAGATCAGCGCCACACGGGCATGAAACCGTGCCCCTAGGGCTTCACCCTTGGTTGGTACGACAATCGGATCTGGCAGCATGCGTTTGGCGTAAACCGTCGCGTTGAACCCCATCTCTTCGTAATGCTCTAGTGTGGTCACAGGCGCGTTGGAAAATAGTTCAAGATTGTTGTGTGGCAACCGGTCTTTCTGATGAATGATTGCCGTTCCTTTAGATTGTATGCCAATGCCAATGCCCGACCCAGAAAGGCGAGCGGCACTCAGGCCAAGAAACGAGGTGTCTGCCGTATGCCAGAAGCGCACCAGTCGCATCGCGCCGCCACCACGTTCGATCCCCGCCTTCAAGGCACGTAGAACCGCGCTAAGCCGGTGGCCCGCAAGCGTGCGAAAGATCTTTAATCCAAAGCCAGGGCTGACGCCCACCACAATCTCATCGGTATCAGTGCCCGGATCGGCAGGCCCCATGATTTGATACCGGATTGATTTGGTCTCTCCCATTTCACTGACGGCCTCGGCGCGCAGCACTTCTTCGCGGTCCAGAACATCACGGATATTGGCCAGTTCCTGACGGCGTGCTTCGGTCAAACGGTGGCCGGTGCCGGGGCCAGTGTAGTCATTTGGATCGTTGATTGCGCTGATCACCTTGTTGTTGCGCACGACCGCCGAGGTTTGCAAATAATCTCCAGACACGCGCAGCTTAACCAGAAATAGCAGGTTCTCGGCTTCTTCGAGAAAACCGCCACGGTGCAGCGATTTGATAACATCCAATACCGTTACGTCGTCACCGCTGATCTTTTCGCTGATCAGCGCCACATCACGTGGGGTAAAGCTCTGTGTGTCGTTTGAGCCTGAGGCTACAGCAACCGAGCGTTTCATCATCTCAGTGGCCTCGGCCAGCCCTAAGTCTTTCAACACATGCGAAAGCGCATCAATGGCGCGACGGCGCAAGGTCAGGGCACGGGCGTCCTCCACGGTGGTCAAACCGCCATCGGCCTCAAAATCCCTTTGCAGGACCAAAAACTCCTCCAGTTCTTCACCGTTGAATGAGGACGGATTGAACGAGTTGTCATATTTCAGAATACTGCCGAAGCCCGAGCATATCAGATCAGATCCGCCAATCAGATAGGGCAATATTTTGGCAGCCACCCGCATGTCGGATTCCGAATGCCGAGCGTCATTGCCCGAGGCACATTCCAGATCAAGCCATACGGCGATAAGGTTCTCTGCCATGATCTCACGCACGCCGCCGGGAATGGACGAGGCCAGCGGCGCGCCGTCAATGCCGCCGTTCTGCGTGCCTTGTGAGCCCATACCGCGTTGGAGACACAGACAGCGGGCTTCTAGATACAGCAACGATTTCGCTTCGTGAAAGCCCATCAGTAACTCGGACGCAGCACCCGATGTGCAGCGCATTTTGATCCCGCGTGATGCATAAGCCGCCGCAAGCCACGCTTTCGACCAGGGCGTATCATCGCCATCTATAAACGCACTTTCAGTACCGTAGACCGATACGGTTTCTGCGTAGGAGGTGAAGCCGGCCATGCCAATCTCAAGCTCTTCGGCCTCTTCGCTGGAACATTGAAATAGCGTACCAGCCCGCCCCACGGCTGATCCCACACAACAGGCCAGCGCGTTTGACCACGAATTGCGGGCGACACGCATGGTGGTCTCAATCTCATCAAACCCCAAGGCCACGGCAATCGCGGCATCAGCGGCCAATTGCAGCGGGTCGTCCTTGGCATTGGTCACATGCGCCTGGTTGCCTGGACTTTGACGCGCGCGCATCTTGGAGTAGGCAAAGGCAATTTCCATCGCGTTCAGTTGCGCCACAGTTTCGGCCAGCTTGGCCGGTGTTAATCCACGCGCCAGGCGCGTCAGCTCGGTGCGCGGAACGTTCATATCTACCAGCATTCGGGCCAATTGGCTCGAAGGGACCGACATGGCCTCTTCTGCGATGTCAGGGTCGATGTGATAGTTAGCGATGAAAGCGTCGATGATATCAAAGTCGGCAGAAGCGACACCGTCCATGGATGTCACCTTACCCGCGTTAATCCCAAGGCCAGGCGACGGGTCTGCCGCACCGTTGAAGGCTGAGAACCCATTTTCGGGGTCTTCGACCGCAAATTTGTCCAGTCTCAGGGCGCGGGCATCCCAATCGTCGAAACGCTTCCATCGGTTGGCATCATAACTTTGGCTCATACCCTTCAGATCCTTCTCAGGTTTCATCGTCCATTGCACCACAAATTAACCGTGCTCCACAATGCTGGATGGCATCACGTATCGACGGATCAGGGGGGCGGTCGGTTATCAGGCAGAGATTGCTTTGCATCCCGATCGTCTGTTGCAGTGACCGCGTTCCGAACTTTGAGGCATCTGCCAGAACCACGGTTTCATCGGCATTTCTGATCATCGCGGAATACACCGGAGCGATGTTCAGCAAGGCCTCACTGACCCCGTTGGGATCGACGCCCGAGGCCCCGACTACCGCCAGCTTGGTGCGGAATTGTGCAATGTATTTGAGCGTCTCTCCACCGTACGCCATCCCTTCATTCGGCTCGACAATGCCCGGCAGGGCCATGACCTCAATCGCGGGATTAGTGGCGAGCTCGGTGGCAACGCTGAATGAAGGAGTTAGCACAGTTAGCCGTCGACTGGTTTCGCGCAGAGCCCGGGCGAAGTGCAGTGTGGTGGCCCCACCGCCAATGAAAAGACTGTTCGAATTGCCCACATGCTCGACCGCCATCTGGGCGATCTTCTTGCGCGCGGTAATGTACTGCGTTGAGCGCTCTGCCAAAGCAGGTTCAAAAGTTTTGGTGCGCACAGCCCCACCGTATGTGCGCTTGATTTGGCCGGTGTCATCCAGCTCGGACAGGTCACGTCGGACGGTTTCGGTTGAGACGTCTAAGTCATCCGCAATCTCGTTCACGCGAATCGAAGGGTTGTCTTCTAGTAGTGTTAATATGCGATCATGTCGTCTTGTTTTCTTTGACATTTTTGCCCCTGGCACAACAATCTCTAGTGACACTTTTCGCAGGTCACACAACAAATTCTATACGATCTTGACCGAAATCCCACAAAAAATGTTGTAAGATGAAATTCATGAGATAAACTTTGTTCAACTTCAAAGGGGATTCGCGTGTTCAATTACGGTTACTTTTCCTTCGACTCCAAGGAGTCGTTGATGCAGAAGGCGGCGGAATATTGGAACCCAGGCAAGGTAAGTTTCTGGACGGAAGCGGGCACGCCGATGGTGATCGACCGGCGAGAGGGCTATTTCCTGCACGACATGTCAGGCAAGCGGCTGATTGACCTGCATCTGAACGGCGGCACCTACAATTTTGGCCATCGCCATCCTGAATTGGTGGATGTGCTAAAATCAGGGCTCGACTATTTTGATATGGGCAATCACTGGTTTCCGTCCGTAGCGCGGGCGGCCTTTGCCGAACAGCTGGTAAAGACCGCGCCGCATACTAAGTACGCCATCTTCGGAGCAGGCGGGGCCGAAGCCGTTGAGATTGCGCTCAAAACAGCGCGCTATGCGACCAAGCGGAAAAAAATTGTGTCGATCATTAAAGGTTATCATGGGCATTCTGGCCTGTCGGTAGCCACGGGAGATGAGCGGTTTTCAAAGATCTTTCTGGCGGACAATCCAGAAGAGTTTATCCAAGTGCCTTTTAACGACACGAATTCGCTTGAGGATGTATTGAGAGGTGGCGATATCGCGGCCTTTATTATCGAGACAATTCCAGCCACCTACGGATTTCCCATGCCTGAAGATGGATATCTCAAGGCTTGTCAGGATTTGTGTCACAAATACGGAACCAAGTTTATCTCGGATGAGGTGCAAACTGGTCTGATGCGCACGGGTGTTATGTGGGGTTGGCAAGGGTACGGGTTGAAGCCTGATATTTTTGTCTGCGGCAAGGGTTTGGGTGGTGGCATTTATCCGATCAGTGCCTGCCTGGTCACTGAGGAATGTGGCCAATGGCTGATCGAAGATGGGGCAGCGCATATTTCAACCGCAGGTGGATCTGAGCTGGGATGCCTTGTAGGTCATCATGTCATGGAAATGCTGCAAAGGCCCGAGGTAATTTCAAATGTGCATTTTGTGGCCGAGTATTTCGCCAAAAGTATGGCCGAAATGATGGCGCGCCACTCGGATTTTTTTGTGGGTGTGCGTCAACGTGGTGTAGTTTTGGGGCTGGAGTTCGACCACCCCGAGGGGGCAGTAGCTGTGTCTCGTGCGCTTTATGAAAACGGAGTTTGGGCGATTTTTTCGTCTCTGGACAAGCGCGTTCTTCAATTCAAACCCGGCCTAGTTCTGGATGTGGACACCTCTCAGGAAATCATGGACCGCTTTGATGCCGCGATACCCCGCGCACGTCAGTTGCTCAAAAATGGATGGCGTACGGCATGACCGAACATATTAAATTTGATGCGCCACGCTTGCTAGTTCCCGACCGGTCGCTTTCAAAGGCACGGATGAAAGTGGGCCGCGCAGCATGGGCGGCGCGTTACTACAAAAGCTTTAGCCGCGATGCTGTCATAGCGATCGCGGAGGCGATGGCAAAAGCAGGCCACGCAAAGGCCGCCGAGTTTGCTGATTTGGCCGTGTCTGAAACCGGGTATGGAGTGGTCGAGCACAAGACACTAAAAAATAAGTTGTGCACACATGCCTTACTGGATCATTACCGTGACCTTGACCTGGTCACACCGCGCATTGACGCAGAGCGTAAGATTGTCGAGCTTCCTAAACCCGCCGGAGTGGTCTTTGCATTGGCCCCAGCCACCAACCCGGTGGCGACAGTCTATTTTAAGGCAATGCTGGCCGTGCTGAGCCGCAATGCTATCGTCATCAGCCCGCATCCGGCAGCCAAAAGGGTCTCGGCGCTGGCCGCACAACATCTGGCCGAGGCCGCTGAGGCTGCAGGCGCACCTGCTGGTTTGATCCAATGTGTCGAAGAGCCGTCAATCCCGCTGGTACAAGACATTATGGCGTCGGACAAGATTAACGTGATCATCGCCACTGGAGGCACCGCAATGGTGCGTGCGGCCTATTCTTCGGGCAATCCGGCTTTGGGAGTTGGCCCTGGTAACGCGGTGGCTTATGTTGACCCCACAGCCAAAGCGGACGCTGCGGCCAGGTGCCTTGTGGACAGCAAGAGCTTCGACAATTCGGTCCTCTGCACAAACGAAAGTGTGGTGGTCACGCTGGACAGTAACCGCGGCAATATGGAGCGCGCCTTGCGCTCGGCCGGGGCTCATGTGTGCAATGAGGCGGACACTGACAAGCTGCGCGATTACCTCTTTGGAGGCGAGGGTTTCACGCTGGAGGCGATTGGCAAATCCGCGCAGTGGATCGCTAAACGGGCGGGCATTCGTGTCGGCCCGTCGACCAAGATTTTGGTGCCTGTGGTGGCCACTCCGGGGCAGGATGATCTACTTTTCCGCGAGAAACTCTGTCCGGTGCTGACCTTGACCGCTGCTGTGGACTTTGAACAGGCAGTTACCTTTGCCAAACACACATCCAAGCGCGGGGCGGGTCATTCTGCAGCCTTCCATGGCGATGATACCGCGCGCCTTGTGGCTTTTTCGCAAGATATGCCAGTATACCGCGTGGTGGTGAACGCGCCTTGTTCGCAAGGGGCCGCAGGGTTTGCCACGCATTTGCCGCCCACGTTTACCATTGGCACAGGCTTTGCTGGCCGCAGTTCAGTGGGCGAAAACGTAGGGCCGCAGCATCTGGTCCATTGGACACGTATTGCCTACGCCAAGGATCAACCCGCTGATCTGGCGAGCATTGATCTGAGCTATGTGTCCTCGGACCGTCCAGTGACAACTGTGCAGACGCACCAGGCGCCGCAATCTAACAGTGGGGCAGGTGAAGTCACACGCAACGAATTGCGCCAGTTGATCCTGGAAGAGTTGCGTAACCTGAAAGGGGACGCTTGATGACTGATCTTCGTGCATCAATCTTTATTGACCAACTGCAACCTCAGACGCTGGCCTATATTGCCTCATGGATGCGCGGTAGTCTGCCCCGTTTGCGCATGGCCGCCCAGATTGTTGAGATCGCACCGGGGCTGGATGTTGAAGCTTTGACCGATACAGTGTTGAAAAGTGCGGATGTGCGCATAGGGCTTTTGGTGGTCGAACGTCAGTTTGGCACTTTGCAGTTCCATTCCCATTCCACCGCAGAGGTGCATTCTGGTGCAGACGCCATCCTGAGGGCCTTGGGTAAAACCATGGACGATGTGGCTCCGCCGAAAATGCTGGCCTCAAAGCTGGTGACTAATGTGGATGACCAGCACGCCTTTTTGATGAACCGCAACAAACTGGGCTCGATGGTGCTGGGGGGCGACAGCATTTACCTGCTGGAATGCCAATCTGCAGCCTATGCCATTCTAGCCTGCAACGAGGCTGAAAAAGAGGCAGATGTGAAATTGATCGACATGCGCATGATCGGAGCGAACGGACGGCTATACCTTGCTGGGACAGAGGCCGATGTGCGCAATGCCAGAAATGCGGCTGAAAGCGCGCTCCGTGATGCAGGGGCTGTCTGATGTCAGGATTGCGGGACGAAATCCGCGCCATTCTGCGCGAGGAAATTGCTGCTTTCACGGGTGGGCCTAAGCACGAAGTGCCGACATCCGAGGTAGTGCGGGTCAACTCAAACGCGGATCTGACTCGATTTGCTCAGGATCTGCTGACCCGTGCACAAGATCCGGCTTTTACCACCCGTGTTACGCAAGGCACGTACATTTTCGAATTGGAACAGCACCGACCTATTGGCGCGCCGATTGTTTCGGCCCCCGCCAAAACCAAACCAAACGCGTTTACCAAAACCCTCGTGGCTGAACGCGATATCGGCGCGCTGGGTGCTGGAACGAAGGTGCTGAGCATCGGCAAGACATCACGAATAACCCCATTGGCGCGAGACGAGGCGCGGCGCAGGGGCATTCGGATCGAAAGGAGTGAGACATGATTAAAGGTCGTGTGATTGGCAAAATCTGGTCCTCGCGCCGTGTCGACGCAATGCCCAGCGGTGCGCTGTTAGAGATAGAAACAGACGGTGGTGGCACGCTCATCGCATTTGACCCCTTGGGCTGCAACACTGGCGAGGCAGTTCTGATCACCCAAGGATCCGTAGCTGCGGGATATTTCACGGGCAAAACTGCCCCGATCGATGCACTGATTATTGGCTCGATCGACGAAGACACTCAAACGAAAAAACGCAAATAAATCATGAAGGAACAGAAACATGGCCAACCAAGCAATCGGAATGATCGAAACCAAAGGCTACGTGCCGGCCTTGTCTGCGGCTGACGCGATGGTTAAAGCAGCGAACGTGGAAATCGTATCGCGCAACGAAGTCGGAGGTGGGCTGGTGTCTGTAATCGTCAAAGGCGATGTGGGCGCTGTCAAAGCCGCCACTGAGGCTGGCGCAGAAGCCGCCAGTCAAGTTGGTGAAGTGACCGCAGTGCATGTCATTCCACGCCCGCATGCAGATTTAGCCAAGCACTTTTCTGCAATTGCTGTAAAGTGATGCAAATGTCAGGCACGTAGAGGATGCGCAAGATATGACAGAACTGAGGGTCTATCTTCCGATTAAGGATTTGCAGCCGCAATTTGCGGCCTGGTTGTCTTCGCCCACCCGTGCGCGGGCCTATCCGCCATTCCGTGGGCAAAACTCATTGATTATTGAGGTGGCACCGGCGTTGTCGATCCACCGAATCACCGATCTGGCATTGAAGGCGGCGCCCGATATGGAGCCAGGAATTTTGTTCACCGAGCGCCAGTTTGGCTTGCTTGAGTTGCATGCCGATAATATGGCCGATCTAGATGCTGCGGGAAAAGCGATCCTGAAGGGGATCAAGGCCAAAGCCACCGATCAACTGGCGCCCAAAATACTCTACCACGACATTATTGAGGATCTGTCTGATCAGCACGCCATCATTTTGAACCGCTCGCGTGATGGGTCCATATTGATTCCTGGTGTGGCGCTTTTGATCTTTGAGATGACACCTGCACTGTTTGCCTGTGTAGCTGCCAATGAGGCCGAGAAGGCCGCACCCGGTGCGACCATCAACGACGTGCAGATGATGGGGGCCTCGGGGCGCATCTTCATGTCTGGTACCGTCGCAGAGATGGAAATCGCACGCGACAGAATTATCGACGTATTGACTAAAATAAAGGGCCGCTCTGGATGAACAGGGGGCGTAAAACTGGGGGATGATCCCCGCAATCTTCGACAGGAGGAAAAGAAATGACTTCAAGATTGAACAGACGGCAATTTGTAGGTCGGACCGCTGCACTGGCCGGGCTTGCCGCCGCAGGGCCTCTGAGCCCGGCTTTTGCGATGCGCGCGGATCGTATGAACATACTGTGCTGGGAAGGTTACAACTCGGACGAAGTGCTTGGGCCTTTTCGTGATGCTAACCCGGATGCCACCGTGCGCGCCGAAAGCGGCACCTCGGACCCTGATATGATCAACAAGCTGCGTGCGGGTGAAACATCCGTATGGGATTTGATCAACGTGAACCAACCTTGGGCGCGGGATCAACTCTATCCAGAAGGGCTGATCAAACCGCTGAACAAAGATCGGTTCATGCCCTACTTCGACAAGATGCTCCCTGAGTTCAAAAATTATCCCTTGTCCTTTGCGGGCGACGGCGAATTGATTGGCATGCCTCAGCGCTATGGCCCGTTCAGTTTTGTGGTGAACACCGATGTCATTAGCCGTGAAATGGCCGAGGATCAGGGGTGGAAACTGTTCCTCGATGAAAAGATGAAGGGGCGCTACGGTGTTCTAACCTATGACAACTGGAACGTCATGCACATGGCGCTGACCGCTGATCTGAACCCGTTTGCCCCCATCGAGGGCGGCGACCAAGAGAAGTTCCGCAGCGTGGCGAAATCCATCTTTGGCGGGGCCAAATTGCTGACTGACGATCTGGTGGCGATGAACACCGCTCTTATAAATGGCGAGATTGATGCCTACTTTACCGGCGGTACCTATACCGCGTCGCCAGCCCGCTTTGACGGGGCCACGCAGGTGCGGGCGATCACGCCTAACTCGGGTCCGGTTGATGGCAAAGGTGGCGTTGTCTGGGTTGAGCTGACATCTGTGGTCAACAACCCGGATCCAAGCAGCCTCGGTGAGGACTTCCTTGAGTTCGTTCAAGCGCCTGATATTTCCAAAGCCGTGGCATTCACAGAAGGGACGTATAACCCTGTCAGCCAGATGGGCGACGCGGCTGTTATGTCGCTTTTTGATGCGGACGAACTGGACGCCATCCAGATGGATAGCCTTGAAGAGGAAATGTCTCGCTCGCTCGATTATCAGGTCGTGACATCCTACGACGCGCTGATCGACATCTATACTCAAGAGCGCCGTTCATAAAGCTGACCGCTCCGGTGCAATCTGTCCCGGAGCGGTCTAATCAAAACTAGAGCCAGCAAACAGGGGTTGCGCATGCTAGGACAGGCACTTTTGCGCCTTCAGGGGATTGTCAAAAAGTTTGGTGATTTTACGGCGTTGGACAATATCGACCTCGAGATCAATGAGGGTGAGTTTTTTACCATCGTTGGCCCCTCGGGCAGCGGCAAGTCCACACTGATCCGCCTGTTGGTAGGTATGGATGATGTGACGTCGGGAGAAATTCTGTTGCGAGGTCAACGAATTGACCAGACCCCCGCTAACCTGCGCCCGACCTGCATGGTTTTTCAGTCTTTGGCCCTGTTTCCGCACATGAGCGTGGGGCAAAACATCGAATTCCCGCTGAAGTTACGCAAAGTTTCTCCAGCAGATCGCCGTGCCCGTGCGCTGGAACTGCTGGATCTGCTGCGTTTGCCGCGGGACTATTATGACAAACGCATTTCGCAGTGTTCCGGCGGCGAGCGGCAACGGGTCGCTTTGGCTCGCGCCTTGGCGTTCGACCCTGAAATCCTGTTCTTCGACGAACCTCTGTCCGCGCTGGATTACCGTCTGCGCAAGACGCTTGAGAAGGAACTGAAAGACCTGCACGCTCGAACCGGCAAGACATTTGTTTACATCACCCATTCGCTAGAAGAGGCAATGGTGATGTCAGACCGGATAGCGATAATGAGAGATGGTCGCTTTGAACAAATTGCTGTTGCCGATGAGATTTACGGCAAGCCCGTCAGCCGTTTTGTGGCAGAGTTTATGGGCGAAGTTAATCTGTTTCCGCTGGCATCGGACGCTAAAGGCGCCTTGTCGAGCGATGTCCTGAAGATCAACCACTCGACAAAACTGGATGCTGTGCCGCCAGACAGCCGGGGTTTACTTATGGTGCGCCCCGAATATATGCGTTTTGCGGAGGGTGCCAACAGCCATGACTTCACCTTGACCGGTATATTTCAGGGCGAATATGCTCTGGGTTCACGTATTCAATACGAGCTGAAAACGCCCAAGGGCATTGTCACGGTCGAAAAGCTGCGCGAGGATCGTCTGAGCGCGCGCGAAGGCGATACAGTCGCTTTGGGCTTTAATTCTGATGTCACCCATTTTATCGGTGACGCCACATGAACAAGTTGGATCGCAAACTCGGAGCTTTGTCTGCGCTGCCCTTGACAGTCGTGCTTATCTTGTCGTTTCTTGCACCGCTGGGTGTAGTGGCATTGTTTTCGATCATGCCGCCCAAAGTGTTTTCTCTGGCCAACACGCCTGATTTCACGGCCTATTCCACGTTCTTCACCCAAGGCTACTACAAATCCTTGGTGTGGTCTCTGGGCATGGCCCTGGCCTCAACCGCAATCTTGCTGGTTGTCAGCTGGCCGCTCGCATTTGGCATGTCCAAGGTCTTTGGCCGCTTCACGTTGGTGCTGACGATTGCCGTGGTGATGAGCTTGTTCGTGTCGGAGAATATCCGCCTGTTTGGCTGGGTGCTGACCCTGATGAAAGGCGGATTGATCGAAGGACATTGGCGCTATCTCACCGGCGAGGGCTTTGACACTCCGCTTTACGGTGTCGGGATCATCATCTTCGGGCTGGTCTATGTCTATCTGCCGTTCATGCTGTTCCCGCTTGCGCAGGGCATTGCCATGGTGCCCGATGACACCCGGCAGGCGGCCTATGATCTGGGCGCGACCCGCTGGCAGGTGCTGTGGCAGATCGAAGTGCCGCTAGCGGCCCCTGGTATTGTGGTAGGCTCGCTGCTGAGCTTTGTACTGGCGGCAGGTGCCTTGGCAGAATCCAAAATTCTGGGTGGGCAAGTGGTCATTGCCATCGCCGACGATATCGAAACTGCCTTCACCTTTGGCCAGAACTGGCCTCTTGGATCGGCTCTGTCGATGATCTTGATCGCCATCATTGGCGGGCTTGCGCTCTTTGGCGTGGGTAAGGTTGATCTGGACGCCATTATGGGCAGGAAAAGCTGATGCCCACCTCCCGCTCTACCCGCATCGCGCTCTATGTCTACGGCATTCTCGTGATCTTCTTTTTGTACCTGCCTTTGGTTTCTGTGGCCTTCGCCTCGGTCTCGAAGGCGCGTTATCTTAGCTTTCCAATCAAGCACTACTCGACCAAATGGTACGGTCAGGCATTGGAAAGCAGCACAGTCAGCAACTTGCTGGTTACTTCTCTGTCAGTAGCGGTGCTTGTGACGATCATATCGGTGGTCATAGCTTTCTTTGGTGCACTGGCCTTTGCGCGGTATCAATGGCGTTACCGCACGACATTCCAAAAGCTGATCCTGCTGCCGATTTTCTTTCCGCAAACTGTGTTGGGGCTGGCGCTGTTGATGTGGTTCAACTCGCTAGGGATCATCCCCACGTGGAAGACCGCGGTGGTGGCGCATCTTGTCTGGATTGCGCCGATTGCCACGCTGATTGTCTCTATTCGCGCCTACAGCTTTGATCCCGCTCTGGAAGAAGCCGCACGTGACATGGGAGCCGACACCTGGACCATCCTGCGCGAGATCACATTGCCGCTGCTGATGCCAGGTATGGTCTCGGCGGGGCTGTTTGCGTTTCTGCTCAGCTGGGGAAATTTTCCGCTGTCCCTGTTCACCACCGGGGCGGATAGCACATTGCCGGAATGGCTCTATGCCAAGATGGTCTCAGGGTATTCGCCGCTTGTGCCCACCCTTGGGGTGATGTCGGTTGTGGGGTCGTTTCTGCTGATCCTGACCGCGCTTTCGGTTTTCTGGCTAATCCGGGCTAACCGCGAAAGCCGTGCAGCCCAAATTGAAAACAATATCTAACTCGGAGGAACTCAACATGCTCACATCACTCAAAGGTAAAAGCGTCATCGTTACGGGTGGATCAAAGGGAATCGGCCGCGGCATCGCGCAGGTGTTTGCCCGTCAAGGCGCCAAGCTGACGATCGCTGCCCGGAACGAGGACGACCTGAAAACTGCTGTTAGTAAAATCGGTGGTGATACGCGGTATGAGGTGTGTGATGTGTCCGATTGGGCCTCGGTTCAGGCGATGGTCGATCGCGCGGCAAAGGCCCAAGGCGGAATGGATGTGATGTGCGCCAATGCAGGCGCTTTTCCGCAAACCAAGATGATCGACATGGACCCCGCCGAATGGGATCAGGTGATGGCCGTGAACCTGAAATCCTCGTTCCTGTGCGTCAAAGCGTCGATTCCGCACTTTGAGAAAGCAGGCAAAGGCCGGGTGGTGCTGACCTCCTCAATCACTGGGCCAGTTACAGGCTATCCCGGCTGGACACATTACGGCGCATCCAAATCCGGCCAGCTTGGCTTTCTGAAAACCGCCGCGATGGAGCTGGCGCGCTACAACACCACAATTAACGCGGTGATGCCGGGCAATATCTATACCGAAGGCCTACAGGATCTGGGCGAGAATTATCTTAAAAGCATGGCCAATTCGATCCCGCTGAAACGGCTGGGCGATGTCGAGGATATTGGCAATGCTGCACTTTTCTTCGCTTCGGATGAGGCTAGCTATATCACCGGTCAGCAGATCATCGTGGACGGTGGGCAAATCCTGCCTGAATCGCTCGAAGCGCTTGAGGAAATCTGATATCCAAACCGGGAGAACACTATGGCCGGAACTGATATGCCGCTTGAAGAGCTGCTGGGCTATCTAGAAACTTTGGCAAACCAATCCCTGTCGCTATGGGATATTCCGGCCGCTGCTACCGCGCGGCTGATTAACGTGTCGGAGAACGCAACCTATTTGGTGGAAGCGCCGGGCGGGTATAAATCCATCCTGCGGGTGCACCGCGAGAACTATCATTCGCACCGGGCGATCGAGTGTGAGCTGGTCTGGTTGGAAGCCTTGGACACCGCTGAGATTGTGACCACTCCGGGTTATTACTTGGGCAAAAACGGCGATCCCATTCAAGAGGCGTGCGTTGAGGGTCTGAACCATCCACGCTATCTGGTTTTGTTTCATTTCGTAGAGGGTGAAGCCCCGGATGAAAGTGGTGAGATGTCGGATGGTTACCAGGAATTGGGGACTATTGCTGCGCGCTGCCATGATCACGTGCTGGGCTGGCAAAAACCCAACAATTTTGAACGGCTGATATGGGATGTAGATGCTGTGTTTGGCGAAGCGCCGACGTGGGGCGATTGGCGTGCTGCGCCTGAGGTGGACGAAACCGTCAAACCTGTGCTTGAGCAGGTCGAGGCCACAATCCGCAGCCGCCTGACGACCTTCGGCAAGGCTGAGACGCGGTTCAATCTGATCCACGCCGATATGCGGCTGGCAAACTTGCTGGTCGAAGGGGATGGCACCCGGCTGATTGATTTTGACGATTGTGGCTGGGGGTGGTTTCTCTACGATTTTGCTGCCGCCATCAGCTTTATCGAAGATGATCCGCGCATTCCCGACCTTAAGGCCGCGTGGGTGCGAGGCTACCGTTCGGTGCGTACGTTGTCCGCCGAGGAAGAGGCCGAGATTGATACTTTCGTGATGCTGCGCCGCATGGCTCTGCTCGCATGGATTGGCAGCCATATCGAAGCGCCTGAGCCGCAAGAAATGGCGCCCGGCTTTGCCGCCACAACCGCCCGTCTGGGTCAGGCCTGGATGGACAGGATCAGCAGCACTTTGGAGGCACCAAATGAGTGACTGGAAAAAAGCCTATCGCAGTTTTTACTATGAAACTGCTGATGACCCAGATGATATCGTGCTGGAGCGCAAGCGTACGGCGCTTTTGGTGATCGATATCCAGAACACCTATCTTGAGCCTGATGATGACCCCGCCGAGGCCGCGCGTTGGCAACCGTTTTATGACCGGATGAACAACATCGTCATCCCCAATAACGCCAAGCTGCTGACCTGGGCGCGGGATGAGGGGATCGAAGTGATGTTCGCCCGCATTGCCTGTCAGACGCAAGATGGTCGCGACCGCTCTCTCAGCCAGAAGAAACCGGGGTTCAACTATCTGCTGTTGCCCAAAGACCGCAAAGACAGTCAAATGGTGCCTGAGTTGTCCCCTCAGGGCGACGAAATCGTGGTGACTAAAACCACCGATAGCGCATTGACCGGTACTAATCTGCGGCTGATGTTGCGTAACATTGGCATCACCGATGTGATTGTTTCAGGCATTTTCACCGACCAATGCGTCAGTTCAACTGTTCGATCATTGGCTGACGAAAGCTTTGGCGTGGTTGTCGTGCACGACGCTTGTGCGGCCGCCACAATGGGTCTGCACGAGAAAGAACTGGAGATCATCAATATGATCTATTGTCATGTTGTTGGTATGGATGATCTGTCGAAACTCTTGCAAGTCGCCTAGGTGATCAGTCCTAGCATCTGGTGGATCGGATTTAAAATGAATAGATCTGGCTCGAATGTCCAGGTTTTGCAGATATATTCGTAAGGTTTGAGACCACTGAGTGTTTTGAGGCGGCGCGCGTAGTTGTAGGCGTCAAGAAAGTCAAAGAGATGGCTACTGAGCTGATCGTGATTGTCATAGCGATACCTTTTCACGGTCGCCTCCTTGATTGTGCGGTACATCTGCTCGACTTGTCTGTTTGTCCATGGATGGTTTGGCTTGGTTAGGCGATGTTCGATCCCGTTTGTGGCGCGGATCATATTAAACCGCTTTGGTCGAGAATAAGGAGTGTTACGGTTGCGCTGCTGCTCACAAAACTGGATGCCATTGTCGGTTAGGATCGTGTGGATTTTATAAGGCATGGCTTCGAGCACAGCCTCTAAAAACTCCCAGGCCGTTTTGAGGTTTGAACCGCCCCCTGTTTGTCGGAGGCTCCAAGTCATGATTAGGATGGAGCATCATGAACAAGACAACAAACAAGTATACGCCAGAAGTCCGCGAACGTGCGGTACGGATGGTTTTAAATGGCGAAGGGCAGCATGAGAGCCGTTGGGCGGCGATTGTGTCGATTTCTGCAAAGATCGGCTGTGCGCCGCAAACACTTCAAGGCGCTGATGGCATTACAAGAACACTTTACAGCTGGCGTCATTTTATGCCACAGAGGTCCTGCAACGAGGCGTCAGTACGCATGTCTTGAGCAGACAGCTGGGTAACAGTACACAAATGATTGATCGTAATTATAGCAAATACAGCCCGCTTATAAACGCTGAGTTGCACAGTGGACGGAAACGTAAAATTTGATGAGACACAGGTTATTCAAAACTGCACGGTTTTATGCCGTGTATGGGTTGTAGAAGAGGTTTAGATATTTTGAATAAAGAAATCTTCTAAATACTACGAGAGGCACAAATTCTAATCGAGCGGTGGCGACATCACTACAATACCGTCAGACCTCACAGCGCACTTGGATACCGTCCTCCTGCGCCAGAGAGCATCATAACTATAGACCAAAATCCGACTATGCATTTACATTTGAAATGGACCACCGAATGGGGGCATTCCACTGGTGGGCAGTATAAGCCACGGAGCACCCTGCTCAAGGTTAGCTTTTGTCATACTAAAGTTTCCACCTGCTATGAGGTATTATGATACCTCATAGCAGGTATTGTGACCAAGCATGCGTGGCTTGCCTGATCAAGTAGATAAATCCCCACCTTGCAAATTCGTCCTACTGGTCCTTGCGCCGTAACGCGCCCTGCACGATGCGGTCCATGACCATGGCAAGGAAAAGGATGGCGAAACCGCCCAGCAAACCAGGTCCTTTTGCAGCATATTGAAGGGATTCAAGGATTTCCTTGCCCAAGCCACCCCCGCCGATCAGCGAGATGATCACCACCATGCTCAGACACATCAGAATGGTCTGGTTTACCCCCGTCATGATCGACGGCAGTGCCAGTGGGATTTCCACATCTTTCAGCAATTGCCACTTTGAGGCCCCAAAGGCCACGGCGGCCTCTTTGATACTATCGGGCACCCCGCGCATGCCAAGTGCGGTCAGGCGGATCACCGGAGGCATGCCAAAGATGATGGTGGCCAGAATGCCAGGTGGGTTGCCCGTGCCAAAAAAAGCAATGATCGGAATCAGGTACACAAAAGCTGGCAGGGTCTGCATCAAGTCCAGCACAGGTTCCGCGATACGATAAGCCCGTTGCGATTTGCCAAACCAAATGCCCAGAGGAATACCCATCACCACGCAAAGGATCACGGAAGCCCCAACAAGGGCCACAGTTTCCATCGCCACTGACCAGTACCCCAGGAGGGCTATGTAAGCAATCGCGGCGATTGTGAAAATCGCTACACGTGGGCCAGCTGCCCGCCACGCGGTGACAGTAATCACCAGCATGACCACAGGCCAGGGCGATCCATTCAGGGCCAACGTCAATACGTTCAGCACCGAGCGCACACCTGCGACAATCCCGTCAAAGACGTCCCCGCCCGAGGTGGCAGCGGCGTCAATCTTGGATTCCATCCAGGTGGCCAGCTTGGAAAAAAGCGTACCATTGCCTTCGCCCAGGAACATGGCTGACACGTTTTCCTCGGGAAACTGGTCCAGCAGTTCCATCGAGGCGTTCATGGTGAACTTATATACAATCAACGGTCCGATCAGCGCAGCCAGCGCGACCCCCTTTACAATATTGCTCAAGTAGCGCCCGCTTTCGATGTTTTCAGGATCTATTCGCCAGTTTGAGTATTGTTTTTCATAAGCGCTGTCAGCGTAGAACCCTTGTATCAGCTTGAATACCAACAGCAGGACAAGACCGGTCAGCATGATGCCAAATGCCTCGGCTTGTGCGCCCTCGGCCTGAGCAAAGCTCTTTTTGGCGGAGGCTTGCAGGTTGCTGGCCAGTTTCTCAAATAAGTCGATATCAGCCTGTTTCGTGGCGGCGGCGGCCTTGTCCAGCATATCCTGCGCACGGCTGGCCTGGCGCTCTGCGCGCTCGGACATACTGGCACCGGGGTCGCCCCATGCGCCACGTCCGATTTGAACCCAGGCGATGATCTCAAGGATCAGGAAAACCCAGAACATGCCCCATATGGCGCGGCCGGCGGCCCATATGGGACCAAACACAGCGGCGGCAACATTGAACGTCGTCGGCAATACCCTCGTCGCGTCATGGATTTTGCGGAATGCCCCCACATAATAAGCGCCATTCGGACCTACAAATTCCTTGATCGAGGCGTCCAGCGTGTCGCGGTCCACCTCGATATCCGAAGCAGCGGTGACTTTCATTTCGGTTGATGTATCAGTCATCTTTGCCACCTTGAATGCCGCGTAGCAGGCGTGTTTTGGTCACAAAGCCCACGTCAACTCCCCCTTCGGTGATCACCACTGGCAGATCAGTTTCCACAGCCAGGTCGATCAGTTGATCCAGATCAGCGCCCTCATCGGCACGCGGCGCGCCGCCCAGCGATCCTACGTGTTTGTCCAAAGGCTCCATGATCGAATGCGCTTTGACCAGTTTCAGTTTTGAAATGCCCTGCACAAACTCGCGCACATATTCGTCAGCAGGTTCCATAACAATCTGCTCAGGCGTGCCGATTTGCACGATCACCCCATCTTTCATAATGGCGATGCGGTGGCCGATGCGAATGGCTTCATCCAGATCATGGGTGACAAACAGCGTGGTCTTTTGCAACTGTGCCACAAGTGCCTTAAACTGGTCCTGCAATTGCAGTCGGATCAGCGGATCAAGCGCCGAGAACGGTTCATCCATCAGCAGAATTTCCGGGTCTGCGGCAAGCGCGCGTGCAATCCCCACCCGCTGCTGCATTCCGCCCGATAGTTCCTCGGGCAGACGATCTTCGTACCCAGTCAGATCCACCAGACCAAGCACGTGATCCGAAATCGCCCATCGTTTCGCCTTGGAAATCTTCCTGACTTCAAGTGGATAGGCGATATTGTCGCGCACTGATCTGTGTGGCATCAAGGCCACGTGCTGAAAAACCATCCCGATATGTTCCGCGCGAATACGGCGCAATTCGTTCTCGCTGAGCGACTGGATATCCTTGCCCAGGATTTCGATTTTGCCCACCGTGGGTTCGATCAGCCTGTTGACGTGACGCACCAGCGTGGATTTGCCAGAGCCCGACAGACCCATGATGCAGAAAATCTCTCCGCGTGGCACCTCAAAAGTGGCGCCCAGGACGCCGACAACGCAGCCAAAGCGCTCAAGCACTTCGGGCTTGCCTATACCCTCAGATCTGACCGCTGCTATAGCCTCGTCGGCGCGCTTACCGAAGATCTTCCAGACATCCGTGAGTTTGATGACAGTTTCGTTCATGGAATTATTCTCCGGGCGGTAGCAATACGCGTTCTTCGCGTGCGGAATAACTTGGGCTTTTTAATGTTGAGATATTCTACTCAAACTTTCGCACAAACTGCTCGATTCGAATAGTAAAATATTTCGAAATCAAAGTAAAAAAAAATCGAATTAAAAACGTTTCCTACTTAACGGTACGTGTTCATAAACGTCTATACGTGTTCATAAACGTCTATCATGTAAAAATGTTTGCTGTCCCTACGAATACCATACGTTTGTCGAGTGCCTTGATTAGAATATTTTGAATTTATAGTCCGGAAAATAGCGCTTTTCTTGATGGGAAATATGCGCCACTTTCCTATCATCATTCGAACCCTAGAAAGACTTTGGGAAAATGTTCAAGGAATTCGACAGTCTAGTGCCACCACAGCATTTTATAAATGCGATGCGCGGAGTTGCATCCTCTGTGACGGTCGTTACGACTGATGGCCCTGTCGGACGCTACGGGGCAACAGTCAGCGCCTTTTCATCAGTCTCGGCCGATCCCCCAACAGTGCTGGTTTGTCTCTATGCGGGAAGCCGGATCGCATCAGCCGTCAAAGAAAATGGACGGTTCTGCGTCAATGTCTTGCCAGAGAAAGCGCAAGAGATAGCTGACCGGTTCGCCGGTCGCCACGATGGATGGATCGATGATCGTTTCTCAGGCATAGATTGTATTGGCGCATGTGACATCCCTCCGATCATTTATGGTGCATCCAGTTTCTTGTGCTCACTTCAGCAAACTGTAAAATCCGGCACTCATCTAATCGTCATTGGCCACGTCCAAGATATATTGGACGGTTGCGCTTCCCCGCTCATCTGGCGCGATGGCAGTTATCACAAGGCGGTGCGTCAGGATTTGCACGTTTCACGCGTTGCAGAATCGTGAGATCAGGGGTGTGAAAAGACTGAAACGCTTGCTTGATCTGCTCAGGGTGAAGCACTCCGCGAACTCAAGGAAAAAATCACGAGATGCGGCTTTACTGGTTGGCAGCAGAGAAAACCGCAGAAGCGCAGCCACGTGTTTGAAGGAAAAAATAGACTGAAATGCCCAGTAAGACTGTCACATTTTGTGTGCCCAGTCCAAATTTTCCTAACGGGAGCCGATTGATGCCGATAGAACTAAGACGCACTCTGATGCTGACGCAGACCACATATCTGGAGGGTTGGAAAGAGGTGGCCAAACCGACTCGATTAATTGCCGCTATTGCCATCATCCGTAATCCCTGGTTCGGCCGTGGTCATGTTGAGGACATGCGCCCAGAGGTTCTTGACCATTGTCCGGAATTGGCCCAACTTATGACGGATATGTTGTTGGAAAGCACAGACTGCGCGCTTGAAGGCTGCGGTAAAGCCAGCGTTGTCGGTATGGGTGGTGAACTTGAACATGCGCAAGCTCTTACGCACTCCCTTTGGTGGGGAAACAATGTTCGCAAGGCAATGAACGCCAGTACTTATCTCGTGTTTGCCAACACCCGGGGCGGGGCGGGTTGCCCCATCATGATCCCACTCACAGACAAGGACGACAGCGCGCAGCGCTCTCACTACCAGACGATCCATACCTGTGTGCCCGACGCACCTGCCAACGACGAGATCGTCATGGCACTTGGCACGTCAGTAGGCGGGCACCCCAATCACCGAATTGGCGATCGTGAAACCGATCTGCGCGAGATGGACCAAATCACAAGAGAAAGGAGCTAAGCAGATGACGGAGATGACAGGAGGGCAGGCAGCTGTCGAGGCTCTGAAGGCGGAAGGAACAAGTCTTGTGTTCGGATTGATCGGTTCCGCTACAATGGAAATGTTTGACGCGCTCTATGATGCGCCCGAGATCAGGTTCATCGGTGTGCGTGACGAACGCACTGGCACCCACATGGCCGATGGTTTTGCCCGGATGAGTGGCCAGGCTGGCGTCATTCTGGCAGGGCAGAACGGCCCAGGCGCAACCAATCTCGTGACCGGCCTTGCCCAGGCAAGGGCCGCCTATTCGCCAGTCGTGTCGATCGCTGGCGCTTTGGCCACGGGCCATGTCTATCGCGATGCTTTTCAGGAGGTTGACCAACAATCGCTTTTCAAGCCAGTTACCAAGAAGACCTTGACCGCCACCAGCGCAGACCGCATCCCCGAGATGTTCCGTGAGGCATTTCGCGAGGCGATGGCGCCGCGCCGCGGCCCCGTGCAATTGAACCTGCCGCGTGACGTGCTGGCCGCTAAGGCTGATTTCGATGACTTCCAAAAACCAGCGCAATATCGTCCCTATTCCGCACCCGGTGGAGCGCCGGGGGCCATTAAACGCGCCGCGCGTTTGCTGGCAGAGGCGGCGCGCCCCGTCATAATTGCTGGCGGCGGAATCAAGAACACTGGCGGGGCGGATCAATGTATGGCGCTGGCCAAAGCGCTGAACTGTCCGGTCGTTTCTTCACCAGGACATGGCGACGCGATCTCTTTTGGTCATCCTCTGAATGCCGGGCAAATGGGGCCGCGTGGGAACGTGGTCGCTTCGCGTTTGGTGAGAGAGGCCGACGTCATTCTTGCCCTTGGCACACGGGTGGGTTTCAATGCCACCTTCTATAGTTACGACAACATCAACCGGGACGCACGCATCATCCATGTCGAGCTTGAGCCAACCGCAATTGGCCGCTATTTCCCAGTCGAGATTGGGATTATGGCCGATGCGCCCACCGCCGCAGAGCAGTTGCGCAAGGCAGTTGACAGATTAACCGCGCGCGGGCAAGCTAACGACTGGACCAAGACGTTTCAGGCTGAACGCGCTGCGTTCCTGCAATCGCGCGACGACGAGGCACAGGTAGATGCCATTCCAATTCATCCCACAGGTTTGTTCAAGACGCTGCGCGATGTAGTGCCACAAGATGCGGCAATCACGATGGACGCGGGCACTCTTTGCCTTCAAGCTACAGATGCGCTGAATTACTGGAGCGCGAAAAGCCTATTCACCCCACTGGATTTTGGGCTTGTCGGCTTCTCCTTTGCCTGTGGTCTAGGGATCAAGCTGGCCGCCCCCGAGCGCCCGGTAGTTTCATTGATGGGCGATGGCGGCTTTGGGATGACCGTGTCAGAGCTTAGCACGGCGGTGGATTATGGGATAAACACCGTAACCGTGGTGATGAACAACTGCTGTTGGGGTGCAGAGAAGGCCTATCAGAGGGATTTCTTCGGAGAACGCTACATCGGCGCCGATCTCTCAAACCCACCCTTCGACAAGCTTGCTGAGCTTTATGGAGCTAAGGGCTACCGCACCGAAACGCTGGAGGACACGGCGCGGGCGATCGAGGACGCGCTTGATTGCGGCAAGCCCGCAGTGGTCGATGTGCAAGTCGACCCGTCAGCGCTCTATTCCTTTCGCCGCGACAGTTTCAAGCACAGAGGAGGGTAAGATGACCAACAAGAAATTTCCAGCAACCGAGGCGCAGCGCGCAAGCGGCGATTGGAACCCGTTCTGGGACTTGCTTGAAGAGATGGACCGGGACTATCGCGAGGCGTTCCTGGCGTTTCGTTCCGTGCCAATCAAACAAGGGCCATTACCGCAGAAGACAAAGGAATTCATTTTCATCGCTATCAACGCGGCAACAACGCATCTTTGGGCGCCGGGAGTGTGGCGACATATCCGCAACGCCCTCCACGAGGGTGCGACACAGGAAGAGATTCTTGAAGTAATCCAACTGACCTCGATCATAGGGATTCATTCGCTGACGCTGGGAGTGCCGATTTTGCAGGAAGAGGTCAAAGAGTACGAGAAATCGAACTAGAGCTTTGTACAATGACCACGCCCCATCTGCGTGGGTATTGTCATCCAAACGAACCAGCGGGACACTTGCCGAGTTACAAGTAGCTTGTTTCTGGGAGATTCCTGATACATTCCCAATGATTGTTTATTTTTCACCGTTGAACACGTATTCAAGGAAAATCATTATCTCGCGGTTTACGCGATCCGAGTCCAACATTGTCATCATGTGGTGCTGCCCGTCCATCACCCGCAAGACGCTGTCCGAAATCTGCCGAGCTATGTCCATCGCCATTTCAGGGGTTGATCCGGCGTCTCGCTCCCCGGTCATGACAAGCGCGGGGCATGACACGGCTGACAGTTTTCCGCTCACCTGCTTGTCGGACGTTACGAATACACAGTGTGCCTTGCATTTTGCGGCAAAATCACCGTCGCGGATCCACTCTAGAGCGGCCTCAATCTCGGGCGCATATGCCTCTTGTTCTTCCGGTGTGAACCATCTTCTTGCACCGGACAGCACGGCATTTTCCGCTCCGTGTTTGAGGTTGTCTTCGTATCTAGCCAAGACACGCCTGCTTTGCTCTTCGCTGCGATCATGAACCGTATTCATCAGGATTAAACCGGCCAGTTTTTCGCTATGTTCAATCGCGTAGGCCTGAGAGACGAGCCCCCCCATCGAGAATCCGCCCAGCACGGGCAAGCCTTTATCAGACAGCGTATCCATGACCTCATCCAGCTGCGATACAAAGTCATCAAGTGTCCGAGCGCTGGGTGGATCAGGCGCATCTCCGTGCCCCAGCATATCGATACAGCAAACGCGATAGGTGCCCGAAAGTGCGCGCACCTGCGGAGCCCACATCCGGTGGTCAACCATTACGCCATGGACCAACACCAATGTTGGTCCCTCGCCTGAAATCCAGACAGGCGTACCCAAAGCTGTCAAGATGCGGTGCTTTTTGATAGCGTCACCTCGTTGTGTGTCAATTGGGTTCGTCCATATGTAAAACAAGCCAAACCACCACGAACCTGCTGTGGCTTGGCTTCGATTCAAGAGGAAAAGTTATTCAGCTAACCATCCAAGAACCCGATCTTCATTCTCGGCCACCCATGTCTTGGCAAACTCCGACGGTTCAATTTTGTCAATCACTAGGGCGAAGGTAAACGCCGAAACATCATCTGTTGTGAATGACGTATTGGCCAGAAGCCGTGCAACCCCCGGATGGCTTTTTTCCAATCCCTTCGCATAGCCAATGTGCAACTGGGCCGGGGACCAGGCGCTTCCAGCTTTCGAGATTTCCAGCCAGTCAGGATCGTCCGTGGGCTGGGTGACATCCCAGGTCGCAGGATCGTGTGGTGGCTCTTCTAGAATCTGCAGGTCATGCAGTGCGAACACGTAGTGCGGAGCATAGCAGAAGCCGGCCCATGCATCACCTGCCTTGATGGCATTGTCGAGGTCGGCATAGGCCACAGTTTCGTCGATCTCGCTCAGCGACATTGTCTGGTCATAGCCGTATGATTTGGCACGAATTTTCTCGACATTGGTCGAGGCCCAGCCGGGTGCGCCAATCCAGAGATCACCTTGACCATCGTCGTCTTCGTCGAATAACGCGGCGATATCAGGATTGGTCAGGTCACCGATCGAGGTGATGCCGTGCTTGTCGGCAGTGGCCTGATCAACACACATGCCCTGGAACGCCTCGACGCCCGCATGATTGATCGACACCGTGCCCTTTTCCACCACGTATTTATCGTGCAGATTTTGTTGATTGGGAAGCCAAACCTCAGGATGTACGTGCATCGAACTCGCGTCCATGGCCTCGAAGATGATGGGGTTCGATCCGTTTTGCAGCTCGACTTCAAACCCGAGGTTCTGCTCAATTGCAGTTTGTAAAATGTGAGCCGTGGCATTCACCGAAGGCCAGTTCGGCACACCGATCACAATATCGGCGGCATATGCATTGCTTCCAGCGAGAATGCTGGTCACCAGCAAAGCGCCTTTCAGTTTCTTATAGAGATTCATTGTTATTTCCCCTTTTGTTATCGCCAGCGGTTTTCGCTGGCCATTATTTCTGGTCATTATTTGTAATGCTATGCTTGCCTCCTTTTCAAAAAAAAATGGTTATTTTTAGAATTTGAGCGCAAAATTTGCTAAATTTTTGGCCGTTTTCGCAGTCACTTATCTCCATAGAAAACTATAATCTACTATTTAGGTATTAAATAATCCAAGTATATCTCTGAAAGCCCTTCGTGCATTTGCAATCGTCGTCGAGCTATCACAGCTTGCATCACTGAAAAGTGGGGATAACCTCCTTGCAAAACAGCTCCAATGATCGTTTTTGTGCTGCCAGATCGAGACCCATGCTGGCAAAGTACAGGAATTGGTCTACCCCCATTTGCTCATAGAGCTTTAGTTTTTTGATCGCTTGATCCGGTGTCCCGAACATGCAGTTTTGCAAAAGCGCCTCGGGGGCGTAATCGGCACTGTTATCAAGCTGATCCAAATCCACACCTTCGGGAAAACCGTCCTTCACATCATCAAGGTTCCTGAATAGATTGGCGAACTGACCAAGCTGGTGACGCGCAGCACGAATTGGCACTTCCTTCTGAGCTTCGGTATCGTAGATTGCGGTGTGCCGCATCATCGCTATCTTAGGCCGTTTTTTGCCCGGGTTTGCGGCAAGGGCCTCATCCAGCCTTTGCATATAGATTTTGACCTCACTCATCGGGCGGGTCAATGGCCAGCTCATTATGTTACACCCCTGTTTCACGGCATAATCAAACGTCACAGGCGCGCGTGCCGCGACCCAGACGGGTACCTCTGACTGAATGGGTTTGGGCACGCTGGTTGAACGTGGGAAGGACCAATACTCACCATCATGCGCGTAATCTCCAGCCCAGAGCGCCCGAACCACCGGCAGCATTTCGTTCATGTAATGCCAGGCATCTGATTGTTTGAGTCCTGGTTTCATTCGGTCAAATTCGCGCTGATACGCGCCTGTGCCGATACCAAATTCCAGCCGTCCACCCGAAATCAGGTCGGTCATCGCAGCCTCTCCTGCCAGGCGGATCGGATGCCAGTAAGCAGCAGCTACGACAGCGGTGCCCAACCGGATTTTACTGGTGTGCGAGGCCCACCAGGTCAGCAACTGGAATGGATTGGGGGCAATTGTCATCTCCAGGGCGTGATGCTCTCCGGACCATACAATTTCAAACCCGCCTTCCTCGGCCATTTGTACCATCTCAAGCGTATGTCGCGCGACCTCTGTCATGTCCTGACTGTGCTGCATGCGTTCCAGATTTATCGCTAGTTGAAATTTCATTCTTTAATCCTTTATTTATCTTGCAATAAAATGACTGCCCAAAGGATCATCAGAGGTGTTGATCCAGACAGTTTTCGATTGGGTGTAATCGTAGATGGCCTGAAATCCGCTTTCGCGACCGTAGCCAGACGTTTTCATGCCGCCAGCCTCAGCAACCGGGGAAACTACTCGATAGGTGTTGACCCAGATGATCCCGGCTTGCAGTGCGCGTGTCATGCGCAAGGCGCGAGCGCTATCAGTCGTAAAAACACCGGCAGCAAGGCCATGTTTGCTGTCGTTTGCCAGACGCAAAACTTCCTCTTCGTCGTGGAAGCGGAGTACGCTGAGGACGGGGCCAAACAGTTCCGTATCTACAATTCGCAAATCTTGCTGAGGACATTCAATAATTGTGGGCTCGAAATAATTGCCGCCCAAATGTTGATGGCGTTTCCCGCCGCAAACAAGTGTCGCCCCTTCCTTAAGCGCGTGCGCAATTTCTTTTTCAATCATCGCGGTCTGACTCAACGTGCAGATTGGCCCAATTTCTGTATCTGGATCAAGTGGATCACCAAGCCGGATTTTCTTAGCCTGCGCTGCCATCTGCTCCAGGACCTGATCGGCAATAGCATCGTGAAGATACAACCGCGAGCCAGCGACACAACTTTGCCCAGTCGCCCCGAAGATTGCACTCAGTGCACCATTCACGGCAGTCTCGATATTAGCGTCGTCAAAAACAATCACAGGCGACTTCCCCCCAAGCTCCAACGTCAGCGAGGCCAGGTTGTTGGCACTGTTGCGAACCACGTGGCGTGCCGCTGCCGGGCCGCCAGTAAAGGCAATCTTGGCGATGAGCGGGTGTGATGTCAGCGCACTGCCGCACGGCTCCCCGTGGCCCGTAACAATATTGACCACACCGTCGGGAATGCCTGCCTCTTTGAAAAGTCGAGCAAATTCAAGCAGCGCCGCAGGCGCGTGCTCAGAGGCTTTCACAACAATCGAGTTGCCAGCAGCCAAAGCCGGGCCGATCTTTATGGCCGACAGAAAAAGCTGCGAGTTCCAGGGGACGATTGCGGCAACGACTCCCAATGGCTCGCGCAAGGTATAAACGAACATATCTTTCTTATCGATGGGAAGAGTATCACCATGCACCTTGTCAGCGCAGCCTGCAAAAAACCGATAAAATTCAGCTATATATGCAGCTTGGAATCGGGTCTCTTGATAGAGCTTGCCGGTATCTGTCGTTTCAATCTGGCCGAAGGTTTCTGAATGTTGCTCCAGCAGATCAGCCAGTTGGTAGAGCCGCCGACCGCGTTCTGTCGGGGTAAAGTTAGCCCATTCACTGTCAGAAAAGGCCTTGTGCGCGGCTCTGACAGCGCGGTCCACATCTTCAGCGGTCGCTTCGGGGAAACTGGCCCAAATCTGACCGGTCGCCGGATTTATGCTGTCAATCTCCTTACCATCCGATGCGTCAACCCAATCGCCCCCAATTAGCATTTTGTATCTTTTGATATCCACTATTTCACGCCCTTTAAAACCATTGGTGAAAGCCCTTTTCCAATTTTCGGCAGCAGCCACAGTCTGCGGAAGATTTTATTCCCCTTGAATGGTGACGGATTTCCGATCGTTTGAAAAACGTAAAATATTGAACTTTGAATTCGAAAAATTCTAAATAAACAGACAAAAATGCCCTGCTAAGCACCAGATGCAATCAAACATAAATGTTTGTCGCGGATGTTACGGTTGACACGCAGTTGGGCGCGCCATACATTCGAAAAATTCTAATTTAAACCACGTGATAACGAGACATACAAGATGAACTTGGTCGAAATAGAGACGTTTCTCGCAATTGCCGAACTTGGCAGTCTCGTAAAAGCTTCCAGACGGCTCAACGTGACCGCATCCGCAGTCACCAGCCGGGTGCACTCGCTCGAAGAGCAGATTGGTGAGCCGCTCTTTTATAGAAACAAATCCGGGGCAACACTGACGTCGGAAGGATTTCGTTTCCAGCGATACGCTGAAGCGATGACGGACCTTTGGCGACAGGCGCGAAAAGAAACCAAACGAACTCAAGCCAGAGTAGTGTGCAATCTTGGATGCCATGTCGATATTTGGCGGGACATTGGTGCCGGATTGCTTACGGCTATCAATCAGTCAGATAGTGAGGCGATCGTATCCGTATGGCCTGGCAAGCAAGGTGAGTTCGAGCAATGGCTGGCCACCGGGTTGATCGATGCAGCAGTCACATACAGGCTCAAGGAAACCGCAAGGCACCAGTCAGTTTATGAGCTGCCTGCGGAAGAGTTAGTGCTGTGCGCTTCGGAACCAACTTCTTCACCCGAGAGCGGCCCAGCGTTCATTCATGTCGATAGCGGTGGAAATTTCAGTACTCACTTCACCCAAACGTTCCCGCAGGCCAAGATCGGAAATATGAGTTTCGGCAGCTCGATCTGGGCATTAGAATATTTGTTGGGCCATTGTGGGAAGGCATATTTACCAAAGTATCTTGTGGATAAACATCTTGAACGTGACGAATTATTTCTTGTTAAAGGAGCCGAAACATTCACGCGGTCTAGGTACCTCGTCACCAATAAGCTGGCTCAAGCTAACTGGAACTGGATTGCTGAGTTAACTCCTTCTCCCTGAATTAGGTATTTTCTAATATACGCTTTTGAAAAGAAGCAGCACCAAAATTCAGCCCTAATCCAGGTCGAGTATATGTTGAATGGCCTCGCTTGTTTTCTTAGTCTTGGCTCATGATCACACCTACGTAAAAATTAACTGGCTTTATACCACTAGCCCGAAAAGCTGACTCACTTTAGGGTTTCCAATTCCGAAGAAATCTGAACCTGTGTGTGCACTTAGCATGGAGTGATAGATGGGACGAGCTATAGCCATTACCCGACCGGATATTTCTGCGCGAGAGTTGCGTTTTATCGCCAAACGAACCAGAGATTGTCGTGTTGTTCGGCGCATACTCGCAATAGCTCTGGTTCTTGAGGGCGTGGATCGCGCGACGTCGGCTCGCAGTAGCGGCATGGATCGCCAAACTCTGCGAGACTGGGTGCATCGCTACAACTGCGGCGGCATTGCTGAGCTTTCTGACCGACGTGGCAAGGGCGCGA
>Ga0206130_10001744_pt1 | contig 31305 bp, 25 predicted proteins | sample Helgoland_Spring_9_FD_148637 | JGI IMG/M metagenome (GOLD analysis project Ga0206130, IMG submission 148637) | Pelagic subsurface seawater microbial communities from Kabeltonne, Helgoland, North Sea - Helgoland_Spring_Bloom_20160512_1 | ecosystem: Environmental > Aquatic > Marine > Epipelagic ...
AAGGATATGATTTTTATTGGTTGTGGAAGAATAAAAATATAAAACTTCAATTGGGTGGTTCTGATCAATGGGGAAATATTGTGACCGGAACAGAGCTTATCCGACGGAAAGGTCAAGGTGAGGCCTTTGCCATCACCACTCCCCTGATCACCAAAGCAGATGGTACTAAATTTGGGAAATCAGAAGGCGGAAATATTTGGCTAGATCCAAAGAAAACAAGCCCTTATAAATTTTATCAATATTGGATTAACTCTTCAGATGAGGATATGGTAACCTATATCAAGATTTTCAGCTTAAAGTCAAAAGAAGAAATAGAAACACTGATCCATCAGCATCAAGAAAATCAGCATTTAAGACTTCTTCAAACTAGTTTAGCAGAAGAAATAACGGCACGTGTTCATTCAGAGTCAGACTTAGAGATGGCAAAAAAAGCCTCTCAGATTTTATTTGGAAAATCGACGCAAGAGGATTTATCAACCCTTAAGGAAGAATGGTTACTACAAGTACTCGAAGGCGTTCCAAAAGTCAAAATTTCTAGAGACGTTTATGAATCACTGTCATCAGTAACCGAACTGCTGACCGAGGCAACCGAAGGCCTTATTTTTGCCTCGAAAGGAGAAGCCAGAAGGTTGATTCAAGGTGGCGGGGTCAGTATAAACAAGCAAAAGATACATACACCAGATGCCCCAGTTGATTTTTTACTCTTAAATAATAAATATATTCTGGCACAAAAAGGCAAAAAAAATTATTATCTTGTTATTATAGAAGGTTGATTTCTTTTTACAGATTTCTATTGAGACCATACTTAAATCATATTACTATGAAAATATCTTTCAGTAATTTTTTAATCGCCCTAATCCCTTTTTTATCGCTTTCCGCTTGTGCCCAATATCCAAGCGTTGAATGGCAAATCAGTACCGCTGTGTTGGCAAGTCCAGAGGAGTTTAGAGCACAATCAACCGTATTGGGGTATCGGGAAAATGGTATTTTGGAAGTACTTAGAAAAGGAACAAATAATATGATTTGCTTAGCTGATAATCCTGAGACTGATGGTTTTAGTGTGTCTTCTTACCATTCTGATTTAGAGCCATTTATGGAAAGAGGTAGGACGTTAAAAACCGAAGGTCTTGATTTTAAGACCATCTTTGATATCCGAGAATCTGAAGCTAAATCTGGTACACTAAAAATGCCGACAAGGGCCACTTTATATGTTTTGAGTGGAGACATCAACGCGCAAACTCAAGAAATCGAAAATACTTACCTCAGGTATGTCATTTATATTCCATTTGCAACTCCAGAATCAACAGGACTGCCCACTAAACCTTCAATTCCAAGTGAGCCTTGGATCATGGATCCAGGTACGCACAGGGCACATATAATGATTAGTCCTGAACGAAAAAAACAGATCTAAATCTACTGCTATTCATTTCGCTGAATGAGCATTATTCGTTCTTTATAATAGCCAATAGGCATTAATAGATCATTTTTTTTTTATACACTCCTACTCCGTTTGTAATTTTCTTTTCCCTACTGTGTAATAGTATGCGTATCGCAAGCTACTTTAACTATAATTTGAAGTAGATAAAAATTTAAATCATGAAAAAGATTCTAACTTCTTGTATCCTCTTGATCCCTTTTTTACTTGCTTCTCAGAAGTTAGATATGGATCTATTTGAAAAAATTGAACCAAGGAGTATCGGGCCGGGAGGTATGGCCGGGAGGATTACTTCTATTGACGTCGTCCATTCGCAATCAGAAATTATCTATGTAGGAACGGCTTCAGGGGGTCTTTGGAAATCCACTTCAGGAGGCGTTACCTGGGAAGCTATTTTTGACAAACAAACGACCTCCTCTATCGGAGCGGTTGCGATTCAACAATCAAATCCATCTGTCGTTTGGGTAGGGACGGGTGAAGGTAATCCCAGAAATTCATTAAATGGGGGTGACGGTATTTATAAAAGCTTGGACGGAGGTAAGCATTGGATTAAAATGGGCTTAGAAAAAAGCCGTAACATTCACAGGATCATTATACATCCACAAAACCCAGATATCGTGTATGTTGCAGTGATTGGTTCTCCATGGGGTTTGCATCCTGAGCGTGGCGTATATAAAACAATAGATGGGGGCATGAATTGGGAAAGGATCTTGTTCACCAATCAGTCAAGTGGTGCGGCTGACCTAGTGATGGATCCTCGTAATCCAAATAAACTCATCGCCGCCCTTTGGGATCATCACCGAGATCCATGGTTTTTCAGATCTGGAGGTAATGGATCAGGTTTGTTTATCAGTCATGATGCAGGTAAAACTTGGGAACAAAGGTCGGATGAGGATGGCCTTCCTGAAGGAGATTTGGGTCGAATAGGGCTCGCTATAGCTCCCAGCAGTCCAGAAATCATATATGCATTGATCGAATCTAAAAAAAATGCCTTATATAAGTCTACTGATGGAGGTTTTAAATGGAAATTAATAAATGATAAAGACGAAATTGGGAATCGGCCCTTTTATTACAGTGACCTTCGGGTAGATCCTAAAAATGAAAATAGAATTTATAGTATTTTTACTTATGTCAATGTGAGTGAGGATGGTGGTCGTTCCTTTTCCGAACTGATGTCGGCTTATGGCGTTTCCAATGGGGTTCATCCCGATCACCATGCCTGGTGGATTCATCCAGATGATCCCAACTATATGATGGATGGCAACGATGGTGGACTGAATATAACCCGAGATGGAGGTGAAACTTGGCATTTTGCACAAAATATACCTGTTGCCCAATTTTATCATATCGCAGTTGATCATGATTTGCCCTATAATGTTTTTGGAGGTATGCAAGACAATGGCTCCTGGGCAGGTCCTGCCTATACTTGGCGAGTACAAGGTATTAGAAATAGTTATTGGCAAGAAATCTCATTTGGAGATGGCTTTGATGTGTTGCCTGATCCTGATAATAGTCGTTTCGGCATCTCTGCATCACAGCAAGGAAGTGCCGTTATTTACGATCGCTTGACGGGCTACAACGAAGGTATTAGACCTACACATCCTGAAAGAGAAGAAAAACTGCGATTTAACTGGAATGCGGCTATGAATCGCGATCCTTTCCATTCAAACACCCTATATTTTGGTTCTCAATTTGTTCACAAAAGTACGGATGGTGGACAGACCTGGAATATTATTTCCGAAGATTTAACCACAAATAACCCAGATTATCAAAAACAAGGGGAAAGTGGTGGATTGACTATGGATGCCACTGGCGCTGAAAATTATTGTACGATATTGGTTATCGAGCCCTCTCCTATTCAAAAAGAATTATTATGGATAGGGACTGATGATGGACAGGTACATCTAAGTTTAAATGGAGGTGATGATTGGCAAAATATTACGACAAATATCCCCATGCCCACAGGCGCTTGGATCAATCAAATAAGGGCTTCAAACCATAATCCTGCAGAAGCATTGCTTGTGGCCAATGATTATCGCCGCTTTAATGATGCTCCTATGGTATACAGAACTAGAGATTTTGGGAAAAGTTGGGAGCAAATAGTTGATAAAAATGATGTTATTGGCTATGCTCTTTGCGTATTACAGGATCCTGTTGAACCAAATCTTTACTTTTTAGGTACCGGTGATGGTTTATACGTAAGCTTTGATGGGGCCGAAAACTGGAATAAATGGACCGCCGGCTTTCCTACTACAAATGTCATGGATCTAGCTATCCAACCCAGAGAACATGATTTAGTCATTGGTACCTTTGGTAGGGCCGCCTATGTGTTAGACGATATCCAACCCTTAAGGGCGATTGCCGCTCATCCTGCGTACCTCGATGATCCAGTGAAATTATTTCAAGCGCCTGACGCTTACCAAGTTTACCGACAGCAGCCTACGGGCTCTCGTTTTGGGGCCGACGGCATGTTTCATGGAGAAAACCGGTCATTTGATGGGAGAATCACTTATTATCTTCAAGTACCCGAAAGTTTATCGGTACCGGATCCAAGCAACACGAATAAGAAAAAGAAATCCAAAAAAGAGCAGGTAATCGAACCTTCTGTGAAGAAAAAAGTGAATACTGACTCGATTACCTTTCAAATTATGAATGGATCATCTGTGATTCGAACGCTTAAACTGAAAACCCCCAAAAAATCAGGGCTTCATAAATTATCATGGAGGTTAGATGAAAAAGGCATACCCTATATTTCCAGAAAAAATTCAAGAACTTCGAATGCAGAGCCCGGTGGTATCGATGTGCTGCCGGGAGATTACAAAATTAAAGTTCACTATGGTGAGCATACAGATTCAAGTATGATTAAAGTTCTTTTTGATCCCAGAATTGATATCAGTCAGCAGGAGTTAATCGAAAAATATGATGCCCTTAAAGCCCTAGAAAAGTCAGAAATGAAAATGTATGTTGCCGTAAATCGTCTTAAAGAGGGATTGAAATTAGCAAATAAATATAAGACAGATTTTGAAGCATTGGACAGTCTCCTATATAAGTCTGAAATTAAACTTTGCGAAAACATCCAAGACAGTATAAATGTCTTGTTAGACCATTTTTTTGGTGAAGAAGATAAAAGGCAAGGCATCACGATGCGTTCAGATAAAACTTTAATGAGTCTTTACCGCCAAGCTTTTCGCTATACTGCCAATGCGGGTCATACGCCTACTTCTACCGAGTATGCTTTAATTTCAAAGTTTGAATCTCATCTAGTCCAAGTATTAGAGAATGTAAATGGATTTTATGAAAAAGATTGGTTGAATTTTAGAACCACGATAGAGCAATTATCATTCAATCCTTTCATGGATTACGAGAAAATAAAATAAATTTAAAGGGCAAACTCCACTTGTAATCTAAACCTCAAAAAGTCATCCTCTGTAAGCTCAAGATCATGATAAGACAGATCTGCCTGGCACTTTAGATTATGACCTGAAAAATACTTAGAAAATCCCAAGGCATATTCACTTTGATCATTTAAGCTAGAGATGAGTTCTGCATTGATATTCGAGTATCGTGCAGCAAATTCTACCTTGTTGGTAAACACATATCCTGCTTGTAGGTTTAACCCTTGACCTACTCCAAAATCTCCCAAGCTGTTTGGTGACTTTCTGATGGCATAAACTGCCTGAGATGAAAAGCCATTCTTTTTAACTATGGCATCTACAAATAAAGTATTTAAATTATCTGTGATGTAATCTCCGGATACAGGATCAACGAGAAAACTACCTAAATTACCCCTACTCCTAAACGCGTTATTATTATAATCTGCGGTTATGCCAATTGCCATTTTTAGTGTTTTTTCTCTGGCCAAATCCGCACCATAATAGTCTCCCTTACCTGTAAATTCACCCATTGGCAAAAACTCTATTCTCCCTGTATACTGATAACCATTTTCATCATTGATAATCACATTTCTTCCATTACCCAACGATAATGAGAAAGCCTCTTTGACAACGAGGTTTCCAATATTACCCTTGTGGTGTAATTGAACACCTACGTCTCGATCCAAATTGAATCGCGCATTGACCAAACTTCGATCTACGAACTGAAGTTTTTGAGAGGAGAACACCCGCTCTCTGTTACCTGGCAATTTAGTTTGACCAAACCAGAGCGACCAATTTGAATTTATGTGGTATTTAAGGACCGCATCCAGAATAATGTTGGCCGTATTACCAAACTCTGTTTTGCTTCCTCCTTTAATATCCCGATTGGATAATGCCAATTCTACTTTATACGAAAACTTGGGAGATAAAGCCCAGCCCTCCGCTTTTAATCGAGATCTTCTGATCATCATGGAACGATCCCAAACATCATTTTCGAGATTGAGAGACGAAGAAAATAAACTTTGAAAACGAAATCCAAGTTTTCCGTAAAATGAAGAATCTTTGGCTTGAACTTTGATCCCTTTTCCAAAGGATTCATAAGCTATGCCTTGTGCATAACTTTTTAAAGGGATGAGTGATATTATCAAAAAAATGAAATAAACTAAGATATTTTTCATGACAACACTTTTATGTACAAAGTTGATCCGTGGTATGTTACCGAATCATTAACAAATCATTATTAAAATGTCATTCGGCTTTTAATAGTTTATCAACATGTCTAAAATAAAAAGGTCAAATTAGGGATTAAACATAACTTTTATTCATATTTCTTTTAAAAGAGAAAATATTTAAGCTATTTATCTTTTAGATCTCTAATTCTTTAAAATAATTTTTATCGTTAAAATAATTGAATGATGAGTTAGATTTAGGTTTTTAAAATAATTCTATAGCATTATGGATAATATATTCTTACTTATGGTAGTGGCCTTGGTTTTTCTTGCCATTGCAGACTTGGTCGTGGGCGTAAGTAATGACGCAGTGAATTTCTTGAATTCTGCCCTTGGTTCAAAAGCACTTTCCTTTAGAACGATCATGATCTTGGCAAGTCTAGGCATTGCGTTCGGATCCATCTTCTCGAGTGGTATGATGGAAGTGGCGCGTAAGGGAATTTTTAATCCAGGAGAATTTATGTTTGATGAAATTATGTTCATCTTCATGGCGGTCATGATTACCGATATTCTATTGTTAGATTTTTTCAATTCATTGGGCATGCCTACCTCAACGACGGTCTCCATTGTCTTTGAATTATTAGGAGCTTCCGTAGCTATGGCCCTAATCAAAATCAGTGCTGATGGAGGCGAATTTGCGGATATAATTATTTATATCAATACCTCCAAAGCCGTTCAAATTATTTTTGGCATCCTGCTCTCGGTGGTGGTGGCCTTCTCTGTAGGCGCACTCGTGCAGTGGATTTCTCGATTGTTATTGTCCTATCATTATGAGAAAAAGGCAAAATGGATCGGTGCTTTATTTGGAAGTATTGCCCTTACCGCAATCACCTACTTTATCTTATTAAAAGGAATTAAGGGTACCTCATATGCTGGGCAAAGTTTTGAATTATTGGGAGGTGAGACCATCAAAAGTTTTTTAACGAACCAAATATTTCTCATTATTATTGCCAGTTTGACTTTGTGGTATTTTCTTTCTTTATTCTTAATTAAAAAACTTAAAGTAAATATATACAAAGTTATTATTGGTGTCGGCACCTTTGCCTTAGCGCTGGCCTTTGCAGGAAATGATTTGGTGAATTTCATTGGTGTGCCAATAGCCGCATGGATGTCCTACGAAGCTTGGGTCATCTCAGGTGTGCCTGCCCCTGAATTTAGCATGCAAGTGCTGGATGCTAAAGTACCCACCCCTACGCTGTTCCTATTCATCGCTGGTATCATTATGGTATTGACCTTATGGTTTTCAAGTAAGGCCAAATTAGTAGTAAAAACCTCCATTGATTTATCTAATCAAGGAGAAATAAAAGAACGTTTCCAGCCCAATTGGGTATCCAGAGGGTTTGTGCGCTTTGCCATGGGGATATCGAACGTATTATCAAAGATACTTCCTAAAACTCTTCAAAATAAAATCGATGCGCAATTTGAAAAACCGATAATTACTTTGGCCAAAGATAAAACATTAGAATTGCCTGCATTTGATATGGTCCGGGCGGCCGTCAATCTGATGGTGGCAGGGGTTTTAATTTCAATAGCAACCTCTTACAAATTACCTCTTTCTACCACTTATGTGACCTTCATGGTTGCCATGGGCTCTTCCTTAGCGGATCGAGCTTGGGGACGTGAAAGCGCCGTCTACAGAGTAGCCGGAGTATTAAATGTTATTGGTGGATGGTTTTTTACGGCGCTTGTAGCTTTTTCAGCTGCCGGTGTTATCGCTTATTTAATCAAATTAGGGGGTCCTGAGGCCATTGCTGTTTTACTCTTTATTGTACTCTTAAATTTTGGTTCGAATTATATTTCTCGCGTTAAAAAATCGAAAGAAATCAATGCAGAAGACCGATTGAAAAAAGCGGAAAGCAGTTCGGTTCAAGGTGTCATTACTGAAAGTGCAGCGAATATCGCCAATGTAGTCAAGCGAGGTAATCGAATCTATACCAATGCCATGCATGGTCTTGCTGAACATGATTTGGAATTACTCAAAAAGAATAAAAAGCAAATTGTCAAACTTTCTGCTGAGGTAGATGAATTGAGTGATAATGTATTTTACTTCATTAAAAATTTGGACGAATCGAGCTTAAGTGCGAGCAACTTCTATCTCAACATATTGGGATATCTCCAAGATATGACCCAATCACTTGAGTATATCTCTAAAGTCAGCCACAAGCATGTTAACAATAATCATAAAAAATTAACCCCTACGCAAACCAAAGAGCTTAAAGATTTAGACGATCGTTTTGAAACTTTCTTCATTAATATCATCAATGCCTTTAGGACAGAATCCTTTGAAGAAGTTGGTGTAATTTTAAATAGAAAAACTGAATTGATCAATTCAGTTTCCGACAAAATCAATAAGCAAATTGAACGAACCAGGGCAGATGAATCGAGTCCAAAAAATACAACTTTATATTTTAGCTTGTTAATAGAAACCAAAGATTTATTGAATGCAACCATGAGCATATTAGATGAATATTATAGTTCGTATGACAAATCAGGTCAAACTTCTCATATGGCTAAAAAAGATAAGCCTACTTAATTTTAAATAAGCTGACTCTCGAAGAATACTCTTTTTCATCTTCTCGATTGAGGAGTTATTTATATGAATTCCTCAGGTAATAGTTACGGAATTTTCGCTATTCTTGATGTACAACCTAACTACATCAAAAATGTAATCGTTTTATTTTAACATAAAATGGTCAAATTGGACTCTTGCCCATAATTATACAAATCGAAATGATCAATTTCCAACGTAGTCCAAACTCAATCTCTCTTAAAATAAAGAGGCGTCAAGTAATTAGTTAATTTTGTATTAATCGTAAAATCCTACTCATTTCATAAGCCTTTTAAGTAATTTAGTTAACTAAATCTTGAGTCTGTTGAAGCTAAAAGTTGATGCGTTTTTATTGGTAGGTCTGATTTTTTTGACGCTTGTTGTTCTTTATTTTTTGATAACAACACCTGAAGTCTCTTATTATCAAATGTTACACTCAGAGTTCAATGGTCTGATGATCTCAGGTAGAACTGCGAATGATCATTCTTCTTATAGCTTTATTTTCTGTTTTGGAATGATCTGGGTCTATTTAGGAAGTCTTTTGTTGTCTACCAGACATCTAATTAAACAAAAGCGTAAGAACATTCAAATCATAATGACCTGCTTTTGTTTGGTCTATTTATGCCTACTTGGATTATTGATTTTTTCAAAGGATCTCAACCTTCAATCTTTTTATTTTGGTTTCCCAAGATCAACCGCAGTGATGCTATATTTAATTGGATTTTCCCCTTTATCCCTATCATACATCTATATCCGTTATTTTGAAACTCTCATAATAACTGAAGCCTCTTTCAAAAGTTTTCAAAATTTCATAAAGTCTCAAGATAAATAATTTGGAAGCATTTAGAAACCCCATCATTCTCGGCTTTGTAGCCGCTTATATGCTTTTAACTGTTTTAGTTGGTATTTGGGCCCTTCGAAAAACCAAATCCACTCAGGATTTCTTTATGGCTGGAAGAGACTTGGGCATCATGGTTACTGGATTTGCTGTTTTTTCAAGTCTCTTGAGCGGCTTTGGATTCGTAGGTGGCCCTGCCCTAGTATACAAAATGGGAATGAGTTCAGTATGGATGTTTGTCTGCGTGATCATGGGATTTAATTTATCCTTTTTTTTACTCGCGAAACGTTTGAGATTGTTTGCTGAAATTGGTAATCCCATCTCTCTGCCCGATGTGGTTAGATTGAGATATGACAATGCTTTTACTCAAGGACTCATGGCTTTAGCTATTATCTTAGGTGTATTAGGTTATTTAGCCACGCAGATATTAGCAATGTCCATTGTGCTGCAAGAAATATTAAATGCGTCTAGTTTCATTGAATACATAAGTATCGGCTACTGCATGCTCATTTCATGTTCTATTTTAGTTTTTTACAGTATTACGGGAGGTATTGTTGCCTCAGTTTATACTGATCTGGTCCAAGGCGCTATTATGATATTTGGTGCTATATTGATTTTTTTTAGTGTCCTCAATTTATTTGAAGGGGGCTTTCAAGAGATCAGCCAAATTATCGGTCAAGACGATGCCGGAGCGATTGGACCTTGGGGTACTTTAGGTACCATGGGCTCCTTGTCGTGGCTATTTGTTTTCATGATGGGTGGAGCAGGCCAACCACATGTGATTACTAAGATGATGATGTACAAAAACATCTCAGACGCAAAATATATTTTGCCTACCTCGATTATTGGTTATTTTTTTTCAGCTCTTTTATGGTTGTCGATTGGTTTAGCCATGAGAGCGCTGGTAATCAGTGGTATGCACTCTGAATTATCAAATGCAGATATGGCGGCTTCAGTATATTTACAATATTATACTAATCCACTATTGGCAGGTCTTGTTTTCGCTGGTCTTTTCGCAGCGATCATGTCTACCGCGGATGCCTTTCTAAATATTGGTACGGCGGCCATTATGCATGATCTTCCTAATGCCATTGGCATTAAAATTAAAAATGATCTCTTTTGGGCACGCGTAGTTACTTTCATATTAACCGTAATTGCGGCCCTATTTGCTCGTTATTCAGGAGATTTAGTGGCTATTTTAGGCGCTTTTGGTTGGGGTACTTTTGCTGCAGCCATTGTACCTGTAGTAGTCATTGGATTTAATTGGAAACGTGCCACACCTTTAGCCGCTAATGTGTGCATTGTAACAAGTCTATTGATCAATTTTAGTGTAAAAATACTAGATATCAAGGTTCCCTATGCCATTGATATAGGCGCTATATCACTCATTACTTCCATGCTTTTATTTGTAAGTATCTCGCTTCTGTCTAAAAAGCCTTTTATCAACAAGAACGTTGAAGCAGCTATGGAATTATAAAAGCTTGTTTTTAGGCTTTTATTACTTCTGAAACTGAAAATTTTATAATTTCAATATATTCATGATAGCCCTTTTCTGTCATTAAGGGGATAGCATTACTCCATAAAATATCAAGTTGAGAGGGGCTATCTCTAAAGGTATCCGCTGTCATTAAACTATAGGTCTTCCAAAATACACTGATCATCCATATGGTACGAATGAAATAAGCATAATTAATTTTTTCATTTTCAGGTTTCAATCTACCTGTCTTTATATAATAATTAATTAATAATTTTGCGTCTCGAAATCTTTTACGCGTGATGATACGATAACTCTTTGTGATTTCGGGGAAAGTTTTGAATATGTATTGTAGGTTATTATAGTAGAAATGGTATTTCGCCTGTATCTGGCTATAACTTTTGAAAATTTCCTCAAAATGATACAGCGTAATATAGCCGCTTGGCATAATATCTATAGAAGTCTCCTGTATTAACTGATGTTGAATGGCTTTTAATAAATCTGTCTTTTTTGTAAAATAATAAGTGAGATTTCCAGGACTAATTGATAAGCTATCGGCAATTTGTTTAATGCTCACATCATGAAACCCTTTTTCATTAAATAGCTTAAGTGCCCGATCTATTATTTCTTGTCTCCTTCTACTCATCCTTACAAAGAAATTAAATAAAAATTAAAGACATAAATTTTTTTGAAAAGATATAGTTTTTTACGCATTTTTAGCCGGAATTCCATACATGTCCTTTAAATTAGTGGTATTATATGTCATCTAAGCCATGAGATTAAGCTCACTATCGAGAAAATTAAAATTAAAACCTTCAGAACTAGAGCTCTTTTATGAAAATAAAGGAATCGAATTACTGGCCTCTAGCAATTCTAAACTTAGTGACGAGGAAATAAAAATTGCCCTGGAGTATTATGATTTTCAAGAAGAGGAAGAAGAAGTTGTCGTTGCTAATTCTGATCACCTAGCTCAGTCAAGCGATCACGAACCTATTATTTTCCAAGATCTGGAAATAAAATCGAATGCAGAGGATACCGTGGCCCTCGATATCGAAGAGGTCAAACTAGAAGATGTCGAAATAATTGAGGTGAAAGAAAAACTAAAACCCCTCAATGACGATGACTTAAGTAGTGAGAAAGAAATAGTAAAAACATCAGATGCCGAGGATTTAATCAAGAAAATTGATGAGAATATTGAAGTCATCAAGGCTCCAGTAATCAAACTTAAAGGACTTACAGTTAAGGGTAAAATTGAGTTAACTCCCGAAAAGGTAAAAGAGGAATCATCCATTGTAGCAAAAAAAACATCTATCAACTCTCATAACTCCAAAACAAAAAAGATTACTTATAATTCATTCAATCCCTTAGATGAAGTTCGAAAAAAGGAGGCTAAAAAAGAGCGTGAACTCAGAAAAAAAAGAGCGGATCAACTGAAAAAAGAAAAAAGAGCGCGGTACTTAAAAGAACATCCCCCACGCAAGGAGCCGTTAAAAAAGAAGTTAAACAAAAAACCCAAAAAAACATCTACAGTTCATATGAACGTGCCTGCGCCAACTAATAAACCATATCAATCAGCAGTCATCCCTCACAAGAAACCTAATTTATTTCAGCGTATTTGGCAGTGGTTAAACACTTACTGATTGTTTTAATAAGTTCCTCATCAATTTTATTTTCCTCCTGAAGCGAAGTAATCCTATCACTTGCTAAAAAAATCACCCAGATGGCACCTCCTTTTTTTAAATTATACGCTGCATGCATAACAATATTGATTATATTTGAAATGTTATACATGTAGAGTGTTATTTAAATACCCAATAGAAATGGAAAAGACATTAGAAAAGAACATTGTTAAAGGCGGAGGATTTTTATTCAACCATCCTCATTTTTCGGAAATATTTATCCCTGAAGAATTTAATGATGAACAAAAAATGATGGCTAAGGCCACACAAGATTTTATTGACAAAGAAGTATTTCCATTTGTCGAAAGAATAGATGCCTTAGAGGAAGGACTTATGCCTTCAATCATGACCAAAGCGGGAGAGTTGGGTCTTTTAGGAGTATGTATTCCTGAACAATATGGTGGTTTAGGTATGAGTTTTAATACGGGTATGTTAATTGCTGATATCGTCGCATCCACGGGATCATTTACTACTGCATTTGGAGCCCATACGGGAATTGGAACTTTACCTATTTTATATTATGGTGATGACACTCAAAAACAACAATATTTGCCCAAACTCTCATCTGGTGAATGGAAAGCTTGTTATTGTCTCACAGAACCTGATTCGGGGTCTGATGCAAATGCTGCAAAAACAAAAGCTGTGTTGTCTGAGGACAAGCAGTATTATTTTATATCTGGTCAGAAAATGTGGATTTCAAATGCTGGATTTGCTGATTTATTTATTGTTTTTGCTAAAATTGAAGACGATAAGAATCTTACCGCATTTATCGTGGAAAAATCCTTTGGAGGAATCACCATGAATGATGAAGAACGAAAAATGGGAATAAAAGGATCTTCTACCCGTCAAGTATTTTTTAACGAGACAAAAGTGCCCGTTGAAAATATGCTTTCAAATCGTCAAAACGGATTTAAAATTGCCGTAAATATTTTAAACATAGGTAGAATTAAATTGGGTTGTGGAGTGATTAACGCTTGTAAACAAATTGCAAATCAATCAACCCACTATGCCAATGATAGAAAACAATTTGGTGTATCCATTTCTTCATTTGGTGCTATCAAGCAAAAATTGTCTCAAATGGCCACCAAAACCTTTGGTATCGAATCCGCTTCTTATCGTGCGGGTCAAAACATCGATGATCAAGTTGATGTTTTAATAGCACAAGGACGCCCAGAGCATGAAGCCAAACTGCAAGGCGTTGAACAATTCGCTATTGAAGCAGCCATCATAAAAGTACATGGATCTGATGTTTTGAATGAAATTGCTGACCAAGGCGTTCAGGTGTATGGCGGTATGGGATTTTCAGAAGAAGCTCCCATGGCCCGGGCTTACAGGGATGCTCGGATTGCTAAGATTTACGAGGGTACCAATGAAATAAATAGAATGCTTTTGGTAGGAATGATTGTTAAAAAAATTGCTAAAGGCGAATTTAATTTAAATGATGAACTTGATTTCTTCAATACAGGGATGATCCATAAGGATACTTTTGATGCTGCCCCGCTTTCGAAGGAATACAAAGCGATTAAGAATCTCAAAAAAACAACCTTAATGATAACGAGCAAAGCGCTCGAAATTTATGGCGCCAAAATCAATGAAGAACAGGAGGTCCTCATAAATATTTCAGAGATGGTTATTGAAACTTACGTTGCCGAATCTACTTTACTCAGAACCTTAAAGTTGATTGATCAATCTGGAGCAAATTCAGCCGAATTATTCATAAATCTCACCAAACTATACCTATATGATGCGGTCAGAAAGTCCAAAAATGCAGGTTATGAAGCCTTGGCTTGCATGATAGATGATGAGGCTCATTTGAGCTCATTATTGAAAGTCATGGATCTATTAACCGCCTATAATCATTTGAATACAAGTAGGCTTTCTCGGGATATTGCAGATGAGATGATTCTGCAAAATAAATTTCCTTACACACTCTATCCTTAATTTAGCAAAAGGTATTTTTCATCTGTTCATAAATTACCCAGCTAAATATTTTTAAATGGAGTAAAGCCCCTACTTTTGTGGAATACTTTTATATATGGAAGCATTCAAAACATTAACGACTAAAGAAAAAGCCCTCAAACTTAATTTAAATGCTGAAATATATGGAACCATTGCCGAAATAGGTGGTGGACAAGAGGTCGCCAGTCATTTTTTCAAGGCAGGTGCTGCCTCAGGTACCATCGCCAAGACCATGTCAGCTTATGATATGACTTTTAGTGATGCCATTTATGGGAAATCTAAAAAATATGTTTGTGAAGACAAACTTGATAAAATGCTCAGTAGAGAATATAATCTTTTGGCTGAGCGTTTGACGGAACGAGCCCCTCACTCGAAATTTTTTGCCTTCGCCAATACAGTTGAAACTTTGAACTTTGGCAAGACCAATGATGGTCATGGCTGGATTGGATTACGCTTCCAAAAGCAACCCTTAGCCCCTCCTAATAATTGCATTATTCATGTTAAGTTACTAGATAAAGATGCCCAGTGGCAACAACTGCTGCTGGGTATGCTGGGCGTGAATTTAATTCATGCATGTTTTAGTTATGAAAATCCTGAAAAAATTATTTTGGCATTGGCGGATAATTTAGACCAAGATCGCTTTCAGATAGATATGTTCTCCATTATGGGCCCTGATTTTGAACAAATTGACAATAGACTAATGAGTTTACTTCTAGTTAAAAATGGCCTCTCTCAGTCTGCTATGTTTGGACCCAAAGGAAACGTACTTCAGGCTTCTGAAGCTTTATATAAGAAGAACGTCTTGGTCCTAAGAGGCAGGTTTAGGCCCGTGACCAATGTCAACGTAGATATGATGATTAATGGCTTAAAAGTCATTAAGGAAGAATCAGAAATGGAAACAACTCATCTTCTGGCCCTAACTGAATTGACACTATATGATTTGACTTTGGCAGGTGAAATTGATGAGGCCGATTATTTAGATCGTGTGGATTTATTATGTGCATTAGGGCAAACCGTTTTGATATCAAATTATCGTGAGCATTATAAGCTGGCTTCTTATTTATCAAATATTACTCAACGTATGAAGTTGCGAATTATTTGTGGCTTAGGTAATCTTGAAGGCATTTTTGATGAATCCTATTATGAGAATTTAAAAGGGGGCATCATTGAATCCTTTGGTCAGCTATTTGCTCTCAACGTAAAAATTTACGTTTATCCTGCCTTGATTGCTGGCAAGGTAAAATCTATCGAAGACTTTGTTCCAGCTCCCCATCTCATCGACCTTTATAAATACCTTATTTCAAATAAACGAATAGTAGGTATAAAGGGCGCTAAAACCCAGTGGTTAACTATTGTTTCAGATGAGGTGCTGACTTTACTTAAAACGGGAAATCCAAAATGGGAAGAAATGGTCCCAAGAAGAGTTTGTCAAATAATCAAAGATAAAAAGATGTTTAATGTGCACAGGTAGATGTTGTTATGTGTGAAACCCATTTATTTTCTTACCTCACTGTCTTCACTCGTTTGATTATAGTATATTTAGCCAAAGTTTAAAAATGACATCATTTTATGGTTGCAGAAAGAGGTAAATTCACCAATAAGCTCGGATTCATATTGGCCGCGGCAGGCTCAGCTGTTGGTTTAGGTAATATTTGGAAATTTCCTTTCGAAGTTGGCTTAGGGGGTGGTGCTGCTTTTGTCGTCATGTATCTTGTTTTTTGCTTTTTATTATGCTTCCCTGTAATGGTTACTGAAATCGCTATTGGAAGAAAAACACGCAAGAATCCTGTAGGTGCATTTACCGCATTGGGATTCAAAAATTGGAGGTTTATAGGTGTCTTTGGAGTTTTGGCCGGTATTTTGATCTTGTCATTTTATAATGTGATCGCAGGTTGGGCATTTGGATTCTTTTTTGAGATGGTTACCGGCAACTTTAGCGTAAGTAAGCATTTCGGAGATTTCACCTCTGACATGATCAAAGTAGGTACTTATGCGGTTATTTTCATGTCTGCTACAAGTTTTTTTGTAGGTAGAGGTGTCTCAGCTGGAATAGAAAAATTATCAAAAATTCTTATGCCTACACTCATCATAATGATCGTAATCATTGCAGCATACGCTTTAACTTTGCCAAATGCCTTTGAAGGTATCAAATTTTACTTAATTCCAGACCTCAACGAAATCACGATAAATACGATTGGTGGAGCCTTAAGACAAGCCTTTTTTTCACTTTCATTGGGTATGGGTACCCTCATTACTTACGGAAGTTATTTATCTAAAAATGATAATGTAATTTCCTCAGCTGCGTATATTACCTTGGCTGATGTTAGCATTGCTTTTGTTGCCGGTATGATGATTTTTCCTTTGGTTGCCTTCATCAACCAAGGAGATATGAGTACCGTAGCTTCTGATCAAGCGGGTCCTGGTTTAATTTTCATTACAATGCCTCGAGCTTTTGAAACCTTGGGGCCTAATTTAGGTGCCTTTGTGGGAGGGACGTTTTTTCTGTTATTATCTTTTGCAGCGTTAACCTCAACAGTTTCGCTACTAGAGGTGCCTACTGCATATATCGTTGATGAGTGGAAAGTAAGTAGAAAAAAAGCAGTTTTAATTGCTTCCATCATCATTTTTCTTATTGGATTACCTTCAATGCTTGCTAATGGGGCCTCTGACTTCTTCTCCAATCAATTCAAAATTGCTGGGTCATCAGATTTTCTTTCGTTGGTTTCAAAAATAACAGACAGTATGTTGTTGTTAGGAGGCATGTGTATTGTGATTTTTGCTGCCTACATTTGGAAAAAAGAGCAGCTCAATGAAGAGATATCCAATGGCTATGAAGGATTCAAAAAAAAGTTAGTGAGTAAATATCTTAATTTCACTATTTCTTATGTCAGCCCCATCATCTTGGCAATCTTGTTTGTTATTGTTGTGTTGAGTGAGTTTTTTGGAGTCAATGTTTATAACTACCTATCAATTCTTTTTTGAGAATCCAGTGGGCGCGATCCCATCAAAATAAATAACATAATCGCCTTCTTTTAACTTGCTGATGTTAATGACAATACCATCACCTTCCATCACCAAAGTAGATCCAGCATCATACACTTCATAATGCGCCTTCCGAGAAAGTTTAATGAGCTCATTTGAGTCATTAATACTGAAGATTACAGGGCTTGGATAATATTCATAATCAAGCTCTTGAGAATATAAATACTTATCATTATCAAAATCATATTTGATCCTGAACTTGTTGGCTCCAGGAACTAAAACAGGAGTGATTCCATAACTTGATTTTTCAAATTTTGAAGTGGACTTAATTTCAGCAATGTGTTCCCAAAGACCATCATATAACCTTTCAATAGAATAATTACCCTTACCATGCTCCCCTTGTGTCTCCCATTCTAAAAGAGTATCACTTACGGCCAGCTTATTGAACCTAAAGTTAGAATGATAAAATATGGCATCTGGATTAATGACTATAGGATTACAAAGAGAGTCATTGTAGAAAATTTTAATCGAAACCGGTGAAAATAAATCGATTTTGTTAAAATCAAGAATTAAGGCACTTAATTGATAGTTTAAATTAAGTGCCTTACCATTTAAGTCAATTTTAGTAATACAATAATTTGATGACTCATTTTGGTAAGGATTTTGTATAAATAAGGAATTACCTCTGTAGACACCAATGTACTCAGTTGAATAATCAGAATCAACTTGAAAGGCATTAAAAATAAAAAGAGCCCATGAAATAATAATTTTTGAAAAAATCATAATTATTGCTACCAATTATCCCTCGAAAAAATAGGCCTTTACTCAGCACGCTATTAGATTAAATGCATTCTAATTTAAATCTTCGAGCTGTTTTTTCACAAGATCAAAATCCGGTGAAATTAATAATATGTCTTTGTATATTTTTGTTGCTTCAACTACATTTCCTTGCTCTTCATATATCATGGCCTTGAGACGTTTAGCCGCTGTTTTTAAGACTACTTCTTGCTCTGACTCATCATTTTTAGGAAAACGAATTTGAACTTCATTGGACTTAGCATCTGCTATGATAATGTCGACATTGGTAAAAGCTTCATTTAATCTCTTTAGTCTATACTGAAGAAACGAAACTTGATAAAGAGTCATGATATCATTTCTAAGTAAATAGAGAGTTTCATAATATTTCAATGCCCTTTCAGTAACCCCGATTTGCTCAAAGCTCAAAGCAGCTATTTCAGCTGCCAATTCATCTTTGGGATTTAGCGAAACAGCATCTACACTTATCAATGCTGCAGAAACATATTGTTGCAATCCAAAATATATAAGGGCGATTGAATCTAGGATAGCACTATTATTACGGTTAAAGGCCAATAAATTGTACAGAGTTGATAATTGCATCATCTTATCATTATATTTTTTGGCCGCTCCATAAACAAATATTTGTCTTTGGACCTCCATGGGTATCAGCGTATCTCCCTCTACATTATCTTGTGCAAATGTTAAACAGGGTAAAGAGCCTAGAATTAATATTGCAATAATGATTTTTTTCATTTGCTTAACTTATATTTTAGGTAAAGATAAGAATTACTTCAACTTCTAATAACACAGGGTATTTTATTATAACAAAAAATAAGCTTTTTTATTAAAAATTCAATGATTATTTATAATCATCAACTTTAATATAATATATCAAAACTAATCTTTTTGCCGATTTTCTACCAATGCTTTTTTTCATCTCAAAAAGTGCTTATATTTATCAAGTTGGGATATTTTTAATTATTTTAAGATAAGAATTATTTCTGTTTAAAGACAATGCCCTGACTTTTACCTTCCTTTTTTATATATTCTAAAGCGGCATCGTATTGATTGGGTATTTTATTTTCAATAATGGCTTCTTTAACCATCTCTTTCAACTCTCCCACTATTCTAGAGGGCTCCAAATCAAATATTTCCATGATTTTTTCTCCTGTGATCGGATTTTTAAAGTTACGAAGAGAATCTTTTGATTCTACTTTTTGAATTTTATCTTCCACATGTTTAAAATTCATTAAGTATTGTTGCACTCTGTTGTTGTTTTTAGAGGTAATATCAGCTTTACACAACATGAGCAAATCATCAATCTCATCACCCGCTTCATACATCAAGCGTCGGATCGCAGCATCGGTCACATTTTTACTTATCAATGCAATCGGTCTGAGATGGAGACGAACCAATTTTTGAACCAATTTCATATGCTCATTTAAGGGGAGTTTCATTCTTTTAAAAATACTAGGCACCCATTGAGCACCTTTGTCTTCATGACCATGAAAGGTCCATCCTACCTTTTTATTAAATCTTTTAGTGTCGGGTTTAGCGATGTCATGTAAAATAGCCGCCCACCTCAACCATAAATCATCCGTAACTTTCGATATATTATCCAATACTTGCAGAGTATGAAAAAAATTGTCCTTGTGAGATTTACCCTCTCTGATTTGAACCCCATGTAATTTTTGTAACTCTGGGAAGATGATTTTTAAAAGGCCCGACTGAAACAACAAATTAAAACCATACGCAGGCTTTTCAGATAAAATAATTTTATTCAATTCCGTGGTTATACGCTCTTGCGAGATGATACTTATTCTTGAATTCATTTTTTGAATGGCCAAAAAAGTATCCGATTCAATATCAAAATTTAATTGGGCTGCGAATCGAATGGCACGAAGCATTCTCAAAGGGTCATCTGAGAAGGTTTCCTCGGGATCTAATGGAGTTTTTATACTTTTTTTCTTTGCATCAATTATTCCATCAAAAGGATCTGTGAGTTCACCAAAATCTTTTTCATTGAGGCTTATGGCTAAGGCATTGATTGTGAAATCACGTCGATTTTGATCTTCTTCTAAAGTCCCCTCTTCCACTGTTGGCTTTCGAGATTCTGATCTGTAAGATTCTTTTCGAGCCCCGACAAATTCTATTTCGAATTTTTGATATTTCACACATGCGGTTCCGAACTGCTTGTAAATCGCCAAAGATGCGCTGTCTCCAAGATGCTTTTTTAATATTTGTGCCAAATGAATTCCGCTACCTAAGCACACAATATCAATATCTTGCTTACTATTTCGCTCGATGATTAGGTCTCGAACAAAGCCACCGATCACATAAGTCTCTATATTATGTTCTCCCGCCAAATATCGAATTATTTGGAATATGTCAATATTTTGTATCCGATCTTTTAGATTCAATGATTTTTTATTTTTTGGAAAATGACCTTGACCTATTTAGTGATTCCAATGGATCTTTTCATTGAACAAATTTACGATTGGTTATTGAATGAACTGCTGCTCACACCATAAATATTTTAATTATTCAAAATTAATAAACTCTATTTTTTTTGTTGATAACCTAATTAGATTCGATAAATTGCTGTTAAAATTTTTCAATTTGTTTTAGAGATGCATCCCACATTAGAAACAATAATTCAACTCACCAAGGAATTAAACTATCTTAATTACCAATATTATAAAAAAGATATAAAAGAAATTTCAGACCAAGCCTTTGACTTTAAGTTGAAGACATTAGAACAATTAGAACGTGATCATCCATCGTTTGTTCAACCCGATTCACCTACCCTTCGCGTGGGGGGATTTGTGAGTGAAAAATTTGAAACTGTTGTACATCAGTTTCCAATGCTCTCGCTATCGAATACATATTCTAAGCAAGATTTGATTGATTTTGATGAACGGGTCAAAAAGATTTTAGATTCGAGCGAATTTGAATATATTTGTGAGCTCAAATTTGATGGTTTGGCCATCAGTATCACCTATGAAGAAGGTAAACTACTCAGGGCTGTAACCCGCGGTGATGGTATTAAAGGTGATAATATTACCGCCAATGTAAAGACAATTAAATCTATGCCTTTGGCTCTTTTTGGTGAAAATTGGCCAAATAAAATCGAAGTAAGGGGAGAAATTTTCCTACCCCTACCATCTTTTGAAGCAATCAATAAAAAGAGGTTAGAAAATAATGAGCCCCTGTTAGCAAACCCAAGAAATGCCGCTTCAGGAACTATGAAAATGCAAGATTCTGCGATAGTAGCGCAAAGGAATATGGACTGTTACATTTATGGCTTACTCTCAGATTCAAATATTAGTAATTCTCATTATGAGTCTTTAAAATTAATGGAAAACTGGGGCTTTAATATCTCAAATACCTATAGTAAATGTACTAATATTGATGAGGTGATGATGTATATCGAAGAATGGTCTAAAAAAAGATCTCATTTACCTTTGGAAACCGATGGGGTCGTTATCAAAGTAAATGACCTGAGAAGTCAAGATGAGCTTGGGTTTACCTCAAAATTTCCACGATGGGCCATTTCCTTTAAATTTAAATCCGAAAGCGTTCAAACTCGCTTAAAGGGTGTTACTTATCAAGTGGGAAGAACAGGTGCCATAACTCCTGTAGCCAATCTTGAGCCCATTTCCTTGGCCGGGACGATCGTGAAAAGAGCAAGTCTTCACAATGCCAATGAAATTGTGAGGCTAAATTTACACGAAAATGACCTATTAGCGCTTGAAAAAGGTGGAGAGATCATTCCTAAAGTAACTCACGTAAATATAGAAGCAAGAAGGTTCAATGCCCTGCCCATTAAGTATATCCATGAATGTCCCGAATGTAAAACCGCACTCATTAGAATAGACGGCGAAGCCAATCACTACTGTCCTAACGAAAGAGAGTGTCCCCCACAGATACTGGGTCGAATTGGCCACTTTATTTCAAGAAATGCCCTTAATATTGAATCTTTGGGTATTAAGACCGTTCAGGGGCTTATTCAAAAAAAGTTAGTAGAAGATATCTCGGATCTGTATCATCTCACGTTCAGTCAGTTAAACGGCCTGGTGTTTGAAACAACAGAAGAAAATAAAACAAGATCATTACAAAAAAAATCTGCTGAAAATATCATAGCCGCTATTAAACAATCTAAAAAAGTTAACTTTGAATTGGTTCTTTTTGGCTTAGGTATCAGACATGTCGGAAAAACGGTAGCAGAAAAACTGGCGCAGTATTTTCATACTCTTGATAAGATCAAAGAGGCCTCATTTGAACAAATTATCTCTGTTGATGAAATTGGGGAGACCATTGCTAAAAGTGTGAAAGATTTTTTCTCAAGAGAGAGTAATCTTGAGATGATCGCTCGTTTGAAGGTATCAGGAGTAAAATTGGCTCTTGATCAACCATCAAATGAGAATTATGGGAATAAACTTTCAGGGTTAACGCTAGTTGTGTCAGGAGTATTTTTAAAATATGATAGAGCATCCATTAAGGAAATGATTAAACAGCATAAGGGCAAAATAACCAGTAGCATTTCATCTAAAACTGACTATCTGATAGCGGGTGATAATATGGGACCTGCAAAAAAAGAAAAGGCGTTAAATTTGGGAGTATCCATACTTACCGAAACGGAATTCTTACACCTAATTGAAGAGTGATGATGCAAAAACTAATTATTGAATGGCTCTTTAGACTACGAATAAAAAAAAAAAATATCCCAGTTGAAGGATTCAAAAAAATAAAAAATATTGTTATCATTATAAATTTAGATGAAAACAGGACTTGTGATCTAGAAGCACTGATTGATTCTTTCCAAGCATTAGGTAAAAAGGTCCAATCCATCGGTGTCACCTTAGCGGACCAAACTCCTGAGCAAAATACCATGAAAATGATTATGAAAGACGATTTTACCTTTCGGGGGAAGCCAAAAACTACAGAGGTTCAGCAATTTTTTAATATGAAATTTGATTATGTTTTATTGATAGACCGAGGTAATAATTATCTAGTCAATCATGTAGCAATTCATTGCAAAGCTAATTGTTATATTGGATATAGGTCCATCCCTGAAAATGAATTATTAACTTTACAAATTGCACCCCTACAAGAAAATGAGCACGAAGATTTTTTGCGCTACATAAAATTAATAGAAAATTAAGATGAGTGAACTATTTGTAGGTACCGGTGTGGCCCTTGTCACGCCCTTCTTATCAGATAAAAGAATTGATTACGATTCTCTAGAACGCATCATTAAATTTGTGGATCTTCCTGAAATAAATTACCTCGCCATTATAGGCTCTACAGGTGAAAGCGCCACTTTGAGCTGGAATGAGAAAATTGAAATCCTTGAATTTACTAAAGGAAAAGCCCCAGATCAACCCATCCTATTTGGATTAGGAAGTAACGACACAGCACAATTACTGAAAGAAATCAGCCTTATCGACAAGTATCCTATTGATGGAATTCTATCCGTCACTCCTTATTATAATCGGCCGAGTCAAGCAGGTTTAATCTCTCATTATAGACAGATAGCAGATGCTTCTGACCATCCTATCATACTTTACAATGTCCCTTCTCGTACCGGTGTTAACCTTGAGTCCGACACCACGCTTATATTGTCGGAGCATCCCAATATCATGGGCATAAAAGAAGCTTCTGGAGACTTAAAGCAATGTGAACGGATCATCAATTCAAAATCCGATGATTTCTTATTGCTATCTGGTAATGATCCTGAGACTTTAGCTATCCTTAAACTCGGAGGGAATGGATCAATCTCAGTTTTGGCCAATTACAAGCCTGAAATGTTCGGAAACATGGTAAGGTCTTATTTGAACAAGGAATATGGGAAAGCTTTAAAGTACCAGAATGAGCTCAGAGAATACTTTGAATGGATGGATTTGGAAGGAAATCCAACTTCTATTAAAACCGCACTTAAAACCATCCATCTTTGCGAGAAAACGGTGCGTTCTCCTTTAATGGAGGGCTCAATTGATTTAGAGAATAAGTTTTTAAAAAAAGGATCCCATTAATGGATACTTTTTTTAAATCTGAAATTATATTTATTTCGTAACTGTTACCGTTCGAGGGGCTATGGTTACAGCACCTGTAAAAGCTCCAATAATCGCATCTACAAAACTCTGCTTTACTTCAATGTTATAATCTTCTGCACCTCCTGCCATTGAATTTGTATCCACATCATTTAAAGGAGCTAATCCCCAAAGCACATACCATTGCCGTTGGACAACTTCAGTATTGCCTTTGGCCCCTTCTCCTACGGTATGATTCATTACATAACATGATGACAAAGCAAAAGCCATGAGAATTAAAATTGAAATAGCTGTTAAGATCTTTTTCATTATTTTGTCTATTTTAAATTGTATTAGTTATAACCTAGGGTTTAATGTAAAATTTTTTAATGAAAAATCCAAATTTAATTTAAACGAACCGACCCTATAGATGATTCAATATTACCTACATTTTCTTCTATTTGTAGTCTTGGGACAGCGAAATAGAAACTTAGAGAATCATCATTATTCTGTACTTTTATATCAAAAACGACAGCTTTAGAGTTTTGATAAACATTTTGTTGAAACTTTATTTCGTTATTTATAAACGTTGCATACTGAGGTTTTGAAAAAAGTGAAGGATCAAATTTATTAATGATATTTACCAACATCATGCTTGAATCTATTGGTGATAAAAAAACTAAATTGATAGAATCTTTAGGATTCATTAAAACCCAACCTTTGGGCGTATTGAACGTGAAATTCTGAAACGTATAACTCTTCTCAGACAAAAGCTTTTCATTAATATTTAGTATGTTTTTTCTATTTGAAGGAGTATCAATACATTGATAAAAAAGCAAATTCAAAAAAAATATAAGGGTATTGGAACTAAGTCTTTTCATAAAAGAGCAATTTTTATATTTTTAGAGATATTATTAAAAGGCACTTTATGTTTTTTGTCTTTTTTCTAAGGCATAAAAAAAGGATCAGAATGAACTGATCCTTTTTTTGTGCTAGTACTTAAGGCTATTACCTAAGAATTTTTCTGACTCTGAACTTCTATTCTAATTTCTTGTGCCATATTCTTCATTTCCTGCATTCCTTTTCTTACTCTAGTTCCTGCAGCATTATTTCCTTTGTCATAAAATTTTTCAAAGTCCCCTTCTAGGGCATCTACCAGTTCTTTGAGTTGGTTAAATCTTTTCATTGTTATCTGTATTTAAACGGTGAATATTATAATGATCTTTTATACTAAATAAAAAAAATTAATCCATAAAAACTAATTTTTTAGTCATAATCCTTCCTTTTTAGCCAAAATAGCTGCTTTTTCACCTTGAGATGCATAAAAACCAGCATCTAACTTTATTTTTACCTTTTCAAATGCCGATATAGTTTGTGATACATCTTCTAAAGTATGAACCGCTGTAGGTATAATTCTAAGCATAATAACACCTTTAGGCACTACAGGGTAGGCAATAACAGAACAAAAGATGCTGTATTCATTTCTCAAATCTCTCACCATATTCATGGCTTCGTAGGTTGTACCATTTAAAAGAACGGGGGTCACAGGTGACTGAGTACTTCCTATATTAAAACCTTTCTCTTTCAACCCACTTTGAATTGCATTGACAATGACCCACAACTGATCTTTCAATCCTGGATTAGATCTGAGCAACTCAAGTCTTTTTAGATTACCAATAACCAATGGCATAGGCAATGTTTTGGCGAAAATTTGGGATCGAATATTGTATTTTAAATGATCAATAATATTAAAATCTCCAGCTATAAACGCACCTATACTCGCCATTGATTTGGCAAATGTTGAAAAATAAATATCAATTCCTTGTTGTGAATTTTGTTCTTCACCTGCTCCAGCACCAGTTGCACCCATCGTCCCGAAACCATGGGCATCATCCACCAGTAACCGGAAATTAAACTTGTCTTTTAAACGAATGATAGGCTTCAAGTCTCCCATATTACCAGACATCCCAAAAACACCTTCTGTGATCACGAGAATACCGCCTCCAGACTCCTTGGTCAGCCTTTCAGCCCGCCTTAGTTGAGTCTCTAGACTGTCGATGTCATTGTGAGGGTATACGAAACGTTTGCCCATGTGGAGTCTGAGACCATCAATGATGCAGGCATGTGCTTCTGCATCATAAACAATAACATCTTTTCGGTCGACCAGCGCATCTATCACAGACATAATTCCTTGGTAACCAAAATTGAGCAACATACCCGTCTCTTTTCCGACAAACGTAGCCAATTCTTGCTCAAGCTGCTCATGATGATCTGAATTTCCCGTCATCATCCGGGCTCCCATAGGATACCCAAGTCCCCAATTTGCCGCAGCCTGTGCATCTGCTTTTCTTACCTCAGGGTGGTTGGCTAAACCCAAATAATTATTTAGACTCCAGGTCAGCATCTCCTTGCCCTTAAACATCATTCTAGGTGCTATCTCTCCTTCTAATTTGGGAAACATATAATAATTATCATCTACATGCGAGTGGCTACCTAAATGTCCTCTATCTTTTAATAATTTTTCAAATAAATCCATACTATCTTCTACAACATAAATATCCCTCAAAGTTAATACAAATTGTCTCTGTACAAATGACAGATTGATATATTTTAGTGGTAACTATTATCCTAAAATCAAATAAACAGACCATGATAAAAAAAATTACCAAAATACTGATTGCCAATAGAGGTGAAATAGCGGTCAGAATTATTAGGTCAGCGCATGAAATGGATATAAGTACAGTCAGTATATACAGTGATGTAGATGCCCAATCTCCCCACGTCTTACTGGCCAATGAAGCAGTTGGAATTGGTGGAAGCACCTCTGCAGAATCATATTTAGACATAGATAAAATCATTAAAGCTTGTAGCATTTCGGGTGCCGATGCCATTCACCCGGGTTATGGATTTTTATCTGAAAATGCATATTTTGCAGAACGGTGTACTTCTGAGGGTCTCATTTTTATTGGTCCTAGGGCCCAGTCCATTCAAATCATGGGGGATAAACTTTCAGCAAAGAAAAAAGTAAAAGAATTTGGTGTACCCTTAGTCCCTGGTACCGATTTCGCCATTTCAGATGTGGAGAAAGCCATCAAAATAGCCGAGAAAATCAAATATCCTGTGATGATTAAAGCCAGTGCCGGAGGAGGAGGCAAAGGGATGCGCGTGGTTCACGACAGCAATCATTTTGGTGAAGAAATGAAAAGAGCCATGAGTGAGGCCAAAAACGCATTTGGAAGTAATCAAGTTTTTATTGAGAAATTTATTGAAGCACCTAAACATATTGAGGTTCAAATAGTGGGTGATCATCATGGTAATTATGCTGCACTATTCGAACGTGACTGTAGTATTCAACGCAGAAACCAAAAAGTAATAGAAGAAGCCCCATGTGCCCTTCTTCCCCCTAAAAAACGTGAAGAAATCCAGAATTTAGCCATTAAAGTCGCAAAGTCATGTGAATATACAGGAGCGGGTACGGTAGAGTTCATCGCTGATGATCAGTTTAATTTTTATTTTTTAGAGATGAATACGCGCCTTCAGGTTGAGCATCCTGTAACTGAGGAAATTACGGGTATTGATTTGGTAAAAGAGCAAATTAATATTGCCAAGGGTAAAAAACTCTCTGTAAGCAATGAAACACTCACGATCCTAGGCCACAGTATAGAGGTGCGCGTATATGCTGAAGATCCAGCAAATGACTTTCTTCCAGATGTGGGTACCTTAACTACTTATAAGGTTCCTAAAGGGCCAGGTGTTCGTGTAGATGATGGATTTGAACAAGGTATGATCATACCCATTCAATATGATCCCATGATCGCCAAATTAATCACTCACGGTAAAGATCGTGAAGAAGCTAGGCGGAGAATGATCAGAGCGATAGATGAATATAAAATTTCTGGAATTGAGACCACGCTCGGGTTCTGTAAATTCACCCTTCAACACCCCGAATTTATAAGTGGTCACTACAATACCCATTTTGTTGAAAAGTATTTTTCTTCAGAACAACTCAAAGAACCCTTGAATAAAGAAGAAGAAATAGCCGCTTCAATAGCTGTTTTGACATTTTTAGAAGATCAAATTAGGAAGCAAGAGATAAAGCCAAAGCGCGAGAATAATAAATCCTCAGCTTGGCGAAATCGACTGAGAAAATGAACCATTGCCTCTATACTATAAGCCTTTTATCCTGAATATTAAATGCTATGACTGAAAATTTGACCTTATGCTCCCATTCACCAAGAAGAAAGCAAATTCTCAAGGCCGCAAACTACAAATTTGAAGTAAAATCGGTTGAAGTTGATGAATCTTTTCCACTTGAAATGAACAAAACTAAGGTTGCCGAATTCATCGCTGTACAAAAAAATAAACATCATCAAAAGATTTTTAACAACGAAATCATTATCACTGCTGACACTACCGTGATCTTAGAAGACGAAATTTTGGGGAAACCTGATCATTTTGAAGAGGCGAAAAGTATGCTTGAAAGATTATCGGGTAACACCCATCAAGTGGTGACGGGTGTTTGTATTTCAAATCAAAGTCAGCGGATTTCTTTTTCTTCGACCACCGAAGTCTCCTTTAAAATACTCTATCCAGAGGAAATTTATTTTTATATAGATACTTTTAAACCTTTTGACAAAGCAGGGGGCTATGGTATCCAAGAATGGATAGGGATGATCGGAGTCGCGCACATCAAAGGCTGCTATTATAACGTGGTAGGATTACCTATTCAAGAACTTTGTCAAGCCCTAAAAGATAAATTTTCTATCCTACCATTTAATCATTAGCATCCTCATCATCTTGATCTCCGCGATCTTTCTCTCTGAGAACTACTGCGCTCTCATCTTTTAACCGTTTAGAGACCAACAAAAAGGGACCCGTGACGATTTCGTCATCTGCAGATAATCCTGAAATTATTTCAATATTTTCAAAATCACTGATTCCGGTCTGAACTTTTACTTTCTTAACTTTTCCTTCTGAATGAACAAAAACTATTTCTTCCAGCGTTTCGCTGTCAAATTGAATATCATCTTCCTGATCTTGGGACCTCTTATCATAGGAAGCATCTTCATCTTCCCCTTCATCTTTTGACCCAAGAGAACCTTTCTTTGTCTCTTTTCGCGTCGTTACGGCAGATAAAGGAACGGTGAGAATGTTCTGCTTGGTCATCGTGATGATTTCTACACTCGCAGTCATTCCGGGTCTAAAAGGATAAATGATATCCATTTCCTCAAGCAAATCCTGATATGAATCATTCAATATTTTAATTCTCACCTCAAACTCCGTCACGGCATCTGAGGACACTTTATTGTTGGCTGAATTGGCTATCTGTGTAACGACTCCTTTAAATTCTTTTTTTAGATAGGAATATGAATCAACATCTATCAAGGTGGTGTCCCCTATGGATATTTTAATAATGTCGTTTTCATTGACATCTACCCTTACTTCCATGTTATTTAAATCCGCAATTCTTAACATCTCAGTACCTTGCATTTGACTGGTTCCCACAACAGTCTCCCCTTTTTCTACATCTAACTTAGAAACAATACCTGTCATGGGTGCTTGAATATTGGTTAACATGAGATTTTCTTGCGCTTCGTCAACCGTAGCTTGTGAGCTTTTGACAATATAAATGGCCGCTTCAACCGTCTGCTTGGCTGATTCCAAATCTTGCGTTGCTATTTTATAATTGGCTTCTGCCAACTCATATTCTGCATCCGAAATCATTTCTTCTTTATGCAAAAGAGATTGTCTATTAAACTCTAATTGAGACCGATAAAACCCGGCTTCTGCCCGAGCTAAATTAGCTTTAGAAGCAGCTAAATTAGCTTTTTGCTGATTTAGATTGGCCTTAGACCGATTGAGGGATGATATGAAATTATCGGGTCTAATCTTGAGCAATAAATCTCCTGATTTCACAGAGTCGCCTTCTTTGATCTGAAGCTCAATGATCTCCCCTGCCACTTCAGGACTTATTTTTATTTCTATCACCGGACGTACCATTCCGGAAGCACTTACTTTTTCAACAATGGTTTCAAAAGTTACTTTGGCCATATCTACTTCAAACATCTTTTTCTTGCCCACCCATCCCAATGATTTTCCAATAATGGCAAATAACAATAAAGCGCCCACAAGAACGGATAAAATAATGATCAGTTTATTACTTGACTTTTTTTGATTAGGAATTTTCATATTAGAAAGTTAAGGGTCGATTTTGATAGAAATCTAGTATTTTTTGTTTGAAAATATAATTAAACTTTGAACGAGCTAAATCCGATTTTGCCGCAAAAAGATTATTACTTGATATTTGATATTCGGTGAAGTTGGCCGCTCCCAAATTATATTGACTTTCGATAATTCTCAAAGTTTCCTCTAATGCTTCCACTTGCTTTTTGGAAGCAAGAAAACTCTTTTGGCTGGATTGGGTGTCATTGAATGCTGATTCAATTGCTTGGCGGAGTTGGTTCGTTTGCTCTTTGACCGCGATTTCAGACTGCTGTAACTGTATTTTTGCCCTTTGGACATTGGAACTGGTTCGAAGATTATTGAAGACCGGTACTGACAAATTAAAACTTAATGACTGACTGAAATTTTCTCGCCACTGTCTCGACCGATTGAAAGATTCCGTACCTATTATAGTCCCAGAGGTTATCCGTGAATATACAGGAACTTCTAACATGCTACCATCGACATAAAAACCAATTGGAACATCTTGGATCACAGGAGTCAAATTATCATATATAATTCTCTCTCGATCAGCAATATCAGAATAGTTCGTAAACAAGTTCCCATTCAATCGCAGAGAAGGATAGTAGGCACCCTTTGATATTTTTAAACCTACATTTGCCGACTCCACACGCAAATAAGCACTTTTTATTTCAGGTCTTACCCCTATTGCATGGTCGTAGATTTCTTGAATCGTTTGATTTTCTGTAATTAATTGCTCAACATCAATATCAG
>Ga0206130_10001756_pt1 | contig 31200 bp, 32 predicted proteins | sample Helgoland_Spring_9_FD_148637 | JGI IMG/M metagenome (GOLD analysis project Ga0206130, IMG submission 148637) | Pelagic subsurface seawater microbial communities from Kabeltonne, Helgoland, North Sea - Helgoland_Spring_Bloom_20160512_1 | ecosystem: Environmental > Aquatic > Marine > Epipelagic ...
CGGTCTGATAGATGGGGACCGCCATGGCCTTGGTCGTTGGGTCTGGCTTGTAGCCGGCGTGTACCGACTGCGTTTCGAATTTCATGATGTGTTACCGCTGTATAAAAAACAAATATAACGAGAGCGGAAAAATGCAACAAGGAATTTTTAGTGATATCGATATAACGCCGGGCTATATGACCATCGGCCACACAACGCACCGCTATGGTGAAGCGGTGAGCACGTGGCGGCGATCCCCTGCATGCCGCCTCAAGCGCATCACCCCAACAATGCGTTTAGAAAAATGCGCGGCAACTTCCACCAGCTTGGCTTGTGCTGAAACCCGGTCATCAAACGCGCCGTGATGTGTTGCGTTTGGTTAGTCACGTACCACGGTGGCTTAGGCAACAGGTCAAATACCCCGCTCAATACGTTGCGAGGAAATGGACGCCAAGGCGCCTGCACAACCACGCGCTCCGCCTTGTCGAACATGAACGTGTTGTGCACAAAACCAATACCACTGCGCACATCAGCGAGGGTGTGGCCGGGGAAAGCTCCCCATGGGCAAGCCGTCGTCAAGAAGCCAAGCCCTGTCCACGTATTGATGGCCACCGTACCGTATTTCAGGTCGGCGACCAGTGCCTGAAATCGCTGCTCCCCCATCTCTTTGATGGTCGTTGGATGAATCAATATATTGGCGCCCAGGGTGCCATGTAACTGCGTATTCGCATAGTCAATGGCGGCCTGCAAGTACGTCTGTGCATCACGCCCCTCGATTTCATAGGTACTGAATGCGGGCGCAAAGATTTCTTGCGAGCGGTACCATGCCTGCCCGTCGTCTTGATAAGGCACCACCACACAGGCGGGCGCCTCGCCACGGTCAAACAGGGTTGCATCGTCTGAATGCGCAACAAAAGACTGCATGCGCTCCGCCGCGCCGGGGTAGTAGGCCGCCCGCGGTAAGCCAGCAGCCATGACGGCGCGCACCGCTTGCATCAAGGCCTCTTTTTTCTCCCAGTAGCTGGGGAGTATGAGCATTTGCATTGCAACGCAATTGAAGCCAGAGTTGTGCAGCTTTTGGGTCGCGATGTTTTCTGCTTGAAAGCGAATATCCGCCTGCGTCCAAGGCCCTGGAACCACAATGGTTGGACATACCGCACCCAATTCAGAGGTCACGCGTTTATTTATTTTGGGAGTAGCCGCTAAGCGGTTTTGCACCGCCTCCTCGCCAACGCCCCAGACAATGGCATCGTGCGTGGTCTCGGCGCCCGTAATGTGAATCTCATCAATCGATGCGTGCTGGCACAAATACGCCCCGCTTGCAGCACCCCCTTTGACGATACGCAACGCACCGCAGGCGATCAAGGGGCGGAATGCAGCACAGAGATAGTCGGTTAGATAGTCGTTGACCGGATTCATTTTCAAAAGAACCACTTGGTGCTCAGAAAACAGTTTGTGCATCGCGTCTAGCGGCGCAATCGATGCGACATTACCAGCGCCCAAAACCAGCGCGACGCGTCCTTCGCGTTCGCTTAGGGGTGCCGCATAAGCACCCGCCGTGTGGTCGGCTAAATGATGTTCGTCAACGCCCTTCTCCATCCAAACCTCTGCAGTGACACCCGATAACAAAAGCCGGTCCCAGAGGTTGTGCGGGAGCACGGTCACGGCGAGTTGTTCCGTGACGGTTGTGCGCTTGGGCAGCGCGTGCAAGAACCCTTTATCACCCATCTGCGTGAGTGTCTCGATCAAACCGTTACAGGCAGAGATCACGGCGTACGGACCAGAGATCCACTCCTCCCCTGCTAATGGCGAGTCACTGGGAATCCCCTTCTTACGCACAGCGATCTCCACCCACCCCTCCGATACCGCCAAGGTTCTGTCCTTGATCTCATTGAGCAACGCGATGCGCTCCGCGTTGGATGTTTGCGCCCACGCCGTGGCATTGGTTTTTAGCGCATCCAGCGCCATGTCTAGCGCCGCGAAGTCTTCTGCCGAAGACGCATTACCTTGTACTGAATTCATGATGAACTTTCGAGAATGGCGTTATCTTTGGCATAGGCAGATCGAATCATATCGGCGGCGCGTTCGGCAATCATGATGGTAGGGGCGTTGGTGTTTCCGCTCACGACCGTCGGCATCACCGAGGCGTCAACGACCCGCAGACCCGACAGCCCGTGCACCCGCAGTTCTGGGTCGACTACGGCCATCTCATCCACGCCCATCTTGCAGGTCCCCACGGGATGGTAAATGGTATCGGAGCGTGCGCGAATATGCTCTTCCCACGCCGCGTCCGATAGGTTATCTGTGACGCCAAACAGGTCGTGCTTTTTATAAAGCTTCATCGCAGGCGCCTCCAAAATATCGCGCGCAATTTTGGCGCCCTTAACCATCACGGCCAAGTCCCGCGGGTCAGATAAAAATTTGGGATCGATACCCGGGTCCGCGAAGGGATCCCCTGATATCAAAAAAACCTCGCCGCGGCTATGCGGACGTACGGGACACACATGGCAACTGTAGCCGTAGCCTCTGTGTAAATTTTTACCGTGGTTATCGACCACCGCAATCACAAAGTGCAATTGAATGTCCGGTCGTTCCACCGAGGGATCGCTCTTAAGAAATGCGCCCCCTTCGGCGAAAGGCGTTGCTACCATACCCGTGCCATCCTGCCGCCATTGCAAGATGTGCTTTACAAGCTGAATGCTCGCGGCTACGCCGATGCCAAAGTTGTCCTTGTCGTCGGTTTTGCATGCCAAGATGAAGTCTAGGTGATCTTGCAGGTTCTGACCGACACCCGGTAGTTCGTGCACCATCTCAATGCCAAACCGGGTAATGTCAGCGGACCGCCCAACGCCAGAGAGCTGCAAGAGTTGAGGAGATTGAAAGGCACCACCACACAAAATCACTTCTTTCGCGGCGTAAACAGACTTATCTTCTCCCCCTGAGCGATAGTTCACACCAACCGCACGCTGGCCTTCAAACAATATTTTGGTCGCCCGCGCCTTCGTGATAACCGTCAAATTGGGGCGACTCAGAGCGGGGTAAAGGTAGCCCAGTGCGGCAGAGCACCGCTCACCATTTTTGGCCTCATCGTGAAATTGGGTCACCTGAAACAGACCCGCCCCGTCGTTCTCACCCGTATTGAAATCATCCACGGCGGCATGCCCCATTTGGGTGGCAGCTTCGACGAACGCCTTGGAAATCGGGCGTGGGCTTTGTTGATCGGAAACATGCAGTGGTCCGCTGTCACCGTGCCACGCACTGGCGCCACGCGCATTGTTTTCGGAGCGAATAAAGTACGGCAAGCAGTCATCCCAAGACCAACCATTGCAGCCCATATCGACCCACCCGTCGTAGTCACTCTTTTGACCCCGCACGTAAAGCATGGCGTTGATTGATGACGACCCGCCCAGCGCCCGACCCCGAGGCTGGTAGCCGCGTCGCCCATTCAGTCCCGGCTGAGGAACCGTCTGGAAAGCCCAGTTGTACAACTTGCCATAGCCTGGCAACAAGGCAACAACGGCCGCAGGCGCGCGTAGCAAAATAGGATCGGCACCACCACCGGCCTCCAGTAGGCAAACCGTGACATCTGGGTCTTCCGTTAAACGGGCTGCCAATGTCGACCCTGCAGAGCCCCCACCAACGATTACAAAATCGAACTTCATTCGCCTGCTCCAAACAATCGATCACGCCACAAAATACGCTGACCGTTTGCGTCTCATCATAGGCTAGTCAACACACTGAGATGGTTGTAAGTCAATACTGCGCAAATTAAAAAGCATCTGCGCCATTGCCGCCCAGATTTGAAAAAGACACAACAACGCGTACACGCCAAGGCGGGCTGTCTGACCGCGATCGTTCGGCGGCTGATCGCGGTGACCCACCATGGGGCGGGCGCCAAGACAATTTGAAATTTGTTAGCATGTCGATCTACAAATGACAAGGAAATAACGCTTTATGACCACTGCTCCCACGCGCATCGCCGATACCCCCGTCGACCCCATCTTTGTTAACCGCTGGTCGCCAAGGTCTTTCACCGATGCCAGCATCACCTTAGCCGAGCTCACAGGAATTCTTGAGGCGGCTCGCTGGGCACCTTCTGCGAGCAACGTACAACCGTGGCGCTTTGTGTATAGCTTGCGAAACGATGCGGCATGGGCTGATCTTGCCGCGACATTGGCTCCCGGCAACCAAACGTGGGCGCCGAAGGCTGCTGCGTTGATTGCAGTCACCTCCCACAAGCGCATGGTCCCACCGGGTGGCAGTGAGCTCGTCAACAATGGCGCCCACGCGTTTGATGCTGGCGCGGCTTGGGGTTTTCTGGCGCTACAAGCCAGTCAATCCGGCTGGGCGACACATGCCATGGGCGGTTTCAACGCGGAGGCCGCAGCCACTGTGATCAAGCTACCTGCCGACTACGCTATTCACTGCATCGTTGCGATCGGGCGGCAAGGCGATGCCGAGGCGTTACCTGACGCGCTCAAGTCCCGCGAGCAACCGTCTCAGCGCAGACCCATCGCAGACTCTATGATTCCAGGCGCCTTTTAAGAGCACCGCTAGAGGCTACGCCAGCAGGTTCAAACCACAACGAGGCAACCTGGCAGCAAACGACCTGCTTGGGTGATACGCGCCACCATCGCTGTTGAAAATGTGTTTTCCTCAACGCAGATGACTCTCAGCGTGGTGGCTCGTGCCATGAATTCCACAATGGCATCGCCTGCGACATCGTCGAGAGCGCACCCAACCATCCCAAATTCAGCTAGGTTGTCTGGCATGGCCGCCACGACAGCGGCGGCGCCAGTCGACCCAATTTGAGGGTTGTAACTGGCGCTAAACCCGCGCAGTTGAAACGCGCCGCCCTGCGTTGCATGACGAATGGCGGCGGCCAGCGCCAAGGCATGTGCGGAGTCTAGTTTGGCGCTGCGCAGCGCAAGATCGGCAGCGTGTGTATGCGCAAACGGCGCGGACAGTCGTTCAGCCGCCTCGACACAAACGGGTAACTGGGTCGCCCTGAGGGCGGTGAGCAACGGTTGAATGGCGTGAATGCCTGCTGCCTGTGACATATTGGACGCAAATGACGAACGGCTACTAAAAAACACCCCAAACAATGCGGCCGCAACGCTGCTCGCAAGTGCTCGACGCAATGGCTTCATTTGATGATGCGCCATTAAATATTTAACAACAACGAGAAATTAACCGCTTGGACATGGAAAAAGTATAACGAAACAGCGAAATAGGCGCGCCCTCATGCGTTTCCAGCATAAGCATATAACTTCTTCGTATTTCACAAAAAACACGTCGGCTAACAAAATACATAGTCACAAGAGAAATAGGTCTTTATTTATCTCTATCCTTAAACGCTACACAAAGGAATCTCTATGTCACTACGTATCAACGATATTGCCCCCAACTTCACAGCGGCGTCTACCGCCGGCGCATTGACACTGCACGACTGGATAGGCGACAGCTACGCCATTTTGTTCTCACATCCCAAAGACTTCACTCCCGTATGCACCACGGAATTTGGCGCGGTGGCGCAACTCGCTCCTGAGTTCGCGAAACGCAACACCAAAGTAATGGGCGTCTCTGTAGACAGCGTTGAGGACCATGAAAAATGGAAAAAAGACATCACGGCGTTTGCGGGCGCCCCGGCAGATTTTCCTATCATTGACGACACCTCTTTGCAGGTGGCCAAGCTCTATGACATGCTGCCGGCGGATGCCTACCTACCGGATGGCCGCACCCCGGCACATAGCGCGACCGTCAGAACCGTGTTCATTATTGGCCCCGACAAGAAGGTGCGCTTGAGCATTTCATACCCCATGACCGTGGGCCGAAACTTCGCAGAAATTCTGCGTGCATTGGATGCGATTCAAATCACGGATGGCGTGCCACTGGCGACGCCTGCGAATTGGGTGCCAGGCCAAGACGTCATCGTCGCCCTAGCGCTAAACAACGAACAGGCGACAGAGAAATACGGCGAGTTGGATATCAAGCTTCCTTACCTTCGCTACGCCAAGGCCCCCACCAAGTAAGTCACGGCGTCGGTGACCCTCGGTATCGAAGAAGCCACCCTCGGGTGGCTTTTTTTAATTTGGTTACGATAGCGTCTTCGGCGTAAATAAGTAAATAAATAAGTAAAGGATTGAGCCATGCGGGTAGGAATCATTGGGGTGGGACATATGGGCCATGGCATCGCGCTGAACGTGCTCAAGGGCGGCTTTCCCTTGGTCATGCTCGATCACCCTGGCAACCAACCGGTACATGACTTAACAGACCTCGGTGCGACACAAGGCCTCACCCCAGGGGCGGTGGCGTCTGAGGTCGACCTTATTATTCTGTGCGTCTCCGGCTCCCCCCAAGTTGAGGCCGTTCTCACGGGCGATACCGGGGTGATTGCGTCACTCAAACCGGGCAGCATCGTCGTAGATTGCTCTACGTCACTGCCAGCCTCTACGGCGCGCATGGCCGCACTGGTCGCCGCCGCAGGTAGCCAGTACCTAGACGCACCCATGACGCGACTGGCAAAGCAAGCACACGAGGGCACGCTCAATATTTTGGTCGGAGGGGAAACGGCTGTCCTCGATGCGGCAAGGCCCGTGCTGAATACCTTCACAGAAAACATTGATCACGTCGGCGCCCTCGGGTTTGGGCACCGGATGAAACTCTTGCACAACTATGTATCCCTCGGACACATGGCCGTGATGGCGGAGGCAGCCGCCCAAGCAGCCGCCGCTGGTGTCGATCCGCAACTGTTTGTCGACGTGCTCGCCAAAGGTGGCGGCGCGGGCGCAGCCCTTGATCGGTTGCGCAAGTCCATATTGACGGGCGATGCCAGCGATGTCCCTTTCGCCATCAGTAATGCCATGAAAGATATCAATTACTACCGGGAAATGATTGGCGATGGCGGCGGTAGCCATGCAATTGCTGACGGCGTCTCAGCGGCGATTAGCGCCGTCGTCGATGCGGGGCACGGCGACGACTATGTGCCGGCATTGACCTCGCTACTTGGTCGCGTCAACCGCCAATAGGCGGCGCCCCCTTATCCGTATATGACCGCCGCAACCAAACGCCCCGAATTGCGCATTGCAGAAGACGATGTCGAAATCAGCGCTATTCGTGCACAAGGCTCTGGCGGTCAAAACGTTAACAAGGTTTCCAGCGCCATTCACATGCGTTTTGATATCGCGGCGTCCGCGTTGCCTGATGAGGTAAAGGAGCGCTTGCTGACCCTCAGTGACAGCCGGATTAACAAATCTGGCGTCTTGGTAATCAAGGCACAGCAACACCGCACGCAGGAGATGAACAAGCTGGATGCGCTGTCTCGATTGAGTGAGCTGGTGCAAAGCGTGGCAACACCTCCCAAAAAACGTCGCCCCACCAAACCCAGCTATGGCTCCAAACAGCGCGCCCGTGCGGAGAAAAGCCAACGCTCGGAGAAAAAAGCCTTGCGCGCCCGCATCTCTGACTAGCGCCCATCAGGCGGTACAGGCGCCCGCAACCGCGCCCTTACCTGTACCTGTACCTGTACCTGTACCTGTACCTTTACCTGTACCTTTATCTGCGCTCAACGCATCAATGGAACTGCTCTTCCTCTGTCGAGCCGGTTAACGCTTTCACAGAAGAAGCGCCGCCTTGAATCACGGTGGTGACTTCGTCGAAGTAACCTGCACCCACCTCTTGCTGATGCGACACAAATGTATAACCGTCCTCGCGCGCCTTGAACTCAGGCTCTTGCACCATCTCGGTGTAGTGCTTCATACCCTCGCCGCCCGCGTAGGCCTTGGCGAACTTGAAGCTGTTGTACCAGTTGATGTGGATACCCGCCAACGTAATGAACTGATACTTGTAACCGAGGGCGGACAAGTCTTCTTGGAAAGACGCAATCTGCGTGTCGTTTAGATTCTTCTTCCAGTTGAACGACGGCGAACAGTTGTAAGACAACAGCTTGCCAGGGCATGCGGCGTGCACGGCTTGGGCAAACTCTCTGGCGAAACCGATGTCTGGCACACCCGTTTCGCACCAGACCAAGTCGGCATGCGGGGCGTACGCAACACCACGGCTGATGGCTTGCTCCAAACCATTTTTCACGCGATAGAAGCCCTCTGGTGTGCGCTCTCCCGTTAGGAAGGGGCGGTCATTGGCATCATGGTCTGAGGTGATGAGGTTGGCCGCCTCGGAGTCGGTGCGAGCCAACACAATGGTGGACACACCCATGACGTCCGCAGCGAAGCGCGCAGCAGTGAGTTTTTGAACCGCCTCCGACGTGGGCACCAATACCTTGCCGCCCATGTGGCCGCATTTCTTAACCGCGGCGAGTTGGTCCTCGAAGTGCACGCCCGCTGCGCCCGCCGTAATCATGTTCTTCATCAATTCGAAGGCGTTCAACACCCCACCAAAACCCGCCTCGGCATCTGCCACCACAGGCAAAAAGTAGTCAATAAAGCCGTCGTCACCCGGGTTGATGCCACGCGACCACTGAATTTCATCGGCACGTTTAAAGGTGTTGTTGATGCGGCGCACCATCGTTGGCACCGAGTCATAGGCGTACAACGACTGATCGGGGTACATGGTCTCTGAGGAGTTACCGTCAGCGGCCACTTGCCAACCAGACAGGTAGACCGCCTCAAGACCCGCTTTGGCTTGTTGCATGGCTTGCCCAGCGCTGATCGCACCAAATGAGTTGACGTAACCCTTTTTGGCACCACCGTTAACCAGTTCCCACAGACGCTCTGCGCCGTTGGCCGCCAGGGTGTGCTCAGGTTGCAAGCTACCACGCAAGCGCACGACGTCGGCTGCGCTGTAAGGACGGGTCACGCCCTTCCAACGGGGGTTCTCCGCCCAGTCTTTTTCAAGGGCTGCAATTTGCTGCTCACGGGTTTGCTTTTTCATATCAGTACGCCTTCAGGTTTGTTAAATTCAAATGGGGTGGGCAAAAAGCACTTTCGCCTTCATGACACCTACTATAAGTCTTATACAAGAGTTAATCCGATCTCTTGTGTCTTATATAAGACTTTTATTTTTTATATAAATATCAATCATCTTTTAGTTAAATATCGCAATGTGGAATAAAATTTCCCAAAATGAGAAATTTTGGTGCGACGCAGCATGGGCAGATGCTCGTACATTTCACATCGAGAAACGTCTTTTTTGCTGTGTGAAATGGAATAAGCTATCGCTATGAAAACGTGGCTTGCCTACCTGTGTCTTGGTCTTAGCATGGCGCTGGTCGGGTGCTACGTGGCATTGTCCAAGCCCTTGGTCGCAGCGTTCCCCGTGCTGTTATTGGCCTGGTTGCGCTTCGGTACGGGCACCGTGCTGATGATGGGCTGGCTCAAACCAGAGCCTCAAGAAAGCCCACTGTCACGCGCCACGCACCGCTTGCTTTTCTTAACCTCGTTCCTCGGCAACTTCCTGTTCTCAATTTGTATGCTCTACGGCCTGAGCCTCACAAGTGCCAGTTCTGCGGGCGTTATTCTTGCCGCCATCCCCGCGATGGTTGCCGTGCTGAGCGCCCTCTTTTTGGGTGAGCGACTGTCGCGGTTATCCCTGTTCGCAATCCTCTGCGCCTTTGTGGGCATTGGGCTTTACGCGAGCAACCGCCCCGAACAAACCAGCGCAGCCTACCCCAACGCGTCCATCGGAAACCTGTTGGTGTTCGCAGCCGTTTGTTGCGAAGCCTCTTACGCCGTGATCGGCAAGTACCTCACCGCGCATTTATCAGCCAAGCGCATTGCGGCCGTCATCAATGTGTGGGGACTGGCGCTCACCACACCCTTTGGTATTTACTTGGCGCTGCAGTTCGACTTCGCGGGAGTCACCGCAGACAAGTGGGCGCTGCTGCTCTTTTATGCCACCGCGGCCAGCGTGGTGACGGTGTGGCTGTGGATGACAGGTCTTAAAACCATTCCGGCGCATCAAGCCGGGGTGTTCACCGTATTTCTACCCATCACCGCGGCCGCCATTGGTGTGGCGTTTTTCGATGAGGTCATGACCGGCATACAGGTCATTGCCTTCGCCATTGCCCTTGTCGGCGTGGTCTTGGCCACCTTGCCTAAACGCGGTCAGCGCGGTCAGTGCAGTGAGCGCGCTGCGACGCAGCGCACGTCAAGCGACTAGGCGCCACCGCGCATGGGCTATGCGCACCACAAACCCGTGGGTGCCGTCACGCCCTTATAGATGGCCCAACTCGACAAGCCAAATAAGGCCAGACCCGCTGCGCGCATCGCCCAATGGCCAGCCGGACGGAGGTTGGCGCGTAACAACCACCATGCACCGAGCGTCATAGACACGCCGCTTCCCGCTGCAAAAATAGCCATGGTCAAGCCGCCCTGCCACGCACTGCTTTGCAAGGCCGCCAGCATGAGCGCGGCGTACAGCAACCCACACGGCATCAGTGCCCAAACCATGCCGACCAGCCATGGCGCGCTGCTGCCAAAGTTACCGATACGCGGACGCACAAAGCGCCAGACGCGCTGTGCCAAACCGTCTACCCAATGGGGCTGCCGACCCAAGCCCAACAGCGTCAAGCCCAACAACGCAGCGACCACGTGAAAGCCCATCCACAGCGGTCTAATTACCGTGGTGTTGGCCCCCATCCAGCCCAGCGCCTGCACAGATCCCGCCGCGACCATACCCAGTAGCGCATAACCCAGCACGCGGCCCAACTGAAACTGCAACAAGGCCGTATTGATGCGCTTGGGGGACGGATCGTCCAAGCCGCAACTTGCACGCGCCACGCCAGCACACGCCGCACTGCACATGGCAATACAGTGCGGGCCGCCCAGCACGCCCATAGACAGCGCGGCCAACGCGGGCGCCAAAAGAAGCGACACCGTATCCATGCTTATGCGTGATGCCTCATGCCACAACTCTCATGCCACAAACCTCACGCATCGTCCGAAGAGGCGCCGAAACGCGGCGACCGTTTCGCTATAAATGCCGTGACGCCTTCGCGGTGCTCCGCCGACCCCGCATAGGCGTAGGCTTGGTTCGCATCGCGGCGCCGCAAACCCAGGCTGTCAGGCAAGGTGTCGCGTAACAACTGTTTGTTTAATCTGGCCGCTTCTGGCGCTAAGGTTCGCACTTTATTAGCGACACGGGTGACCGCCTTATCAAGGTCTTGGGCGGGGTGTATTTCTGCCAAGAAACCCATATGGTGTAGCAGTTCCGCGCGATAGGTTGCCGCTTGCAACAAGATATTGCGCGCCACTGACGTGCCCAAAACCGATGCCACTACAGCGGCCTCCTTGGGGGCCATGGGGAAACCCAATTTAGCGATCGGCGCACCGAAAACCGCATCGCTATGAGCCAAACGAATGTCAGCGCAACAGGCCAACTCCAAGCCAGCCCCCATGCAGGTGCCGTTGATATGGGCGATCACCGGAATGTCACAGTTCAAGATGGCTCGCAACCCAGGCCATACCTGCGCCTCATGAAAGTGCGCCAGCGAGGTCGCATCAAAACGAAATGCCGGGTACTCCTGTATGTCTCCGCCCGCACAAAATGCGTGGCCGCTGGGGTCACCCGTTAAAACGATCGCGCTGAGTGGTTGGGCCGACAGGGTTTCAAAGGCCTCGCGCAGTTCAGCCCACATCCCCACGGTCATGGCGTTCATGCGTGTCGGGTTGCTGATACAAACCTCAGCCACCCCGTCCGATACGTAGCGCCATCGCACGGCAGGCGTGCCGTCAGCGGTGACAGCGATCACGGTGCTCATGAGTGGCTACGCACGGACTGGCGATTCGCCCACACCATGAGTGCCGCGCCCGCGAACATCATAGGGACGCACAGCCACTGCCCCATGCTCAACCCCAAGCCCAACAAGCCCAAATGGGCGTCGGGTTCGCGGAAGTATTCTGCAAAGAAGCGCAACGCGCCATAGCCCATCAAGAAAACAGCCGACACTTGTCCGGTCTGCCGCGGCTGACGCGCATACAGCCACAACACCACGAAAAGTAGCAAGCCCTCAAGCAAGAGTTGATAAATTTGCGAGGGGTGACGCGGCAACGCGCCTCCTCCCCTAAACACCATGCCCCAAGGCAAGCTGGGGTCGGCAACGCGCCCCCACAACTCGCCGTTTATAAAGTTACCCAAACGCCCCGATGCCAAGCCCGCAGGAATGCACGGTGCGATCAAATCCATTACCGTCAAAAATCGAACGCTGCGGCTACGGGAGAACCACCACATCGCAATCAGCACGCCGAGCAAGCCGCCGTGGAAACTCATCCCACCTTGCCACACCGCGAAGATTTCCAGCGGATTCGACAGGTAATAGCCAGGCTTATAAAACAAGCAATACCCTATGCGCCCCCCGAGTACCACGCCCATCACCCCTAGAAACAAGATGTCCTCTATGTCCGCAGGCTGCCAATCTCGTCCGTCGGCCCGCTGGCTATAGGGAGCGTGCTTCAAGCGCGCTCGACCCAACAAAACAAAGAGCGCAAAAGCGAGCAGGTAAGTCAGCCCGTACCAGTGCACGGCGATGGGGCCAATAGCGATGGCAACGGGGTCAATTTCAGGATGAATCAGCATGCTGCTATTTTGCCTTCCATTTCAAACGATTGGGGCGGTTCACTGATCTCGCCAGATAGCCTCTAAAATAGATGCACTTTCGCCCTAGGCGATATGGCGGGGTAACACATCCCATTCACTCACTCTTACTGGGTAAATCAATGACCGATCCGAAGACACTCAAAATCAATCGCCGCTCTGCCAACATTACAGAAGGCAAGTCACGCGCGCCTAACCGTTCAATGTATTACGCAATGGGCTATGAGAAGGAAGACTTCAAAAAACCCATGATCGGTGTAGCCAACGGCCACAGCACCATCACACCTTGCAATGCGGGCATTCAGCGTCTGGCGGATGCCGCCATTGATGCCATTGAAACCGCTGGCGGCAACGCGCAGGTATTCGGCACCCCCACCATTTCCGACGGCATGGCCATGGGCACCGAGGGTATGAAGTACTCCTTGGTCAGCCGCGAGGTGATCTCTGACTGCGTGGAAACCAGCGTGCAAGGCCAATGGATGGACGGCGTGGTGGTCATCGGCGGCTGCGACAAAAACATGCCCGGCGGCATGATGGGTATGTTGCGCGCCAACGTGCCCGCCATCTATGTCTACGGCGGCACGATTCTTCCAGGCCGTTACAAAGGGCAAGATCTGAACATCGTCAGCGTGTTTGAGGCCGTCGGTCAAAACGCGGCGGGTAATCTCTCAGACGAAGACTTAGAGGAAATCGAGCGTCGCGCCATTCCTGGCACGGGCTCCTGCGGCGGTATGTACACGGCAAACACCATGTCTAGCTCCTTTGAGGCGCTGGGCATGAGCCTGCCCTTTTCTTCCACCATGGCCAGCCCCCATGATGAGATCGTCGGCTCAGCCACGGAGTCCGCACGTGTCTTGATTGAGGCCGTGAAAAAAGACTTAAAGCCACGCGACATCGTCACGAAGAAGGCAATTGAAAACGCAGTGGCGCTGACCATGGCGACCGGAGGCTCCACCAACGCCGTGTTGCACTTCTTGGCTATTGCCCATGCCGCCGGTGTGGAATGGACACTCGACGACTTCGAGCGTATTCGCAAGGTCACCCCCGTGCTGTGCGACTTAAAGCCCAGCGGCAAGTACCTGGCTGTTGACCTGCACAAGGCAGGCGGCATTCCACAGGTCATGAAGATTTTGCTGAAAGCCGGTTTGGTGCATGGTGACTGCATGACCATCACAGGTAAAACCATTGCAGAGCAGTTGGCCGACATTCCCGATGAGCCACGTGCCGATCAAGACGTGATTCGTCCCATCAGCAAACCCATGTACGCTGCTGGCCACCTGGCCATCTTGAAGGGCAACTTGAGCCCTGAAGGTGCCGTCGCCAAAATCACAGGCTTGAAGAACCCAACCATTACAGGGCCTGCACGTGTGTTCGACGACGAGCAATCGGCATTGAAGGCTATTTTGGACGGCAAAATCGTTGCCGGTGATGTCATGATCTTGCGTTACTTGGGCCCCAAAGGTGGCCCGGGTATGCCCGAGATGTTGGCCCCCACGGGTGCGCTCATCGGTGCCGGCTTGGGCGAGTCCGTTGGCCTGATAACCGATGGTCGTTTCTCTGGCGGTACTTGGGGTATGGTCGTCGGCCACGTCGCACCGGAGGCTGCGGTGGGCGGAAACATTGCGCTCATCCATGAGGGCGACATGATCACCATCGACGCCATCAATCTCACACTCGATGTCTTGGTGAGCGACGAGGTGCTGGCCGAGCGCCGCACCAAGTGGACGGCACCCGCACCCCGCTACACCCGCGGTGTGCAAGCCAAGTTTGCATTCAACGCCGCCAGTGCCAGCCGTGGTGCGGTATTGGACAACTTCTAAGCGAGCGTTCTAGCCTCTACAAACCTTTCAAAACCCTTCAAAACCCTACACACTGGCGTGTTTTAGGGTTTTGTAAAGTGTTTGTAAAATTGAACCGTCAACCCTTTGTGAGCGGTTGGGACTGGCAAAATAGTGTTGTCTCATCGGACTTACTACGCTGACACCGTGACGATTACTTATAGATAGGATTCACCATGAAACGCATCTTAATTGCGATCGCCGCTTCCACCTTATTGGCAGCACCCGCCATGGCTGACATGGCACTGGCTAAATCCAAAAACTGCATGGCTTGTCACGCCATGGACAAGAAGCTGGTCGGCCCTTCCTATCAAGCCGTCGCCCAGAAATACGCTGGCGACAAGGCTGCCGCAGCCAAGCTCGCGACCAAAATCATGAAGGGCGGCGCGGGCGTTTGGGGTGCCATTCCCATGCCAGCCAACCCACAGGTATCTGCGGATGAGGCCAAGAAGTTGGCTGCTTGGGTCTTAGCTACCCAGTAAGCGCCCCATGACGCACGCACGCTAGCCGTGCGACGCGCACCAAAAAGCCCGCGGTTTACACCGGCGGGCTTTTTTTCTTACAGCGCCTTGGCTAGTTGCTCCAAAATCGCTGGGTTCTCCAAGGTGCTGGTGTCCTGCGTGATGGTCTCTCCTTGGGCAAGCGTGCGCAACAAGCGGCGCATGATCTTGCCAGAGCGTGTCTTGGGCAAGTTATCGCCAAAACGCACCTCTTTCGGCTTGGCAATCGGGCCGATCTCGGTTCCCACCCAATCACGCAAGACCTTCGCAATGCGCTTGGCCTCATCGCCCTCGGGCCGCGCGCCCTTCAAGACCACAAACGCCACAATCGCCTCGCCCGTCACGTCATCGGGCCGGCCCACCACCGCGGCCTCGGCAACCAGATCAGTTTTAGCCACCAAGGCCGATTCGATTTCCATGGTGCCCATGCGGTGACCCGATACGTTCAGTACATCATCGATACGCCCCGTGATTCGGAAATAGCCCCGATCCTTGGAGCGCACCGCACCGTCACCCGCTAGGTACATCGTGCCGCCCAACTCGTCTGGGAAGTAGCTTTTCTTGAAGCGCTCTGGGTCACCCCAAATGGTGCGAATCATGCTGGGCCATGGCCGCTTGATGACCAAGATGCCGCCATCCCCGTTGGGCATGTCTTGGCCACTTTCATCCACGATCGATGCCATGATGCCGGGCAACGGCAGCGTGCAAGAACCTGGCACCAAGGGCGTAGCGCCAGGCAAGGGTGTAATCACGTGGCCACCCGTCTCGGTCTGCCAGAAGGTATCCACAATGGGGCAGCGCTCGCCACCCACATGGCGGTGGTACCACATCCACGCCTCGGGGTTAATGGGCTCACCGACCGAGCCCAGAATCCGCAGACTACTGAGATCGGACTGCTTAGGGTGCACGGCCGCATCGCTCTCAGCCGCTTTAATGAGCGAGCGAATGGCGGTGGGTGCGGTATAGAAAATGGTGCACTTATGGCGGTCAATCATTTGCCAGAAACGGCCTGCATTTGGGAACGTCGGCACGCCCTCAAACACGATTTGCGTCGCACCAGCAGCCAACGGGCCGTAGGCCACATAGGTATGACCTGTAATCCAACCGATATCTGCGGTACACCAAAACACATCGCTGTCCTTCAGGTCGAAGGTCCAGTTCATGGTCATACGCGCCCACAGCAGGTAGCCTCCAGTGGCGTGTTGCACCCCTTTGGGTTTCCCTGTTGAGCCAGAGGTATAGAGCACGAACAAGGGGTGCTCTGCGTCCACCATCTCGGGGGGGCACACGTCGCTTTCGCTCGCCAGTAACGCATCCATAAAGTGGTCTCGACCTGCCACCATGTTGACGTCTGTTGGCGTGCGCTGATAGACCACGATAGAGGTCACCGCTTCGCAGCCACCCATTGCCATGGCCTCGTCCACAATGCTTTTGAGTGGTAATTCCTTACCGCCACGCATTTGATAGTTGGCTGTCAGCACCGCGACGGCACCCACGTCGATGATGCGCTCTTGCAAGGCCTTGGCCGAGAAGCCACCAAACACCACCGAATGGGTCGCACCAATGCGCGCGCAAGCCTGCATAGCGACCACACCCTCGATGGTCATGGGCATATAAATAATCACGCGATCGCCGCGCTTGACGCCCTGCGTCTTCAGCACGTTTGCAAAGCGGGCAACGCGAGACAACAGTTCTTTGTACGTCACCTTGGTCACTTGTCCGTCGTCGGATTCAAAGATGATTGCGGTTTTGTTCTCCGTGGGGGTGCCCATATGGCGGTCTAAACAGTTGGCTGACGCATTGAGCTCGCCGTCGTCAAACCACTTGTAAAACGGGGCGTTGGACTCGTCTAAGACCCGTGTGAACGGCTTTGACCAGACCAGATTTTCTTTCGCACGCTTGCGCCAGAAACCCTCTAGATCTGTTTCTGCCTCTTTATACAGCGCCTCGTAGGCGGCCATCCCTGACACAGCGGCACCGGCAGCCATCTCGGCGGCAGGCTCAAAGACACGGTTCTCAACCAGTGTGGACTCAATAGATGATTGACTACCCGACATGAACACTCTCCTAAAAGCGATTTTTGTAGGCGCTACGCAAACGCCCGAACTGATGGTCTCACTGTGCATCCATGCTCTTACGAGCCACTTACATGCGGTGACGCTTGTTTGTAACCAGCCCCTGCCTCCCAGTCAAGGGGGGCGGTGATCCACTCGGGTGACAGCGCTGCCTAGCAGGCGATTTACAATAAGGGCTTGACAGTGAGGCGCTAAACGCACCCCAGCACGCTGGGTCGTTGCGCCTCAATTTGTATCGCTTTGCTGCCCTCACGAGAAACCTATCATGTCCCAGACGACCGCCATCAAAGAAGCCGATCTGATTGAGTCCATCGCCGCCTCACTTCAGTACATCAGCTACTACCACCCCACCGACTACATCAGCCACTTGGCAAGCGCCTACGAGCGCGAGCAAGCGCCAGCGGCCAAAGATGCGATGGCGCAAATTTTGACAAACAGCTACATGAGCGCAACGGGACACCGTCCGATGTGCCAAGACACCGGTATCGTGAACGTGTTTTTAAAGGTGGGTATGGATATCCGCTTTGATGGCTTTAAAGGTGGTCTAGAAGACGCGATCAACGAAGGCGTGCGTCGTGGCTATGCCATGGGCGATAACCCACTGCGCGCCAGTGTCGTGGCCGACCCGCAGTTCACACGCCTGAACACCAAAGACAACACCCCGGCAGTTATCAGCGTACAAATTGTGCCGGGCAACACCCTCGATATCATCGTCTCCGCCAAAGGCGGCGGCAGTGAGAATAAGTCCAAGCTGGCCATGCTCAACCCCAGCGACTCACTGGTGGACTGGGTACTCAAAACCGTACCGACCATGGGTGCGGGCTGGTGCCCGCCTGGCATGCTGGGCATTGGCATCGGCGGCACATCGGAGAAGGCCATGCTGTGCGCAAAAGAAGCCCTCATGGAAGATCTGGATATGTACCAGTTGCTGGAGAAATCCAGCAAAGGTGCGGCCCTGACGCCTATTGAGGAGTTGCGCATTGAGCTATACGAAAAGGTCAACGCGCTGGGCATTGGCGCACAAGGCTTGGGTGGACTGACCACCGTACTGGACGTAAAGATTCGTCAATACCCCACGCATGCAGCCAGTAAGCCTGTCGCTATGATTCCCAACTGCGCGGCCACACGCCACGCACACTTTGTGATGGATGGTTCAGGCCCGGTCTACCTCACCCCGCCTAGCCTCGATAGCTGGCCCAAGGTGAACTGGACCCCCAACACCGAGCAAAGCAAGCGCGTCGACTTAAATAGCCTAACCAAAGAAGAGGTCGCCAGCTGGCGGCCTGGTCAAACCCTTCTGCTGAACGGCAAGATGCTCACGGGGCGCGACGCCGCTCACAAGCGCATCAGCGACATGCTGGCCAAAGGGGAGCCGTTGCCCGTGGACTTTAAAAACCGCGTGATCTATTACGTCGGCCCGGTGGACCCCGTGGGTGAAGAGGTAGTTGGCCCAGCGGGCCCCACCACATCGACGCGTATGGATAAGTTCACCGACATGATGCTCAGCCAAACGGGACTCATCGCCATGGTGGGCAAGGCGGAACGCGGCCCTGCCGCTATTGAATCCATTAAGAAACACCAGAGCGCCTACCTGATGGCGGTTGGTGGCGCGGCTTACCTCGTCTCGAAAGCAATCAAGGGTTCACGCGTCGCCGCCTTTGCTGACCTGGGTATGGAGGCGATTTACGAGTTCGACATCGTGGACATGCCTGTCACGGTGGCCGTCGATGCTGGCGGCACCAGTGTGCACAACACCGGGCCAGCCGAGTGGCAAAAACGCATCGCCTCAGGTGAGTTTAAAAAGATACCCGTGGTCTCGGCTTAAACGACAGGGTCGTGGGCTCAGTCGTCCTGAGCCGCTCGCTGGCCACGCGCCATGTCTAGGGGTATCAAAAACCCCAAGCCGACCACGAACAACAGTGCCGTGCTGAAAATCGCCGTACGTTGATCGCCCCCTGTTCCCCACGTGATCAGGCCGTACATTAGGGGCCCCGCAATCGCAGCCAATCGGGTGGCAAACGACCACAGCCCATAAAACTCGGCCAGTTGCTTGGTGGGAGCCAGCAGGCCCGCCATCGCACGACCGCAGGACTGGCTAGACCCCATACAAACACCCGCCAGTGCCGCGGCGTACCAAAACGCCAATTTGGTCGTCGCCAAACCCGCCAGTATGCAGGTGATTGTCCAACCGACCAGTGTCAAACTCAGTGTCAAGCGGTGACCCATTTTGTCCTGCAGGTGTCCGAACACCAGCGCCCCGATCATGGCTGCCGCGTTGATGACAAAGACCAACACCATGATCTCTTGAGGCTGGAAGCCGATGACTTGTTGGGCATAAATCGCCGCCAACGTAATCGCAACCGCCACCCCGCCCTGATAAAACACCGCGCTGCCTAACAACAGCGAAAAGTCCCGATAACGCGCAGAGGCTTGCCACGTCTCATGCAAGCGACGCATCGACGCCTGAAAGCCCTGTAACGTGCGCTCCGGCACCGCCATCAAAGCGCTAGCCACATCGTCTTTTGACTTAGTCGGTAAGGTTCGCTCTTTAAGCAATGCAAAGGTGAACAAGGACGCGGCCCCATACATCACCGCCGTGATCACCATGGTGATTGGTACAAAATCTGCCGCCGTTTCGCCCCGTGCCTGCGCGCTCATGACCCAGACCAAACAAATTCCTAACGTCAACATGCCACCCGCATAACCCAAACCCCAACCCCAGCCACTCACTTTCCCCATGGCCTCTGGCTTCGCTAATTCGGGCAAAAAGGCGTAAGACACCGACTCACCCCAGCTGAAGGCGGTATTCGCCACCACCACCAAGATGCAGGCCAAAACGAGGTCACCCGGTTGCACCCAAGCCAACGCGGCAGTGGACACAAGGCACAACAACGTGACCCAGCCAAGCAGTCGCTTCTTCGCGCCGTGTAAGTCAGCCCAGGCCCCCAAGGCGGGCATGCTCAGCATCACCAGCGCGTACGACACGCCCAACGTGGTTGTCCACGCCAAGGCGCCCCAAGCCGCACCCTGTGCGACTGCGCCAACGAAATATGCAGAAAATACGGCAGTAATGACCACGGTGGTGAACCCGGAGTTGGCGAAGTCGTACATCGCCCAACCGAACACCTCACGCTTTCGGACGCCGGCGTTGAGTGTGGATGAACGCGCCGGAGAACTGCTGGCCTTTGCCACGGTCATGTCCTCATGCCCTCATGCCGCTAATGCAGATGGCGCGGTTTGCGCCCGCCCGTACCGTGCCCCGAGCCGCCGCCAGCCCCACGGGGCGGTCGTCCCATTTGCATGGAGGTTTCGAGCGCGCTGTAGCGCTGCTGAAACAACGCATCCACCGCACTCACGACCGTGCCCAACTCTGAGGCATCAAAGTGGCGCTCCATGATGTGCACCACATCTTGGACCAACATGTCGCGCTGTACCTCCATGATGGCCTGCGGTGTCGGCCCCACAAAGCACATTAGAAAGTCATCACGTGAGGCACCGTCTGGACCACGTGCGCCGTCTTCGTCGTCATCAAACTCGGTGTCATAAAACGAGACCTCAATCGCAGCCCCTTTAAGAGCCACGTCGTTAAGCCCCATGCAGGTATCTTCTATGGCTTGGCGAAAGTCGTCATCACCACTCACGGTCCAACAAATTTGTAGCTTGTGCAGGCCGGAGTCATACACCAAGCCCGGTTCCTCTTCGTAACTACTGGCACAACCTTGGGCGAAGGCCTCTGCCCCGCTGTACTTCCACAACGGCGCCAAGGCCTCATGCACCTGCTGCACAGGCGCATCAGGACGCAACCACACGTCGCCATGCACGTGGATTTCAAACGGCGCTTGATATCGAGACATACACATCACCTTTCGCATCGACACACTAACCAAAAATCCACACGTTACAGGTCTTTTAACCCGACGTGCGCACCGTTCTTTCAACCATCATACATCCGGCCGCACAAACAAAAAAAGCACTCCTTTTGAGAGTGCTTTTTGATGACAGACTGCAGAAACAATCAACTGGTGCCTCGGGCCGGAATCGAACCGGCACGCCCGCTATGAACGAAGCGACGGATTTTAAGTAAACCGTAGGCACTCGAGATGACCGTATTTATTGGTCTATATCGACTTGTATATTACTGTGTCACGTTTTGTGTAACGTTTTGTGGATTCCTAATTTGTATAAATACCTTGTACACATGCAAATACAAGGAGATATATGACCACATTAGTTAACTTCAGACTGCCTACACACTTGAAGGCACCCTTCCAAGAAATCTGCCGCAAACGGAGCACAACCATGACAACCGAAATCGTTCGGTTCATCTTGGACTACGTGGGCAACACACCAGGAGCGACCAACGTAACAACCTGGACTAAGCAGGAGAGTAAACATCATGCTCGCTAAACCAAGAAAAACAGTTATCGCAGACTTGATCGATGGTCTTAAACGGGTTTCACCTAGAGACATAATCGTTCATGAACCAGTAACCAGTGGGGATGCTTTATCCGTAATCCGTGAAGCGCACAACCTATTGCGTAGTTGCGAATATTTGAGCATCATCGTGGTGAAGCACAAGTGATGCCTCTACTGTCATTTGCCGAATACACCCAGTTGAGTGAAGGGACCTACCCTGCATGGGTAAAGGTAACGGTGGGTGCGATGGTGCTGAAGGTGCGGAACTTGTCGACCCGCATACAAGGGGAAACCGACCCGGTGAAGCAAAACCGTTTGATAGCGCAGCAGAACAAGTTGCTGGCGTATGTGGGTGGTTTAGGGGTTGCAGTTGGTACCAGTGATCGACAGTTGTTGGGTAAGTTGCATGGCACAACTTAACGAAAATCATCGTCAATGTTTCATATTGGAAACATTGGGCAGATACGGTCCTTGATGTAACGGATTAACTCCTCCGGACCGACCTCGATATGCTTAAAGTCACGCTGAATATGATATTTCCCGCCTCGCTCCTCCCATCGAATGCCCATTGCAGAAAGCAATGTAAGAGACTTTTCTCGCGCAACGGAGTCTTTATAAAAGTCGTATTTTATTGACCGAGCAAGGTGCGCCAACTCCGTTATATCAGGACCACGATACTGTGGCGTGGAGATACTCTGTGCGTAGTGGAGTCCGAACCAGTCTGGACCTAAGACTCGCTCAAGCAACGTATGAACACTTACATCGTCACCCAATGCGAGGATGTATCTGTTTAGTTTTTTAATTAGGTCCTTTTCGCCCTTAGTGATGAGGTTTGAAACGACCGTAAGCATCACTTCATCGTTACCAAAATATTTTTCAAGGAACGTTCGTTCCGCTGTTTTTGCGATCTCAACAGCACGACTGAAAACTTTGTTCTCAATCAAAAAAAGTTTGAATGAATTCGCAAGGAGTATGTTCACTCGCCGGAGTCTTTGATAGCAATCTTCAATTTTCGGGTGGAACTCAAGCGCTATCGCCCATGCCTCCTCGATATCGTCCCCGAAATCCTCCTCTAGGTCACTAGCATCAGTATCCTCAGATGAAGCGTATTGATTAACTTTTATCGCATCGTCATACTCAGTCCGCAACTTTTCATCAGAAAGGACACGGTACGCCTCATTGATCTCTAGCATTTTCTTATGGGCGATATCTTTGTCGCCTCGAAAGCGATCCGGATGGTATTTCTGCGCAAGTACTCTGTATGCCGCCTTAATGACCACGCCCTCTGCTGTCGGGTGAACACCCAGCGTTTGATAGTGGTTTTGCATGATTAATAAAATCCTTTGCCAGGTATCACGTGCCGCACCCCTCCTCGGGGATTTTCAACGTCACCCCTGCGTCGTGGTATCAAGTGCACATGGCAGTGAAAAATCGTCTGCCCTGCTACCTCTCCACAATTCATACCGATATTGAATGCTTCTATCGATTTGTCGTCCGACTGCAGTAGCGCCTTTTGCTCTGCCATCAGTTGATTAATGGCGTTCACCTCTGCCGGAATCAGACCGAAATAATCTGCAACGTGGCGCTTAGGTATCAAAAGTGTGTGCCCCGCCGTCACCGCATACCCATCACGTATCGCATACGCTACGGTATTTTCAGCAACTATTCGTTTTCGGTCTTTGCTTTGGATATCGCAAAATAAGCAACCATCCTCACCCGCTTCGAACATGTGTTTGAAGTTTCGAAAATCCGTATCGTCGGTGTTTCGCTTAGCGGCATTGCAGGTGTAGCACAGCGCTTGGTAGTTAGTGACGTCATCCTTACCACCCAGCGACTTGGGGAAGATGTGGTCAACCTCCAAATTTTTCTCATCAGCAGACACCCCGCATAGTTCACATCGAAACTTTGCAGAACTCAAAACTTTGTAGCGAACAGAACCAGGAACAGGTCTGTGTCCACGTCGGCGATGCGCCCATACCTTGTCACCCCGTGCCGCCTCAAATTGGTCTATGCGTTGCTTGCACAAAGCAACCAACTCATCGACTTGGTCTTGGGTTAACTGGTCAGCACCTTTGAGGGTGTACTTCTCACCATTTTTTTCTGTGATCCCACGACGTTTGGTAAGCACCGAACCAACCATGTTTTTCACGATCTCAGTGAAATACTCGATCTGCGTTGGGTCACGGTCGAGGATCGCCTGTGCAATATCTTTAACACTCGCAGAACCGCCACGGCGCAACAACTCAGTCAGCATCACAGGTTGATACACCTGCGACATACGCATGTCTTCGGCGATGAACTTTCGCAGTTCGTCAAAGGTCATTTTCGTCACCAAATTTCTACTGCTTTAGAAGTTTAAAACTCAGTTGGTATCGATAGAAGTCGATCGACGGGTTGATCTTGAGTGCGTACCTGATCCGTAGATCGTCCTCAAGTGCGATGATGCAACCTCGAACGACTTGATCCTGCTCGGCAACTTCTGACAAGATGTAACCCATATAACGCTGGATTTGTCCTACTACCGAATCGCTGGCACGACCTTTCTTCAACTCGATCACTAATATTTCCTTGCCGTCCTTTCGAAGAGCGAGAATATCGATTGGACCAGTATCTGTGGGGTACTGTTGACCGATGAGTTCGCCTGCATCTGAGAATATGTCATAGTTTTTCCCCAGTTCAGTGTTGCCCCAATTTTTCACAAGAAAATCTTCGAGGTGTTTCTCTAGGGCAAACTCGCTGGGATCTTCCACAGAAGCGTCGGTCATGTCTTGAAAAGTACGTCTGACCTCACCGCTGATGAAAGTCTCGATCTCTTCGGCGTACTTGGTAATCTCAGAGACTGTGCCTATCGATCCTGCAGATCGTTGCAGTTTCTCCGTCATTGCGGAGCGCTCGATGTCACCAGCAAACCAGTTAACTTTTCTGCGGTGCGGCAAAACAGCACCAGGCACGTAGAAATACTCGCTGGCAATCTCGCCCACTTTGTATTTTCCCCCGCCGTCTGGGGAGACCACGATGTCACCCTTACTCGCACCCCGACTTACTGTGTGCAACATTCCACAAGCAAGACCTGCTGCTACTCGACTTTTCTCGGGATTTTTTTCAAGAAACACCGGAATGAATTGATGATTAAACTCTCGCCAGTTCTCCGGAAGTGCACCAGACAAGTTCGTATCTGGCAAAAAATCTGCCCCAATGAACCCCTCATCGAAGCAAATATCAGCGAACACGCTACGTGCTCCCAACATAATCCTGTAGTAACGCTTCATAGAGGACCTCGCTAACAATTTTTAAATTCGACCAGTTTGTTTGAGCATAAACCCATTATGAAACTTAACTTTCATAACCAGTATCGCCAAGTCATTGTTTTGACTTGGCATTTTTTTCGTCTGCCAAATAGTGCTTGTGGTACTGGTGTTGTTTTGCCTAGCATGGCGCCAATTCATAACCAGTTGGAGCACAACATCGTGGCACTAGGCAAACAGGCAAAAACACTTACCCAGAAGCAAATCGAGGTAGCACTGTCTTACCTTGCAACCACACGATACGGGTTACGTAACCAGGTCATCTTCCTGCTTAGCACCAAAGCGGGTTTACGTGCAAAGGAAATCGCAGGTCTACGTTGGTCGATGGTTGTAGATGCAACCGGTCAGGTTGGTACCACGATCAACATCACCAATGCTGTGTCCAAGGGTAGTAACGGTGGCAGGTCTGTACCTATCAACCGAGACCTGAGACAACACTTGGTTCGACTGTTCGACCAAGTCAGCAAACACCCGAGGTTTGATGTTCACACTGCATGCGTCATAACCACTGAAAGGTCGGGTTTTACCTCAGCGCAGTCAGTCGTTAATCAGTTTGCAAAGTGGTATTCTGACCTTGGGTTTGTGGGATGCTCATCGCACAGCGGTCGTAGGACCTTCATAACCAATGCGGCAAGGAAGATCAGCACAGTTGGGGGTAGCGTCAGGGACGTTCAATTGATGGCAGGACATAGCAACCTAAACACCACCCAGCGTTACATTGAAGTTGATGCTGAGTGTCAGCAGCGAGTGGTTGAGTTGATATAGGAAATGCATGAAAGTATTCATCGGGATTAACGGTCACACAAACAGCGAATCTCTACCGCTACGGTTTGGCATTCGCTTGACTGAGGTCCATCAACAGTTCGCCACCCTCACCGAGAGCGTGTTCGACGAAAACGGCACCAATCGACAGAGACACGATGAAATTGAGAGGGGTAACAAGCACTATCGGGGGACGCTTTCGATACCCAGCGTTCAACAAGGAGAGGAACCATACAACTTTGCGTGCAGAGTCGTTCTCGGTGTCCCTAGGTCTGACCAACAGTCTCCGCCTGTCGTTACCGTCCTCGCGGAGGAGTATTCCCATGGGGACCTGACAGTCACAAAGCACATTGCAGGAATGGTCAAAAGGGGACGCATTTCCACAGACGACATCGTAACTTTTCTTCACCCTGAATACCTTGCAGGAAACATCCGCGACTCAAACGATGTCGAGGAGATCTACACCGCAAAGATACTTCCTAGCAGAACTGCTCCACCCCCTGTAGTTTCCGCAGCGGACGCCGCAATTGTCGAGTCTGCAACCGAGATAAGAGACGTCATTGAGAGTTTTTCGATCGACGACACTAATCTGATGTCACCGCCAACTTTTAAAAAGTTACCGCTGAGCGACCGAGTCAAATACGACTACGTTATGGCAGACGCTTACATCCAAAACGCTTGGATGAAGGATGAAAAGATTTGGATCGAAGTTTTGGGGACAAGTGGCGAGCACACCCAACTACACTCGTTTAAACAGCGTGACCACCTAGTTGTTCACCATCAAAATGCGCTTAGATACCTGCAATCTCGCATAGGTCAGCGTGCACACTTTGCCATTTGCATGAGTCAACCCTGTAAAGGTTTTTTAGCAGAAAGTGTGACATCCATAGCACTGCAATTAATGAGAGGAACGATATGAACAACACGGGTAAAACCATACGAATCGTCATACAAGGAACCAAGCGTTCTCAGATATTAGATCCTGGTGAGGTTCAAGAAATAGTTTTTGAACCCGGACACGCTTTTCGAGATGGGATTAACGATGTTGATGATCTGTTTTCAAACATGCTTTCAACTGCGTACATGCGGGGGGACTGCATTGAAGGGTTCTTCATAGGCGAAGACGATGTAGTAACCGAGTTAGTTCGTCAGGCGCTACTCGAGAATTCAATGGACATAGCACAAACTTTCGAAAAAGCACTCACAGAACCAATTTTTGTAAATTATGATGGGTCCACCTTATTTGAAAAAATATCGACGGAACACGCTTTAATGACCGCATAAAAATCTAAGCATTTCATGCAGTTGAAATCTCTTTATTTATTTTCACCCATTTTGCAAAATGGGCAGCATTTAAGATTTTTTAAATAATCATATCTCAAATAAAACTCATGACCTTTAGCACATCGCCACAAATACTTTTCTCGACTTGTTGAATAAACACTAGATATACATTCAACTCCAAAATCAGAAAACATAACCTTTAAATCTTCAATTTTTTTCTTTTTACCGCCTGCTCGACTACATACAGAGCACCAACTTCCCCGTTTGATATCATTAGGTCTTGCTTCCCAGATGTGTCCACTAGAACATACAAATTTCAATGGGGATACATGCCCCAAATAAACACTAGAGAGACAATCCCCTCCTTTAGATTTCGCAATATTTTTCAAATCCGAAATGCGACTCTTTTTTACAATATCAAAATTTTTCTCCACCTCAGATATGGATACATTCTTAATTATGGGCACATTATGTTTAATTAAAAAACTTTTTATTAACGTAATTAACTCACTTAACGAAGTCATTTCCCCTACTTGAGGAATCAGAAGAATCGACACGCCATAACTTTTACAGATTTCTATCTTATTGATATCATTTCTGGCAATCGACTCGGACGCAAACATTGACACCGATTGCCTGTCCGTGTAATGCTGTTTACCCTGATGCTCAAACGCAATCGAAAATTCTTCATTAAAACCATCTAATTCTAGTGATCGCTTATCTCCCTTAAAACGCAACCATTTCGGTCTTTTCGTTGGAAAAAATTTACCCGTAAAATTTTCAAAAATATATCTAGATATTTGTTCACCATTATTATTGCGACATACTTTACACCACGAACCAAGATTGACAACATTATTTACAATTGATCGCCAGCGGTGACCATCTCCACATATCCAGTCCGCTACATTAGAAATAATAAGATCTCTATCTCCTAGATATTTACCACCACGAGACTCTGCAACTCGATTTAGTTCTTTTATCGATAAAAGAACATACTTACCTGAACAGTACGGACACCACTCACTCCTCTTTACTCGCTTCAATGGTTTTTTAAATATATGCCCCTTCGCGCATTTCCACTCCAAATCTATACTATTATTTACATAGTTATTGCTCAAGCAGTATCCACCATTTATTTTGGCAATTGCATTTGCATCATATATCGATAATTTTTTAGGCATCTGAATGTAAATTTCAAAAAACATTTGATAAGTGGTTACGGAAACGTACCTTCCCGCACGTTTTCCACAATCTGCTGCGCCATCTGTTTGTAGCGTCCCACTCTAGACTGCACAGTCAACTTGTCCTCAGCGCCGTAATCAACACCCTCAGTTGCGTATGCAAACGACGGTACAGGAATACCTCGTTTGAACGTCTCCCGCTTCTGTATGTACTGAGCAATTTCCCAGTTGTCCCCCTTGTCACGGTGTATGTGTACCAAGTACGCATACCGTATCGCATCAGTCTTGGGACGAGACGTGGACAATGAAAACTTGGGGATACCACCGTCTGGGTAACCAAACAAGTCCACCCAATGCTCATCCCACCAAGCATCAAATGGTTTAGACAAAATCTCCGCTGGTTTACCCCACCCTTTATACGCACCCCAACGCACAGGTGTAAACCCGTCAACTAGTGCTAATTGTAAGAATTTATACCAATACAGGTAAATGCGTTTCCGGTTTGGTATCCATAGTTGGGTTGTTTTGTCATATCTGACCCAACGACTGTCCGGACGAAATTTAGCAGGTTTGATCACGTTCACCACCTATTACTGGTCGGGTCGAAAATGCCTATATATTTTATAATAACAATGTATTGATAATTCGTCAATACATTTTTTAACTATTTAAAGGAAATAAAATGTTAAATTTACAAAAGAAAGAAATTTCAAAGCAAGATATATCAGGTCTATTCTTTTTAGACTACTTTTACCTCGAAGGCATTACAAATGCGCCTAGGTGGATAAGGGAGAGTAGTTTAGATGAAGTTACACTCACCCAACGTCTTCGCCGTTTAGATTTTTCAAAAATTAAGCGGTTACGAATACAAACAATGGAGGAACTACTTGAACCTGTTAACCTTAAAGGTCACACAAGGAAAGTATGTGAAATGCAAAATGAAACATTCTTACCCCACTGTCAAAAGATAGAATGGGAGTATGGAAGCATTTACAAAATTAGTTGGGATGATTTGGAACCCAATATTACATAAGATATATATGACCAATATAAGGCATTGATATTTTAATAACTGGGTAGGGTAGATATCTACCCAGTTTTATTTTAATTAATTTCATAGATCCCATTAATTTCCATATTTTGAGGGCGTTAATCATGTGCTGATAATATCTCATTTGAATATTCATCACTGAGAAATACGTATTTATTCTCTAGTCCTTTCATCCAACCCCTACGGGGTTCACTCACTTCGTTCGTGGCATCTTTTGTTTTAACCGTCTTAGTCCTTGCGGTTCGTTTGAAGAAGGCACACCTTACCCTTCAAGGGCAAAGTGTGGTTTCGTCTGCGTATACGTCCGTATCAGACACATATTCGTAGGGTGACCATTACTGGTGCGGGTGGTTAGTCGTCGCCTCCGCTTATCCCCTGCCTTGTTCAGTACATGTTGCTCAACGTGTGCGGCAACCTTCTTGAACCCAACGGTAACCCTGTAACGCCACGAATACGACTTCTACAAGGTTTGGATGTTGTGGGTGTACACATTGCATCCATCTATGTGCGGGTTGCTTTTGAAGCGCCCCCATTGCACTTGGCGCTTTTCATAATAAGTAGGTGCCTTCACCTTGCTACCTTGACCGTTTTTTAGACGCCTTGAGGGGGTAGGGGTTTACGACTTGTTTCACTGGACCATGTGTTTCATTTTTGAAACCCATACATTTATATATACAAATTGAAGGCGTAAATTGCAGGTATTTAAAGGTTTTTTGCACTTTTTTTGAATATTTTTTACCGCCTAGAACCCCATTCACCAAACTGTCTGTTCCCCGCAATCTCGTGCGCCTTCTTGCGCAGTTGAAGGTGCCCGTAGTGGTCTTCAATCATCTTCACGCTGGTGCCCATGTGTTCGGCAAGGGTGTAAACGTTCATGCGGTTGTAAGTGAGCGCAAACGTTGCATACGTATGACGCAAACTGTAAAGCGTTCGAACCGTGTTGGTTCGATAGTCCTTCAACAGTTGGGTTTGGGTCAGCAACCGTGCAAACATCTTCCCAAAGGTTGACGTTGTGTCCTTGTCCCCTACCCTGAACACGGGTTGGTTCAGTTTCTTCTTCAAAAACGCTTCAAACGTACCTGCCTTATGCGTTGTGGTCAGTTTCCTTAGACGGTCTAGATAACGTGCCACACAGTGCCTTGCAATCACCTCCCGGTGCCCAGTTTTGCCGTTGACGTGAAGCGCAAGGTAGCGTTTGCCGCCTTCATCAAAGAAAGTAATGTTCGACCAGGTCAAATTCATTGCTTCTGTGCCTGCTCGAATACCTGTGTTTGCCAATACCAGCACATAGTCCCTCAGCACTCCCCTAAGCAGCGCTTCGTTGCCTTTGCGGGCATTCTTGACCCATGGGCGCATTGCTCGGTATAGGGTCGCATATTCTTCCGCTGTGAAATCAGGTCGCCGCTGTGTCTTGATGCCGTCGTTGCGCAGTAACGGCACCTGCAAACGTGTCATGTAACCACGCTCAATTGCCTCATCAAACACCCTGTTCAATGCACTGTTGTGGTTGTTAAGGGTTGACGCATTGGGTGTGCGCCCCATTTGCTCGATACGCCACTTAGAAAACTGGTTGATCAACACGTTGTCGATACGGTCAATGTTGTGCGAACCCAAGAACGGAATAAGGTAACCGCTGAGCGCTTGTATGTAGGTTTTGTAGGTGGACTTACCGTGCCCTGCTGCCATCAAATCCTGCATGCGGTCGATTGCAAGTTTTGCAACTGACTTGAACCGCTTGCTGATAACGGGAAGATGGTTTTTCTCTGAAAACCACGCATTCGTAACGATATCGACCGCTATCGTCTTCGCTTTTTTAAGATCGTCTGTCTTGGTGGTTTGTCGCAACCACTTCCCATAGACCTTGTACCGCACCTGCCAGTGCGGCGTTAACTCACGCTTGTATAAAGTCGCACGACCTTCAAGAATATGAACACTATCTTTCGATTTCTGCGGCATCTGACACATTCCTTGCACAAAATGATGACTTCATCATACTGCCGACGACATTTTTGTGCAATGACTGTGTAACGATAAAATCAAGAAAAAAGCACTCTTTTTGAGAGTGCAATTTAATCAAAATATTGTTTAAAAACAATAGGTTGGTGCCTCGGGCGGGAATCGAACCCGCATGCCCGCTATGAACGAAGCGACGGATTTTAAGTCCGTTGTGTCTACCAATTTCACCACCGAGGCAGGCTTCTATTATGGCATTTTGTAGCCGTACTTTTCCCAGCGCGTCCCACATCACAAAAAAGGA
>Ga0206130_10001761_pt1 | contig 31127 bp, 21 predicted proteins | sample Helgoland_Spring_9_FD_148637 | JGI IMG/M metagenome (GOLD analysis project Ga0206130, IMG submission 148637) | Pelagic subsurface seawater microbial communities from Kabeltonne, Helgoland, North Sea - Helgoland_Spring_Bloom_20160512_1 | ecosystem: Environmental > Aquatic > Marine > Epipelagic ...
CGAGTTGTATGGTGTTTGTCGTGGCGACAGCCTCCAGGCTGGCACGTTTTAACGTTGCAGAACCTCCATTGGGACACTTGATGTTCTATGGAATTCCAACGACATTTATGGGTGCGGTTTTTGCATCTGGATATTTGACGTGTACTGAATATGGTTGGCCAGACGAGCTGATGGCAGGTGTTCCATTCTGTTTGTTTTTGGCTTCTGTAGCAATGGTCAGCAGTGTAAAACTTCCGAAGATTAAGCCTCGTAAAGGGATGGCGCTTAATATTTTTCAAGCTCTTAATGTGTTGACGGCTTACATAATCGCTCCCTTACAGATGTGGCCACAAGTGCTTTTCATTCAAGGAGTGTTTTATGTGACGGTTGGTGTGATTTGGTATGCGATTTCGCCTCCAAAATCAGAAGAGGTCTTGGAGACCGTACCTCAAACTGTCTCACAATAACAATATCGTATAGGTACAAGGGCAATAGAAAAGGGCATCCATCGATGCCCTTTTCTATTTTACATACTCAATAGTACTGCAACCAAACTTATGTGTTGTATACAGTCTTCGATCGATATTGTAGGACTAGAACCGTGGATTTTGATTCATCTGCTTATAGACATCCTCACCCTTTTCATTTGTGAGTTCTTGCTTGCCCATTAGTTGACCTGTGTACGGATCAATTTGCATCAACACCCAACGTGTATCGACCTTTGATTTAAACAGAACCAAGCCCTGTTGAGGAACCTGTGCCATCATTTGCAACTCGGATTCACGAAGTTCCCTCTTTGTAGGATCGTCATCCTCTTCTTCCTCTTCGTCCGATGGTGGAATTAACTCTTCTAAAATATCTTGAATTTCCCATTGCACGGTTAAAATCTCTTCACGTTTGATGGCTTCAAGTTGACTGTAGAGTGTACGGATACCTACTTCATCTGCCATTGACAGTAAAGTGGCTTTGGCCTTTTCTATTCTATCGTCTTCATCACTTCGGATCTCAATAATCAATGTGTGAATACGGTGTTCTAGTTCTTCACTACTCATTTTGTAAACCTCTTTTATACATCAATTGGTACTGTATCGTTTTGCAAACGACGTTGTCTTTGCGTTACACTATTTGGCAACCGTAAAGTAATGTATGCACCAACACAATTTCGTCAAGGTACATCGAAATTAGGATAATTGTATGTCAGCCAAAAATACATTGATCGCTGTTTTTGAAGAGATTTATCAGCAGTACAATTGGGCCATCACTGAGCACCATTTTAAGCCTAAAGACGATATTTTGGTGGAAGATGATGAAGATGATGATGATGTTTATTTGATTCGAGAAGGGAAGGCGACGGTCATTATTGGTGGGGGAAGCGAAGTGATTTTGGGTGAAGGAGATCTGATTGGAGAGATGTCTTTTTTGCTTAGTAATAAACGAACCGCTTCTATTGTGGCGAAAGAGTCTGTTCATTGTTGGTCTGTCGGTATCTCAAATATGGAGAAGGTCTTTGAAGAAGATCCGCCGTTGGCAGCTCGGTTTTATAAGTCTTTGGGTGCCTTGTTGGCTTTGAGGTTGGTCAACTCATCCAAAAGAGCCACTCAAAATCAAGTGTTTCAAAACAACGATGATGCATTGATATCACTGATGAAGATTCAAGCCTCAGAACTCCAAGATCGCATGCAGAATTTTGTGCGGTCACTGCAAAATGAGTTGAAAGTTGGCATTGAAAAGACGCGCGAGCAAATCGCCAGTATTGATATTGAGTCATCAAAACCTTTTGATGAACGCCGACAGGTGATCAATGAGTTGACCGGGCAACTCGGTAAAATACAAGAGCAACGTTTTCAAGGTGTTGCACACAGAATCCAAGGGTTCTTCGATGAGATCCAGCATATGCTTATGGAGATTTTGGATTTGGAGAAGCGAAATGAAGTTGGGCTCAATGCATTTGCCATCTTCTCTCGTTCGATTTTGGGTGAAGTACCTTTTCTCAATTTAAGAGAAGACCAATCTCTAGAATCAGTAGATATGATGTTGCACATCTTTCATCGTGGGAACACTGTTGAGATGTGGAATGCCAAAGATGTTGTTGTTGATTGGATAGACAGAGTCTTGTGGGAGCAACCAACATTGGCCGCTTATCGTTCTCGACATGATTTAACTGCTGATATTATTATACAAAATCTGTCTACCGAAGAAGAAGTCCCCCTAGATGTGACATTGGTTTATGATGCGGTCGGGATTGTTCTTACAAAGATTCTCAATACGGTCGCACGGTTGGGTTCCACACTTAATTTGGTGTATTCCGATCCCAAAACGATCTATCAAATTCAATATGCATTGACTGGAAGAATGGGTAAGGTTGACTTAAAGAGTCATCGTCTTTCGTCATTATTGTCTGCAATACTTGGTGATGATCCATTGCTGCCCAATCATGTGCCACTTCATTCTCAACGGTTGATTGTTATCAGTGGTTTGATGAATTATTTACCAGATCGCTATTTGGTGCAGTTGCTATCGCGTGCTCAGCAGTTTATTCATCCCAAAGGGTGCATTTTGTTATCAGGTGTCTTGCCTACCGAAGATCAATCATTGTTCAATGATTTCTTTCGATGGCCGATGATTCGAAGAAGTGAAGAAGAATTGAGTCGCATGATGGCAACGCTTAATTTGCGTGTACAGATTCATACACGGAATGGAGGGGTTGTTGTTCAGGCAACCCAACAATGAAAGCACCTGTTGTTCATTTAAGATAATGGATTGCTTTTAGAATCAAAATGCCAAGATGACCCGAATCGGATAAACTACTTTTCAAATTCTAAACTTTAATTGTTACAATACTAAAATGAGGTACCTACACAATGTCAAATAAATGGTTTGTATGTTCACTTCTTGGGTTGATGGTCGCATGCTCTGGCGGTGACACTCCTACAGAAGAACCCACTCCTGAAGAGAAGCCCGTCGTTGAAACTCCGGCAAAAAAGATGAAGAAGTTGGACTTGGCTTCATTGCAAAAGGCCGCTGAAGAAGTTGCTTTGGTTCCATCACCAGCTGAAATGCAAAAGTCATTGAAAAATGCTGGATTAACAAGCGACTTGGCCGGTTTGGTTTCTGCAGAGCGCGATATTTCTATGACTGTTGAGCACAAAGACAATTTGGCTGTTCGTACAGGTGTTGTGTTGGCTGACCTTGTATTGACCGTTAAAACCTCATCCAAAGAATCTAAATTGGCGCGCCTTGAGAAGTTGAAGGCAGGGTTTAAAGCTTTGGGTGCTGGCGATGATATTCAGGCTACCATTTCTGATTTGGGAACTCAAATCACAAATGATGCAATCAATGAAGATGATTTGTTGAAGGAAATGGATGAACTTTCAGGTGTTATGGTTTCTGAATTGGAATACGAAGCGGGTGAATGGGTTGTACCATTGATTCAAGCAGGTTCTTGGCTTGAGGGTGCAAATTTGGTTTCTGCTGCAATCATCAAAGAAGATAAGTTTGACGTCGCAGGGCAACTGTTGAAGCAACCACGTGTTGTAGAATACTTCTTGAAGTATGTTGAACGAGAAGGTGGAAATAAAGCCCCTGATCAAGTTGTTAAGAAACTGACCGAAGTGTTGAACAACTTAAAGACCATTGCTGAAAAACCATCTATGAATGCCGAAGATGTGAAAGCGATAAACAGCTCTACATCAGAAGTACTTTCCATGCTCTAGGAGGCATTATGCGATTCTCATTTCCAACATTGGTAGCAGGCATGGGCTTGTTATTTGCAGCTACAGCGTATGCAACGGAAGAAGCAGCGGAAAGTTGCTTGACTGATAAAATCTGGGCAGGGTATTCAGATGGTTGGGCGGTTCGCACAGCGACGACGACCACACTGAAGCAAGAAGAACATAGAGTGTATTTGTTGACGTTGTACGCCGGAAACGAGTACAAACTGCAGGTTTGTGCTGACAAGTCCGCAAAGAACATCGATTTGGTATTGCATGACTTAGATGGTAAAGAGTTGTTGCGCGATGAATCTGACTCAAGAGAGCCAACAATGATTTACAAACCGGAAGAAACACAGACATACTATGTAGCTGTACAAGCAACTGAACTCAAAAAGGATGCTGGTGACAGTGGTGCAGGTGTTGCTTTGGCAGTGACCTACAAATAGAGGTGAAATAGTGACCGTGCAAACGGAAGAAACCCAAGAAGAGTTGGCATCAAGAATTATTGATACGGCTCTTTTTGTCTTGCAGACACGTCAACTGAATACGCGACAGCAGCAAACGTTGGTTTCTTTCTTGCAAGATACAGTTCGGTTGAACCTTGAGCAGGTTCAACACGTTGTAGAACGAGAACTGCATCCAAAATTTCGAAATGTCCTTTCTTTTGAAGAACGATTGGCATTTGAAGGGGCTATTTTTAACGATCTACAATTGCAACATTTGGAGATGGATTCAGATGTTGTTGCAGATGAGATTCGTCAAAAGTACGCTGCGAATTGGTCTGTTGAAAGTTTGTCTGATTTTATGGGAAGCCATGGTCAAGACCTTTGTTTGGCTCTTGTCGAGGTGCTATTGTCTTTGGTGAGAGACGAGCCAGAACCAAGTCGTCGTCACATGCAGTTGATTCGGATTTATGATGTCTGTCAGTTGATTGGGATCGACAAATGGTTGGCCTCCTCGTTCTTTTACAAATATGGCTTCTTTTCCAGTGCGGGACATGGTCGTATCAATACACACGATGATGAATTGATCTTGATTGGTTCTGGTGGTGCCTGTGACTTGGTGTTGTTTGATCCACGTGTTGAACCATTGCATGCTTACATACAAAAGGAAGGAGACCAATTGGTACTCCTTGCCGAACAGTCCAAGCGTCCTGTTTGGTATAAAGATGTACCAGTACAACGAATGGTCTTGTCTCAAGAAGATGAGTTTCAAATTGGATCGGTACAATTGACTGTGGAAAAAGATTCCTTGTCCATTTCTGATCCTGCAACAATGCTTACACTGAGTGTACAAAATCTTCAGCGTAAGATTGGTGGAGTCACGTTACTTGAAGACGTAAACTTTAGTATCTTTGGTGGAGAACTGATTGCATTGATTGGGCCCTCTGGATGTGGGAAAACGACCTTGCTCAATGCCATCAATGGAGTCGCACCAGCAGATACAGGTCACGTTTCATTGAATGGACAAAGTTTTCACAAGTTGCTTCAAAGCGATAAGTCATTGATTGGGATTGTGCCTCAGGATGATTTGGTTTTGCCTGAGTTGACTGTTGAAGAAGCATTGTATTATTCCGGAAGACTAAGACTCTCAGCAGACAGCACGGAAGAAGAGATTCAACTACAAGTCGAACGTGTTTTACAAGAATTGGATATCTTACACATTCGCAGTTCTCGAATTGGGGATGCGTTGAAGAGAGGTATTTCAGGTGGGCAACGGAAACGGGTCAATCTTGGCCAGGAGTTGTTGTCTCAGAATACTCGGATCCTTTTTCTAGATGAACCGACAAGTGGCTTGGATCCTCGTGCCTCACAAGAAATTGTAAAGTTGGTCAGAGGGTTGGCGGATAAGGGTCGGATTGTATTTTTGGTTACACATGATTTGACCGATGGAATTATCAATCAAGTGGACAACCTTTTGGCGATGGTAAAAGGTGGTAAGATTGCATTCTTTGGTAAAAAGAACGATGCTTTGGGTTTCTTTCAAGTGCCTACAACGGATAAAATCTTTCAGCAATTTGGAGAGGACCAGTCTAAATGGGCAAGTCAGTTTAAAGTTCGCACCGATTACAACATACGACAGCGTGCAATTGAAAACTGTGATGTGAGTGAAAAAGAACCTCCCATACCACCAAAAAGTGTAGGGTCATTCAAGCGTTTTTTCCGTCAGTTGACGACGTTGATTGAACGATATCGAAAAGTAAAGTTGAGAGACAGTACGGGTATGGCTGTGATTGCTTTACAACCCCCATTTCTAGCTCTTGTTATGTGGATTGTTTTTCAAGAAGACGGTCAGGCTTTGCCAACGGAAGCCATGTTGTTTATGTTGGCGTTGTCTTGTTTGTGGTTTGGAATGTCTGCCGCGGTTCGAGAATTGATTTCGGATCAAGTTATTTTTCGACGAGAAAGACGCGTTGGTGTCGGTGTTCTACCCTATGTCTTGAGCAAAGTGATTGTCTTAGGTATTATGGTTTCAGTACAAACCATATTTCTCGCTGGTGCTATGTATTGGGCTATGGGTATGGGCGATCCTGAAACCTATAATTTTGTATTTTCAGAATTGTTGCTGGTCTCTACGTTGACGGGACTGGTTGGGATGGGTTTGGGACTTTTTGTATCTTCACTTTGGAAGTCATCGGAGGCTGCAGTCGGCTCTTTGCCACTCATTTTGATACCCCAGATTGCATTTTCTTCCGTGATGTTTGCAATCCGCGATATGGGATGGATTTCTAAGGCAATTACATGGGTGGTCATCCAACGGTATACGTTTGATGCTTTCTTGAAGTGTGGTGAAAAGATTGCTGTTCGGTCAAGAAGGGGAGACTTTGAGCCTCAGTTGATCAATGGAACATTGTGGAAGTTGGGCTTGAAAATGAGTGATGAAGCCGACGATATTGGCTTGACGTTATTGGAACTCAACTGGATACTTTTTGGAATGACACTTCTCTTGTTGGGATTGACCTATTTACGAGTTGTCACCAGAAAGATGGACTGATAATTCGTCCACATAAACAAAGAGAGATAGGATTCACCGATGTGGAAATCAATCGGACTGGTTTTATTGTCGGGTGCTATTGCAGGAAGTATGGTTGGAGTTTTAGAGGCTTTGAACTTACTGTTGGCTGTAGGCGCAGGAGAATATGATGCTTTATTGTGGGGTGGTGTAGGATATGCACTCCTAGGGTGCATCCTTTCAAGTCTATTGTGTTCAGTATCTTGGGCTTGGAGCCCTCCACAGGTCTTTACCCGTACATTTTCTCTGACGGTCTGTATGATTAGTGTGTGGACGTTTACTGCGTCTCCTTGGTGGTTGTTGTGTATTGTTCCACTCCACTGGCTTCAGCGTGTATTTTTAGAACGAACGCCGTTGAGGATTCTATTGACTCCAAAAGGGGGTATCGGATTTGCTTGTGTATGGTTTGCGTTGTTGTTGATCTTTTCATTGACACCCAGTCAGCGTATTTATGCTCCACCGATTCATAGAGAGAAGGCTGATGGCAAACCCAATGTTCTTCTGGTAGTCGTTGATGGTTTACCTTCAGATTTTATGAAGTTGGGTGCGACACCTGAAATTACAGCGTTTAACAAATCTGCGATTGTCTTTGACAATGCATTTTCGAATGCTTCGGATAGATTCGGTGGAGTGGCAGGGCTTTTAAGTTCTTCGACAAAACCGTTGCAAAGTCCCTTGTCTGAGTCGGTGCAGACATTGTCAGAAACGATGGCATATCAGGGATATCAAACGTATGGTTTGGTGAGTCATTTGACGGTAGGTCGTTTTGCCAATGTACATCAAGGATTTGATCGGTTTCGATACATCCCACCAAGAGTGAACTCGATGGTGTTTCGACTGGGCTTGGGAAATGAAGGCACTCGACATTTGAAGTTGGCTCGCTATATTTTACATCGTTTTACCCATGAGAGACGGTCAATCGATGAGGTCATTCAAGTTTTTCGACACGACATTGTTCAGTTAAAGAAGAGAGACAAGAGTCCATGGTTTGGATTGTTGCATCTTTCACCATCACATCCAATTGATGTGGCGACACTCAATCAGTTGGATCGTGGACTTGGGATGCTGTTTAGAGAAATTAATTTACAAGAGAGTATTGTCGTACTGACAGCTTCATTTCAGCAAGGCGAGTTGAAAGAATTTCGGCGGTTTTCTGTTCCATTGATGTTTTGGCTACCGAACGCCACATCTCGTAATATTGGTAACAATGTTATGTTGAGTGATGTTGCTCCAACCATATCCTCTGTTCTCGGAGTATCCTCAGAACGAACTTGGAATGGGCAGAATGCTTTTCGATTGCCTCCGATTGATGATCAACGTGTTATAGAAGTGGCACAACCAAACTGGACGTGGCGTCAGCAAGGGCAATGGCGATGGATTCAGCAACATCGAACAGAAGCCTTGTATAACGTAGCTGCAGATCCAAATATGGAGCGCAATGTTGTGACTCAGCATCCTCAAAAGGCAGAAGAGTTGCGAAATATTAGTCATTGATAACCGAGAAGCATTGAGGAATAGAATGGGAACCAGAGCCTTGATCATTGGATTGGATGGTGCAGAGTGGTCGTTGATCAATCAGTTTAGGCAAGAGGGCTTGTTGCCCAATCTCTCTCGTTTAATTGACCGAGGTGCCAGTGGACCACTGAACTCTACCACACCACCGATGACCTTACCTTCTTGGTCCAGTATGCTTACAGGGTGTCATCCAGGTACCCACGGTATCTTTGATTTTGTCCATCGAGATTCAAGAGGAGACGATTGGACATTGGAGTTTTCCAATGCAACCCATCGTGCTGTACCAACGATTCATGAGTGGTTGAGTATGTGCGGCAAGAAAGTTGCGTCCATAGCAGTTCCAACTACATGGCCACCGTCTCCTGTTAATGGTGTCATGGTTTCAGGATTTGACAGCCCAGTATCCACTGGAATTGATGGTACATTTTGTCATCCACCAGAATTGTATGGAGAGTTACAGGCTCGTTTTGGCGGATTGAATTTTGCCGACTTTCAAGAGAGTGACATCAATCAAGGATGGTTAACAGAAGCTCGAGCTTTATTGCTTACAGAAATAGAAAGAAAAGAAGCCATTGGTCAGTGGTTGTTGGAGCGAGACGATTGGGATTGTTTTATGTTGCTGTTTGGAGAATCGGACACAGCAAGTCATCACTTTTGGCGTTTTACAGACCCCAAATCACCTCGATTTGATTCGTCTGTTCAATCTGAGTTGCGTCATACCATTCAAGATGTTTATACTCGTTTGGATGTGGCTGTGGGTAAATTGATTGCGTCTGGTGATGCCGAAGTGGTGTGCGTCTGTAGTGATCATGGTTTTGGTGGTGCAGGTGACTATGCTTTGTATCTGAATAATTTTTTAATCTCCAAAGGATGGTTGACGACAAAAGAAACGACTCATCAAAAACGAACAAAGGTACTGGATTGGGTTCGAAATGTTGGATTGAGCCGAGTGCCTGCTCGCCTCCAGGGAAAGTTGTTTCGACAGATACCCAAAAGTCTCAAGTCGAAATTGGAAAGTGAAGCTCGATTTGGATCGATCGACTTTTCAAAGACCTTGGCCTTGTCTGATGAAATGAACTACGGTGCCACCATTCGGTTAAATACGGCTGGAATGTCGATATCAGAAGAAAATAGAGTAATCTCCGAAATACGTCAGGATTTGTTGGGGTGGATAGTCGATGGTCACCATCCCGTGGCCAAAGTAGAATACAGAGAGGATCTCTATCAAGGAGATCAGGTGCATCGATCGCCAGAGTTGATTGTTGAGTTGAATCTACGAGAGGGGTATTCCTACACATTGCTTCCATCTGTACGTGCTGAAAAAGGACAAACCTTTAGAAAACTTCTACCGGACGAATTTCAAGGGGGAAAAGGATTGGGGATGAACGGATCACATCGCCAACATGGTGTGTTGATTGTATCAAGTGATTCTATTCAGCCAACAACAATCACTGCCGATATGGCGGATATTGCTCCGACAATATTGTATTGTCTTGGACTTGAAATACCCTCTTATATGGAGGGGCGAGTGTTAAATGTATTCAAGCATTCGAAGTCGATCGTAAAAGTGGAATATCATCCAACAGCGACTGTGGCTCAAAAAAACTCCAGAGGAGACAACAATGCCATACGTCGTCGCCTTGAACAACTGGGGTATTTGTAAATGCGAATATTACAGATTGGGACGTTTCCTTATCCAAGTACGCAAGGTTCACAAGTATATGTCAAAGGCATCATTGAAGGCCTTGCTGGATTGGGTCATCACGTCGATTTATTGTGCTATGGCCATGGTGTAGGAGACTTAAGAGACATTCCAAATGTTACCATTTATCGAACACCTGTGTTGTTTGGATACTCCAACATGCGTGCCGGACCAGATCTGGTAAAGCCAATATTGGATCTTTTGATGAGCCTGAAAATGAGAAGGTTGAGTCCAGATATTATTCATGTTCACAATTATGAAGCACCACTTGTGGCTAAACTTGCGAAGGTTTTATCAAAGAAACTACGGGGTGTGCCAATGGTTTATTCTGCTCACAATCTAATGGGTGAAGAGTTGGGGACGTACTTTGAACATGGTTTAATACAACGACTTGCGAAGGTGTTGGGGCGTGGTATGGACAGTGTGATTCCTAGGATGGCTTCTCATGCTATTGTGCTGCGAAAACAGTCCATCCCAAAACTCACATCATTGGGATGTGCATTTGTTTCAGAAGTGCCACCCAGTGTTGATGCACACGAATTTCTTCCACTTGAAGAGTTGCGGAACCGATGTCCATCTGTTTTGGAGGAAGGAAACTGGATTGTCTATGCAGGAAACCCGGATGCATATCAAAATATTGAAGTCTTGATGCAGGCCTTAGAGTGTTTGCCCGATATCGGATTGGTGATGGTATCTGCTTCCGACACAACGAATTGGGTTCGAGAAAAAGGTCGTGTAGTGCATGTTCAAACCAAGGATTTTACACTGGTTCAACAGTATATTGCCAATGCAGATTTGGCTGTGATTCCACGAATGCACTGTACCGGTTTTCCAATCAAATTGTTGAATTATCTTATGTTGGGCTGTGTGACTTTGGTGTCAGAAGGAAGTATGGTGGATATGGTCGGAGCAGTTGAATTTCCCAATGGGGATAGCAAAGTGCTGGTAGAAAAGATTCAATATTGGATAACACATGATCACGAGCGTGGTTTGTTGGGAGAGGCAGCAATATTGGGCGTTGTAGAAGGTTACTCTCATCGAGCCCAGGCGGAGAAATTGGTTGATATTTATACATCTCTATTGAAAACATGAGATTTGACTGTTGTTTTGGTATGAAATTTGCTAAATTGTATCCACAGTGTATTGGGAACTCCCACAAAGTTGCGTATGGAGAATGTGATGACATTCAAAAGTTGTTTGACCACGTCGATGGTATTATTGTTAAGCCTTTCTGTTGGATGTACAGGAGATTCAAAGGATGGCTTTGGTATTTCTACTGGAGATGGTACTTCTCCGGATATTGAAGACACAAATACGGATACCGACACTCCAGATGATACGGATACTGACAATCCAGATGATACGGACACAGATAATCCTGATGACACCGACACGAATATGGATACAGGTGCGATGGAACCATCCGGTGAGCCACAGACCTTTGACGAGCCGGGTGACGTCGTTGTTGTCGAAGCCGATGATGGTGTGGCAACCGTTGACCTAAGTGATTCCTCTGGTGAAAGCAATACAGAACAAGACTTCTACTTGATTGTTGTGAATACCAGTGAAGAAGAAGAAGACGTTGGATTTGCTTTAGAATACCATTTGAGTGATGGAGAAGGAAATCCTCCAGTACCCGAACGACCTGTTGTACCAGAAGCACTGAATACATCAAATGCTCCACTTGGTAGTCTTGGTAAAGTTAGAAGAGGGTTGAATTCTTCAACGGGGCCTATTGCTCCACCAAGTATTTACACCAGTGCTAATATTGGAACAGCAAGACAAGATTTTAAGGTACGTGATTCGATTACCGATGAAGGTTCTTATGAACGGATTGGAGCTGTGTTGTGGGCCTTGGGATCAAGTGTTTCGATTTGGGTAGATGAATCCGTCGCAGTTGATTGGGATCAAAATTGTGATGGTACAATTGATATCCCAGCAGCTACAGATGCATATGGATTCGACAACTGTGATCTAGAGGAAATTGCCAGCATTGTAGATTACAACACTGTACCCAATCTACGAGCTTATTTTGGAGATGAGTCAGACGAAAATGGTGATGGCATGGTTTCTGTTGTCATTACACCGGTGTTGAATCAAATGACACGAAGTACAGAAGAAGACTCAGATGTTCAGTTTGTTGGGTCCTATGCAGATCCAACGGTGGATTTAGAGGCTTTTGATCCAGATCAAAACCCGGGTTCTGATGAACAAGAAGTCATTTATGTGTTTGCCCCAGATCCATATGGTTTTCACAATCCATATGCATTGACTACAATTGAAGATTACACGAGTGTTGATTTGAGTTCTCAGATTGCAAGTGCCTTTTACAAGTTGATCTCGTACAATCAACACGTGATCATGAATGAAGGTGAAGAAGAGGAAACGTGGGTATCGTTGGGGTTGGGAGCATTGGCTGCAGATTTAACTGGTTTTGGGGCATCCAATTATGTGAATGCTTGGAATTATTTAGATGCGGCCCATTTGAGTTCTTTGACGGATACTGAAGACAGTGGTGCGATTAGTACCTCGCCATTTGGTGCTCAATACTTGTTCTTCCGTTGGTTGGTGGATGCGTATGGAGAATCTGTTTTATCTGGTATTGTACAGTCTGCTGATATTGGAACGGCAAACATAGAAAATATTGTGGGTGAGAACATGGAGGACATTGTTCTCAAATGGCAAATCGCTTTGATGAGTGCAGATTCCACACAAGGAGACGGCGGTTTGACTGTGGATGGAGGATCATATCCACCATATGCTCCTGTAAGTACAATCACAGCACCGACGTCGAACCCCACCACTGGTGATATGTATGGTGCAAATGGCTACCAGTTGGGGATTGATGTTGGTTCCGACAACCTGTATATGCTTGGTGGAACAGATGTTCCTGTTGAGAGGACCGAGAATCGAGTGCGTTTGGCTCACACAGACTTTTCGACAGCGGTATTTGGACAGGATTACTATGGGTATGTCACTCCTGGATATGGTACACAAGTAATTCGGATGACGGATATTCCTTTTGAAGCAACACAAATTGAAGTTCGATCTCCATCATCTTCATACAAGGTTGCTGTAATTCGTGGTGGTGATGAACCATTTGTAAATTATGCTAGAGATGTGTTGTATTCGCCGACAGATGTAAACAATACAATATTGCCAGTGTTACCATCGAATGGAAAACCTGTGTACGCTATCGGTGAGATATCTGCAGAGGGTGCAACAAGTACTGTTGATCCAGATGGCAATCAGACCAATCAAACTGTCTATGATACAGATCGTTGGTTGCTTGATTTGTCTGATTTTACCAACGGGGCTACTGTTCGCGTGATTGCATGGATGGATTATCGTTATGAGGATGTAAGTGGAGCGGTTGGATTGAGTGACCCCTGGTTGTCAATTGTCCCACGTGCTTATGTTCCTGTTCCAACAGTGACTGGTACACAATCAAGTGCTTGTTCAGATGGTCTAACCTTTGGGTACCCGTTCCTCTTATTGGAATACTTGTACTCACAAGTGTTGTTGTCTCCAGATGCTTACAGTGAGTCAGAAATATTTTCATTGGAAGATGATTCAGATGAAGATACAGGTGCGGTGTCTACAATGTTTGACCCTTGTGGTGCTCAAGAAGATGATCCTACAACATGTGATTTAGACTGGGATCGAGATGGTGTGTTGGATGTCAATGAACCGACTCCATCGACATTCTTAGGACAAATGCAGGTCATGCAATGTACATTGGCAGGAAATGATGCAAGTGGTTTTGTGCCTTTGGATACGACCATATTTGATCAAGATCAAACGGATGATGATGATTCTGTTTCATTAGACAGACGCTTGAACTTGGGTGGTGTGTCGGTTGAAGAAGAAGAGGGTGCTTATTTGGATCTGGAATTGACTGGTGGCCAGCAATATATTTTGATTGTAGGTTCAGAAGGTACAGGACCATACGAGTTGACAGTTCAAGGAAGAGTAGAATAGGATGAATCTTGAGAGGGCTCAGCCTTCAACGAACGCCATGTTCTGTGTAGCAAAGAAATCTTTTAGGTGTGTATAGATGTCCGGTCATTCACTGGAGAATGAAAAAGCAGATCCTCCAAATGTAATCCGCTCGGTTGTGATGTTTGTCATTACAACGTGCTCAGTGTACTTGGTATACGGATTTCAGTGGGCAAATGGCAATCCTCTTCAAGATGTTGGGGTTGCATGGGAATCTGCACAATTTGCAATGGCTTTGATGACAATATTGTTGTGTCACGAATTAGGCCATTACTTTGTGGCGAAGCATCATGGCTTTGAATTGTCCGTTCCATACTTTTTACCCTTTCCATTTGCTTTTGGAACTTTGGGTGCGGTAATTCATCTGAAGTCATTGCCAAAAAGTCGAACGGCTTTACTGGAAATGGGGGCGGCAGGACCAATCGCTGGTTTTATCATCACGGTATTGTGTATATTATTTGATGCTCCCAATACGGTGAATAATTCCACCCTACAAATGGTAGGAAGTTACGATGAATATGCTCAACAAGTGCTCGAGTTGCCAGAAACTACAGGTGTTTGGAGTATGGTAAACACATGGCTTGGATATGAGCCACCATCGCTTGAAACGATGAGTGTTCTTATTATGGAGGACCCACTGTTGATGCGTATAGGGCATATGGGTGTGTTGTCAGAGCCATTAAGCCCATTTGCTCAACTTGGACCGATAGCTTTTGCCGGTTGGGTTGGTTGTTTGATTACTTCGATTAATCTTTTACCCATCGGACAACTTGATGGTGGTCACATTGTGAATGCCTTGTTTCCATCTAAGGCCAAGAAGATATCCAAGGGCGTTTTGGGTATGGTCTTTGTGTATGGACTTTTGACGTGGAAAGGTTGGATGGTTTGGGCTACATTGTTATGGTTTATGAAGGCAACGGAGCCAGTATGGGTTCCTTCACAGACAACGTTGTCAATCAGAGCATTGGTTGTGAGTGTTCTGACAGTATGTGTCTTTATACTGTGTTTAATGTTGGAACCAATTTATAGTGAAACGATTTCAATCCAAGATATTGTTTGGATTTTGCAGGAATAGGGGATTGTATAATGTGGTGGATAGCAATTGCTTCGGCTGAGATTGTACTGTTGTCATCGGCAGTTGAAAAACAAGATGCCAAATCTTATGAGGAACAATGTCAATCCGTTTTGGATGAGTCTGAGTTTTCTGTGCGTAAATCTAGATTTTACATCTCAGGGCAAGGGTATCGTGTTCGAATAGCTGTTGAAGGAGCAGATACAATAGACGATGCTCATGCCGCATTGACACTACTGGACACTGTTCCATTAGAGTTTGTGATTGCTATAGACGGTAAGGAACAAATCCAAACGCCGCCAAAGATTGAAGAAACACCACAAAAAATAGAGCCTGTATCTGAGCGTATTGAAATCACTCCGAACATCAAACCCAAGGAATCAAAACGCAAGAGAAATCGATTGGTGCCAACTGTTGATGATGTTTTACTTCATTCAAAGGATGCTCATCAGTTGATCGTGAAAGATTGGTCAACTACGAATCAAGAATCCTTTATCTTTTATCGAAAAAGGCCACAAGAGGGTTCTTTGATTCATCACCGATTCTATAAGGCAGAGAGCGCATTGCGTCTCGATATTACGATTCAAAAGGGTGAAGGAATGAACAGCACCACCGTTTTACCAGATGAGGGGGAGGCGTGGGTCAGTACAGATGAGAAAAATGTTTCTAGAAACGCTATTCGAACAAGGGAGTTGTTAGAACGATTTTCGTCTACCAATATACTGTCGATACCATACAATATTGGACAAGATATTGAAAAAGGATCCCATTGGGCAGCAATGAGTACAGTTGAAGAAGTAGATGATACATGGCGTCTACAGAACTATGAGCAACAAGGTATTGTGTCAGTAGATTTTTATCAGCAGACATGGTTGGTGGCTTCGATGATTGTTCAGGATGGGGATCAGCAAATGGAGTATGAGTTTTTGGATTATCGTCCCGTAAACGGTATTGGATTGATTCCGCATGTGATTCAGATTTATGCGGGTGGCCAGTTGATTGAAGAAATCCAAATTGAGGATTTAGATGTATCCAATATTCCAGAGGAGTCTATTTTTAAGGCGAAGACCTCTAATTGAGATCAAATCCTTCGAAAATATTCATCCACTGTTTGACAGTTGTACAAAAATAGAATAGTATTTGTCCACTTGTAAAAGTATCGCCTCTGTAGCTCAGTTGGTAGAGCACCTGATTTGTAATCAGGCGGTCATCGGTTCGACTCCGGTCAGGGGCTCTCATATGTCAATACAAGTTGTTCTTTTGACATTGTTGGTAAGTTTTGGGAGTGTGTCCGAGTGGTTAAAGGAGACGGGCTGTAAACCCGTTGGCTCAGCCTACGTTGGTTCAAATCCAACCGCTCCCATATTCTTACTTTGATACCGATTTTGCGGGAGTAGCTCAGCTGGTAGAGCATCGGCCTTCCAAGCCGAGGGTCGCGAGTTCGAATCTCGTCTCCCGCTTATCGTATCAATTTTGGGTTTCTTACCCAAATCCTGCCCATGTGGCTCAGTTGGTAGAGCACACCCTTGGTAAGGGTGAGGTCACCGGTTCAAATCCGGTCATGGGCTCTGTTCTTTTACATGGATGTTCTGTTTCATCCAGTAATTTCTCGACAATCACAATTAACCTCTAAGAGGGGCAACCCACAAAGGTAGGAAAAAATGGCTAAAGAAAAATTTGACCGTTCGAAAGATCACGTAAACATTGGAACTGTTGGTCACGTTGACCACGGTAAAACCACTTTGACTGCTGCTATCACAATGACCATGGCTGATGACCGTGGAAATGTAACAGCTATGAAATATGAAGACATTGATGCTGCACCGGAAGAAAAGGCACGTGGTATCACTATTAACACTGCGCACGTTGAGTACGAAACTGAAGATCGTCACTACGCACACGTTGACTGTCCTGGTCACGCTGACTACGTAAAGAACATGATTACAGGTGCTGCTCAGATGGACGGAGCAATCTTGGTTGTTTCTGCAACTGATGGTGTTATGCCTCAGACACGTGAGCACGTATTGTTGGCACGTCAGGTAAACGTTCCCAAGATCGTTGTTTTCATCAATAAAGTAGATGAGTTCGACGAAGAAGAACGTGAGGAAATGGTAGAACTTGTACAGATGGAAGTTCAAGAGTTGTTGGATGACAACGGTTTCGATTCTGATGATGAATTATTCGTTCCTGGTTCTGCATTGTTGGCAACACAAGGTGATAACTCAGATATCGGTCGTACAGCTATCCGTCGTTTGATGGATGTTGTTGATGCTCACATTGAAGCGCCTGAGCGTGATACAGAAAAGCCATTCTTGATGCCAGTTGAAGACGTATTCACCATTACTGGTCGTGGTACAGTTGTTACTGGTCGTATCGAGCGTGGTGTTGTTCGAACTGGTGATGTTGTTGACATCGTTGGATTGAAAGAGACTCCGTCTACTACTGTAACTGGTATCGAAATGTTCCGTAAAATCTTGGATGAAGGATTTGCTGGTGACAATGCTGGTGTTCTCCTTCGTGGTACTAAGCGTGATGAAGTAGAGCGTGGTCAGGTTCTGTGTAAGACAGGCACTGTGAAAGCTCATACTGTTTTCGAATGTAAAACCGTTATTCTTTCGAAAGAAGAAGGTGGTCGTTCGAAGTCTTTCAAAGCTGGATACCGTCCACAATTTTACTTCCGTACAACTGATGTAACTGGTGAGATCAACTTTGTTGACCCAGCTCGTAAGATGGTACTTCCTGGTGATCAAGATGTTGACTTTGAAGTTACATTGATCAAGCCTGTTGCAATTGAAGACGGTCTTCGTTTTGCGATTCGTGAAGGTGGTCGTACAGTTGGTGCTGGTCAGGTTACAAAGATCGTTCAGTAATCTAATCTAGTGTAGTGATGCCGCGGACTTCGGTCCGTGGCATTTCCTATGTGTAAAACAAGGTACGTTGTGAAAAATACAAAGACCATTGCATTCATTCTCTTGGGACTTACTTGGTTGACTACGGTCGCACTAAGAGGGCTGGCTATTCCTGTAATGGCACGGTTTGAAATTGGAGACCCAATCGTAGGATTTATGTCAGCGAGTGCGATGGTTGCGATAGTTCTGGGAGTAAGCCTGTATACCGCGATGATGCGAAATACTCAAGTGGTCCAGTTCTCAGATGAAGTAATTGAAGAGTTGAATAAGGTTACTTGGCCAGAAAAAGATGAAACTGTAAATTCTACAGTTGTTGTAGTTGGAGTGACGTTGTTTATTGCAGCTGCACTTGGACTCTATGATTACGTCTGGGCTGAAGTAACACAAGTGGTTCTCTACACAGCTGAATAGTCAATATTCGGTATATCTAATAGACTTATGGATTTGAAATGTCAAATAACAAATTGAAATGGTATGTTGTACATACATTAACGAACTCAGAGAAAAGAGCGAAGAAACTCTTGGATATTGAGATCAAGTATGCAATCGAAGCAAAACCAGAGATCTCAGAGATGTTTGGAAACCCATGGTCAGAGAATGAAGAAGGTGTTGCAGAGTATAGTTCACCAGTGTTGGTGCCTGAAAGTAAAGTGGTGTACGATGGGTCCAAAGAACGCAGCATTGTTAAGTTTCCAGGGTACTTGTTTGTCAACTGTATCTTGAATGATGCGACAAAGACGATCATTCGTGAGACCAATCGAATATCCAAAATAAATGAAGCCCCTCTGAAAAAGAGAGAGGTCGATAATCTACTTGGAATCAAGCAAAAGAAGGAAGAGGCTCCAGAAATTCAACTCTCAGTAAATATTGGTGAAGACGTTGAGATTATTGATGGGCCATTCAAATCAATGATTGCAAAAATTGAAGACATTGACAAAAAGAATAAAAAGGTTACAGTTGGAGTCAAAATGTTTGGTCGTACCAACAATGTTGACTTGAAATTCTCGCAGGTGCAAAAAACAGCATCAAATGCGGATAAGCAATAAACATTAAACAATAGGAGCCATCATGGCTAAGAAAGTTAGCAAAGTCATTAAACTTCAAATTCCTGCAGGTAGAGCAAATCCAGCACCACCAATCGGTCCAGCTTTGGGTGCCGCAGGTGTCAACATTATGTTGTTCTGTAAAGAGTTTAACGCTGCTACACAGGCACAAACAAAAGACGGTGTTATTGTCCCGACAGTAATTACAGTGTTTTCAGACAAGTCTTTCAAGTTTCAGATGAAGACACCACCAGCACCATTTCTATTGTTGAAGGCTGCCGGTATCAAAAGTGGTTCAGGAGAGCCAAACAAGAATAAGGTTGGAACTGTAACTTCTGCACAAGTTGAAGAGATTGCAAAAACCAAACTTCCTGATCTGAATTGTAGTTCGATGGAATCGGCTGTTCGTACGATTGAAGGAACGGCACGGTCAATGGGACTGATTGTTGACGGTTAGAGTTACTCGATACAAAAATGTAAAACGATTTTTTTAACGGAATTGAATGGGGGAGAGTGATCGGCACTCGTTTACCCCAACATTCCATAACTACTCCGTATGGAGTTCGGTGAGACTATGCCAAAACAAAGCAAACGATTGTCTGCGTTGAAAGCAAAAGTTGATCGAAATCATCGCTATTCAGTGAGTGAGGCATTCGCCTCAGTTAAGGAAATGGCGAGTGCTAAGTTCGATGAATCGATTGATGTTGCAGTACGTTTGGGTGTAAACCCAAAACATGCAGATCAAATGGTTCGTGGTGCTTGTTCTTTACCACATGGTACAGGGAAGGGCGTGAAAGTTCTTGTCTTTGCTGAAGGTGAAGCTGCAAGCCTTGCAGAGGAAGCAGGTGCTGACTTTGTGGGATCGGATGATTTGATCCAAAAGATCAAAACAGAAAACTGGCTGGATTTTGATAAGGCTGTTGCAACGCGTAAGATGATGCCACAGTTGGCGAGACATCTCGGTCGAGTATTGGGACCCCGTGGCTTAATGCCAAATCCCAAAATTGGAACCGTGGTGGAAGCTGACAAAATGTCTGACACAGTACGAGCGTTAAAACGAGGAAAGATTGATTTCCGCGTTGAAAAAGCTGGTATTATTCATGTTAGCATTGGGCGAAACTCAATGGATGCGACTGCTCTAGAAGAAAACTTCTTAGAGTTATTAAAAGAGTTGCTTCGATTGAAGCCAGCATCTGCAAAGGGTGCATATATAAAATCCATTACCGTATCGTCAACGATGGGTCCAGGAATGAAACTGGATATTTCGGAAGCGACACGTTTGGCAGGGGAGGGAGTGTAAAATGGCAACGAGAGCTGAAAAACAAGCACGTGTTGACTCTTTACGTGAACAGTTGTCCGGTGCAGCATTGGTTGCGTTGGTTGACTATACATTGATTACTGTAGAACAAGTAAACGCTGTGCGTCGTACTCTGGAAGCTAAGGGTTTGACATATAGAGTTGAAAAGAATACATTGATCAACCTTGCTGTCAAAGACACCGACAAAGCTGATTTGAACAAATACCTCAATGGTATGGTTGGAGTCATCATCTCTGGCGAAGATGCCATCGATGCTGCAAAGACCATTCGTTCAGTATCTGCTGAATTCAAAGGTTCAACTTTCGTAGTGAAAGGTGGATACTTTGATGGAGATGTCCTAGATGGAAAGCAAATCGATAAAGTGGCTGATCTTCCAAGTAAGGAAGAATTGCTAACAACATTGTTGCGTACAATCCAAGAAGGCCCACGTCAAGTACTTGGTGTTATCCAAGGACCTGCCCGAGACCTTGTCAATCTTATTAAAAACTATGAAAACAAACTTTCTGAGAAATAAACGTTTCTCAATAAACTCACAAATGACTCTTTCGGAGAACAATCATGTCTGTAGATCAAGCAAGTGTAATTGAATACATTAAAAATTTGAAATTGGGTGAAGTAAAAGACCTTATCGAAAAACTCGAAGACGAGTTGGGTGTTTCTGCTTCTGCTCCTGTAATGGCTATCGCTGGCGGTGGTGCTGGTGGTGCTGCTGAGGAAGCAGCAGAAGAAAAAACTGAATTCGACGTCGAATTGACAGAACTTTCTGATGCAAAAGCAAAAGTAAAAGTTATCAAAGAAGTCCGTGGTATCACAGGATTGGGCCTTAAAGATGCAAAAGCATTGGTAGAAGGCGCACCTGCTATTATCAAGGAAGCTGTAAGTAAAGATGCAGCAGAAGAAATCAAGAAAAAAGTTGAAGCTGTTGGTGGAAAAGTAACCATCAAGTAATTCTTTTGAAGTGTGGAAAGGTCATTTGATCTTTCCACACGTTGTTTTGTTTTTTTGTTTGTTTTTACTGTATGTAAACCTCTGTTGGATCACTGTACTATGTCAGATTCATCAGGGTATTTTGTTATAAATAATGCACATTGCATTTTGAGGAGCCTTTATGTCTAGATTGCTGGCCAACAATTATCGTTTCCGTCGCTCCTTCGCTAAAAATCCTGCGGCGATTGACTTTGATAATCTTATTGCAATTCAACTTCTAAGTTACCAAAAGTTCTTGCAAGCGGATACTCCTTCATACAAACGCAACCCAAAGGTTGGTTTAGAAGCTGTTTTTCGTTCTGTTTTTCCAATTAGAGATTTTAAGAAGGAAAAAGAACTTCAATATGTTTCATATGAACTTGAAGATCCCAAGTACGACGTTGATGAGTGTCGTGAAAAGGGACAAAGTTACGTAGCACAACTTAAGGTCACTGTTAACTTAAGCACGTACAGTTTGAGTCCAGAATCCAATGAGTTAGAATTCGCTTCGGCAATTCAAGAAGAAGTGTTCTTTTGTGACCTACCGTTAATGACAGAAACAGGTACTTTTATTATCAATGGTACAGAACGAGTGATTGTATCTCAATTGTATCGTTCACCGGGTGTATTCTTTGCTCGTAAGAAATTAAAGAGTACGGCTGGGATTCGAGAAGTGTTGAGCGCTAGAATCATTCCAAACCGTGGTTCTTGGATTGATTTTGAATTTGATGCAAAAGATATTTTGTATGTTCAAATTGATAGACGACGTAAACTTCCAGCAACAATTTTATTGCGTGCATTGGGGTATGGGATAGAAGAGCTACTTTCGTACTTTTACGATATCGAACGTGTGTATTGTAAGAAGGTTGGCAAAGAACTGAAGTGGTTTAAAGAAACCCCATTAGAGTTGCTGAAGATTCAACGTGTCACCGGTGATCTATATCAAAACGGTAAAAAGGTTTTAGATCTTAAGGCCGGGGACAAAATGCGCAAAAAAGACTTCAAGAAAGTGAAGCCCTTTACTGAAATGGCCACACGAACTATTTTGGGTTTTTCTAAGGAAATTGAAGTTGTGCACATGGAATGTGAACGTTCATATTTGTTTCCAAATGGAACAAAAGATGACAATGTAGACGCATGGCCACAGATGTATTCCGCTACTGAACTCTCTGGAACTGGAGAGACTTATCAGGTTGTAGACGATGATTTTCAAGTTCATGATGTCACGGAAAAGACAGAAATTATTAAGGCAAATGGTCGCCTGTTGGAAGAAAATGTAGAGTTGGCACTAGATGCAGGTATTACAGAGTTCTTCACCATCCGAATCGACAACAAATTGATATCTCCTGCTTTGAGAGAGACTTTGGCAGTTGATAAGATTGACGAAGACCCCGGAGCGGATGCGCCTACTCCAGTTGAGCAGGCCAAGATTTTGATATTCAAGCACTTGCGTCCATCGGATCCAGCAACTGCTGAAAATGCTGCAAAATACTTTGATCGTTTGTTGAATGAAACGCGCTATGACCTCTCTAGAGTTGGTCGAATGAAGATCAATCACAAGTTGTACAAATCACAAAATGATGAAGCCTCTGCTCCTCATAATGAGACAACGGTACTTCAAAACGATGATTTGTTGCGTGTTGTAAAATACATTTGCGATTTGAAAAACAACAAATCAAATGTAGAAGTTGATGACATTGACCATTTAGGTAATCGTCGTATTCGTGCTGTTGGTGAGTTGATGGAAAATCAGTTCCGAACTGGATTGGTACGTATGGAGAAAACCATCAAGGAAAAGATGGGGTTAAATGAAAAGGCTGGTTCTGTACAAGATATTATCAATGCTAAGCCAGTGAATGCTGCTGTGAAAGAGTTCTTCAGTTCTTCTCAGTTGTCTCAATTTATGGATCAAACGAATCCACTCTCTGAAGTCACTCACAAACGTCGTTTAAGTGCACTGGGTCCTGGTGGTCTGACGCGTGATCGTGCAGGTTCTGAAGTTCGTGATGTTCATCCAACTCACTATGGACGTATTTGTCCGGTAGAAACACCGGAAGGTCCCAATGTTGGTTTGATTGCTTCATTGGCATCCTTCGCTCGTGTAAATGAACATGGATTCATCGAGACACCTTATCGAAAAGTGGTTGAAGGTAAAGTCACCAATGATATTGAATACTACATGGCTCTTGATGAAAGAGGTCAGCGTATTGTAGAAGCAGCGACTGAGATCAACTCAGATGGTTTTCTGTCCAATGAGTTTGTAACGGCTCGAAAAGACGGTGATGTCCTCCTTTTCAATAAAGAAGACGTAGATTTGATGGATGTTGGAGCGAACCAGATGGTATCCGTTGCAGCGTCATTGGTACCGTTCTTGGAAAATGATGATGCAAACCGTGCATTGATGGGTTCAAACATGCAGCGACAAGCTGTACCCTTAGTACGTACTCGTTCACCTTTGGTTGGTACAAGTATGGAACGTACTGTTGCTAGAGATTCTGGTGTAACGACTCGTGCCTTAAGAAGCGGTATCATTACAGATGTTGATTCTAAGCGTATTGTATTGCAAGCAACTGAAATAGATGGAGACATCGGTGGTGACGTTGAGATTTACAACTTAACCAAGTTCCGTCGTTCGAATCAGTCAACCTGTATCAATCAGCGCCCGTTGGTTCGTATTGGAGACGCTGTTGAAGTGGGAGATATCATTGCAGATGGTCCAGCCACTCAATATGGTGAGTTGGCATTGGGGCAGAATCCAGTTGTCGCGTTTATGCCATGGCAGGGGTACAACTTTGAGGATTCAATTCTGATTTCAGAACGTTTGGTTCAAGAAGACGTTTACACATCGATTCACATTGAAGAGTTTGAAGTATCTGCTCGTGACACCAAATTGGGTCCTGAAAAGATTACCAGTGACATTCCAGGTGTTGGAGATGAAAAACGTAGAAATCTGGATGAGTCTGGTGTTGTACGTGTAGGAGCATATGTCCGTCCAGGTGATATCTTGGTTGGTAAGATTACTCCTGAAGGTGAGCGTCAACTTACTGGAGAAGAGCGTCTTGTGCGAAATGTCTTTGGTGAAAAAGCAGATGAGAGAAAAGATTCTTCATTGAAAGCGAAGCCTGGTTGTGAAGGTGTGGTAATCCATGCGGATGTATTTCACCGTGATTCTGAACAAAAGGATGATCGTGCGAAGGAAATCGCGAAGGCGAAGGAAGAGCAAATCAAGCGAGACCTCAATCAGAAGATTCGAGTCCTTCGTCAATCTGCAAAGCGTAAGTTGGTTCATTTCCTTGAAGGTGAAAAGGTCAAGAAGTCATTCATGAACAAAGCAGATGTAGAGATTGTCGCAAAGGGTGAGACTTTGACATCAGAGATGCTACAACAACTTGAATTGCATGAGTTTGAAGAGTTGACTTATGACAATGATGTACATCATGAAATCTGGGATGTTGTGGATACAGTTGCAGAAAAGCAACGTAATCTAGAACGGATTCATGAAGATAAGATTGAACGTCTGAGCAAGGGAGATGATCTTCCGCCGGGTATCATCAAAAAAGTTATTGTCTACGTTGCAATCAAACGTAAGTTGCAAGTTGGTGATAAGATGGCTGGTCGTCACGGTAATAAAGGGGTTGTTTCTCGTGTTATGCCTGTAGAAAACATGCCGTACTTAGAAGATGGAACGCCTGTTGATATCGTTTTGAATCCACTTGGTGTACCTTCTCGTATGAATGTTGGTCAGGTTTTGGAAACCCATTTGGGATGGGCGGCTCGAGGTCTTGGGAAAAAGTTGAATCGTATGATTGTAGAAGGAAGAGAAGCTGAAGAAGTCCGTCAGTTTCTGATGGAGATCTACAAAAATGCAGCCGTTATGTTGGATATGTTGAAAGATGCGACATACGATGAACTGAAGATCTTGGCAAAGAAGTATAAAGATGGTGTAACCTTGGCTACTCCAGTGTTTGATGGTGCTTCAGAACTTGAGATAAAAGACTATCTCAAACTTGCTGGGCTTGATGACGATGGTCAAACCGTTCTCTTCGATGGACGAACTGGCGAGCCGTTTGCAAATAAAGTAACGGTTGGTGTCATGTACGTTTTGAAACTTCACCACTTGGTAGATGAAAAGTTGCATGCTCGCTCAACTGGACCATACTCGCTTGTGACACAACAACCATTGGGTGGTAAAGCACAATCGGGTGGTCAGCGACTTGGAGAGATGGAAGTTTGGGCATTGGAAGCATATGGTGCTGCTTATTCATTACAGGAAATGTTGACTGTGAAATCGGATGATATTCAAGGTCGTAATAGAATGTATGAATCCATTGTGAAAGGAGACTATCGCTTAGAGCCTGGAATCCCGGAGAGTTTCAAAGTGTTGATGCAAGAACTTAGAGCATTGGCCTTGAACGTGAAACTTCTTGATAAGACAGAATTGCTCAAGTAAAGAGTAAAGTGTCTAGATGAGAGGGCAAGAGATTTGCCCTCGTCGTATTTGAAGCCTTGGATCGGCAAGATAGATCCACAACATCGATTAAGTATTAGAAATATCAGTGATTATTTGGAGTAACAAATGAGAGACTTACGCAAGAACCAAGACAAATCAATTGATCCATCGCGAATTGTAGCCGTTCAAATTGGTTTGGCTTCACCCGAGGATATTCGAAAGTGGTCAAAGGGTGAGGTCAAAAAGCCTGAGACCATTAACTATCGAACGTTCCGACCTGAAAAAGACGGTTTGTTTTGTGCAAAGATTTTCGGTCCTGTGAAAGACTGGGAATGTTCTTGTGGTCGTTACAAGAAGCCCAAGAATCGGAATGTGACATGTGATAAATGTGGTGTCATGGTCATGGAAAAGAAAGTGCGACGTGAGCGAATGGGGCATATTGAACTTGCAACACCTGTTGCACACATTTGGTTTTTGAAGTCATTGCCAAGTCGTATGGCCAATTTGTTGGATGTTCCTCTTAAGAAATTAGAAGCCGTATTGTATTGTGAATCCTACATGGTGACCTCTATTGAGGAGCAAGCTGATGGAGAATTGGAGCAAATCATTCGTCCGGACGGAACGTTGCTAAAAATTGGTGATGTCATTGATGAAAATGAATACAATTATTTGATGGACGGTAATGAAGTTGAAGGTGATGACGGAGAGTTTGGATACTATGGCCTTTTCGAAGCCGATTTTGGTGGAAAGGTAATAGCGGAAAGATTGAGAAACTTGGATTTGTCAGGAGAGCAAGTTCGTCTTCGTGAAGCCATTAAACCCCGCAAGATTGTTGCAAAAAATGGCGAAGTCACCTACAAAAGACCAAGTTTGGCTTCTTTGAGAAAGAACACAAAGCGATTGAAAGTTATTGAGGCATTCCTATTGGAAGGCAATACAAATAAGCCTGAATGGATGATGCTTCAACGTGTACCAGTAATGCCTCCTGATTTGAGACCATTGGTACCCTTAGAAGGTGGTCGATTTGCCACTTCCGATTTGAACGATTTATACCGTCGAGTCATCAATCGAAACACGCGTTTAACGAAATTAAAAGCAATGGCCGCTCCTGGTATCATCATGCGTAATGAGATGCGTATGTTGCAGGAAGCAGTCGATGCACTCTTTGATAACAACTCTCGCGGTAGAGGAAAGGTCGCTCAAAATGCTACCAAGAAACCATTGCGTTCATTGAGTGAGTTTCTAAAAGGAAAGACCGGTCGTTTCCGCCAAAACCTTTTGGGTAAACGTGTAGACTATTCAGGTCGTTCTGTAATTGTTGTTGGACCTGAGTTGCGATTGCATCAATGTGGTATACCAAAGAAGATGGCCCTTGAGTTGTTCAAGCCGTTTATCTTTAACAAGTTACAAGAACGTCAGATTACAAATACGATTAAGGCCTCTAGAAAGAAAGTAGAGCAAAAAGACGATGTTGTCTGGGATATTCTTGAGGAAGTTATTAAAGAGCATCCGATTTTATTGAATCGTGCACCAACCTTGCACAGATTGGGTATTCAAGCATTTGAGCCAGTATTGACAGAAGGTAAAGCGATTCGTTTACATCCATTGGTATGTGCTGCATTCAATGCTGACTTTGATGGTGACCAAATGGCTGTACACCTTCCGTTGTCTATCGAAGCGCAGATTGAAGCACGCGTATTGATGATGTCAACCAATAATATTTTGAGTCCTGCCAGTGGCCGTCCGATTATCAATCCTTCACAGGATATTGTACTTGGTGCTTATTACATGACCCGTGAGCGTTTGGGTGTGAAGGGTACAGGAAAGGTGTTTGGTTCACCGGATGAAGTTCAAGCAGCCTTTGATACTGGAGATGTACATTTGCAAGCGGGAATCAGAGTACGTATTCCTGTTGTTGATTTTAAACGTCATTTAATCCGCAAGTTTTCTAGTTTGAATGATGCCCACTTGATCTTTGGAATGGATCATAAAGACAGTAATGAAACGATTCACATTCATCGTGGAAAGATTCGCAATATGATGGGTGATGTTGTGTCTACAGAGATTCCATCTTTGGGTGGCGATGTTTGTATTTCAACAAACGGGAATCAAGCGCATGAAGGTGCCATGGCGAACGTTCGTATCAATCATATGGGACACGATATTGAACCAGTTGAAAATCAGTGGACGATCGTAGCAGGACATGTTTACTCAGATGAAACTGCTCCGGAAAATGTGCCTTGCTTTAATCCAGCAGGTGAAAAGGTTGAAATGACCTTACTTGAGGGTTCGATTGGCGTTGACGCTGTTCACAATATCCTAAGTGATGAGAAGGGTGAGACACCAGAAGTGAAATGGCAAGCTCGTGCTTATAAATTACCTCCAGTAAACGAAGGTGGTTTTGGTGGTGCACGGTATATTTCAGCCATTGACATTTTCATTCCAAGAACCATCAACTATCAGTACAATACTCAATTGAGATTGCGTTTGATGGTAAATGCCGTGGAAGCATTGAGTGAAAAGTTCGGAGAGGATCTCGTATTGGTTGTTGGTCCTGCAGGTGCATTTGGGTATCAAGGAAAAGTTCCTTCAACAGTTTCTGGAAGTATGGAAGATACAACAGTGGGTCGAGTATTGTTTTACGGTATTGTCCCTCAAGAAGTCCCTTTTGATCTCGTCAATCAAGCACTGGGCAAGAAGCAGTTGGGTGATTTGATTGATAAGAGTTATCGATTGTCTGGGCCTAAGAAGACTGTTATTTTCGCTGACCAAATGTTGGCACTTGGGTTTGAACAGTCTACCAACGCAGGGATTTCAATCTGTATCAACGATATGAAGATCCCAGCATCAAAGAAGAAGTACCTTGACGCAGCTGAAAAGAAAGTGGCACACTTTCAGCACAGTTATGAAGGTGGTATGTTGACTTTCAAAGAAAAGTACAATCAAGTAGTTGATCTTTGGACTCGAGTTACTGAACAAGTGTCTAAGGAACTGATTCATGAAATCAGCACAGAAAGTGTAATGGTTGATGGTGAGGAAAAAACACAACCCTCATTCAACTCTATTTACATGATGATTGATTCGGGTGCTCGTGGTTCGAAGACCCAGATTCGTCAGTTGGCTGGTATGCGTGGTTTGATGGCAAAACCGAATGGTGAGATTATTGAAACACCAATTACAGCAAACTTCCGTGAAGGCTTGACAGTGCATCAGTACTTTATTTCTACTCACGGTGCTCGTAAAGGTTTGGCCGATACCGCATTGAAAACAGCAAACTCTGGTTACCTGACCCGTCGTTTGGTTGATGTGGTTCAAGACTTTGTAGTGGTGAAGCACGATTGTGAAACCATTGATGGTCTAGAGGTTAGTGCATTGAATGAAGGTGGTAAAATCATTGAAGATATTGGTGCTCGTGTGTTGGGTCGTGTAACGGCTGAAGATATACAAGATCCAAACTCGGATGAGATTTTGGTTCCTCGCAATCAACTAGTTGATGAAGAGATTGCTGATAAGATTGTTAGTGCGGGTGTTCAGAAAGTGAAGATTCGTTCTGTTATGGCATGTTCTGTTCAGCATGGTGTCTGTGCAATGTGTTATGGTCGTGACTTGGCCCGAGGTCGTTTGGTCAATGTCGGGGAAGCCGTTGGTGTTATCGCTGCACAATCAATTGGTGAGCCGGGTACTCAGTTGACGATGCGTACATTCCACATTGGTGGTGCTGCACAGGGTGGTGGTCAGAAGTCATCACAAGAAGTAAACAACAGTGGTATCGTACATTTTAGTTCTGATCTGAAGGATGCGGTGGTAACTGATCGGAACGGTAAAGTGTTAACAACAAACCGTAACGGTGAGATTTACTTGCTTGACGAACGTGGTCGTGAACGTGAACGTTACCCTGTCGATGTAGGAGCGTATGTTCTTGTGGAAGATGGTGAAAAGGTGGCGTCTAAGAAGATAATCGCACGATGGGATCCGATGAACCGTCCAATTATTGTTCGACAACGTGGGGAGTTGGTAATTCATGGCCATGCAGATGGTTTGGACATTACCAAGAATGAAAGTACAGGTTTGGGGCGTGTTAAAGTCAAAAAAGATTCTAAGCATAAGATTATGTTGGAAGTCAAGTTGGCTGATGCAACAAGTCATAAGTACAACTTACCTGCTGAAACTCAAATAGACCCCAATGGTTTCCTTGAAATGACCGCGGAGGATTTTAGAGCCTATTTCGAATTGAGTGAAGATGCTCGAATTGCAAAAGGAATGGAGACACTCGAGGGTGACATCATTGCGAAGATCCCCCAAGAGGTTCAAGTGAAAAACCGTGATATTACAGGGGGTCTTCCTCGTGTAGCCGCATTGTTTGAAGCTCGTAAACCAAAGCATGCAGCTGTATTGGCAACTGTAAGCGGATATGTCCGATTGGGTAAAGAAACGAAGAGAAATCGAATCTTAGAAGTGTATCCAATGTTGGAAGCCTGTTTTGTAGATGCCAAAGAGATTGGTGCACTGGCAACCAAATATGTTGAGGTGATGAAAGCAAATGGTGCTGCACTTCGTCCAGGGCAAGTAGTGAGTCTTGAGAAGTTTGAAAAGGCCAATGCAGAGGCAGTTGAGTTTGGTGGTTTACCAGCAGTAGCCAAAGGATGGAATGGAGAACCGCTTCAAAAAGTCTCAATACCAAAAACGCGTACCATTTCCGTACAAAATGGAGATCAAGTGCGTGAGGGGATGATTCTGATTGATGGTGATATTGATCCACACGATATCTTGAAGGTTCGAGGACAAGTTGCGCTAGCAGAGTATCTATTAAATGAGATTCAGGAAGTGTACCGATTACAAGGTGTAAAGATTAACGATAAGCACATTGAAGTCATTGTACGTCGAATGCTTCGTAAAGTGAAGATTGTTGATCCTGGTGATAGTCATTTCTTACTTGACAAAAATGTTGAACGTTTTGAGTATGAAGCTGAAAACAATCGGATTCGAAATGAAAACTTGAAGATTACGGAAGAAAATCGTAAGCGGACAGCCAGTGGAGAAGAGGAAGAACCTTTGTTGCGTGAAGTGAAGGCTGACCACGTCTTCTTGGGTATTTCAAAAGCCGCATTGTCAACCGAGTCATTCTTGTCTGCAGCATCGTTTCAAGAAACAACAAAAGTATTGACCGAAGCAGCCCTTCAAAATAAAGTAGATCATCTGCGCGGATTGAAGGAAAACATCTTGTTGGGTCGTTTGATTCCAGCTGGAACTGGCTTTCAACGCTACAAAGGGATCGAATCGACATCATCGGATCATGAGTAATGTCATTTGACTGATGGGATACGATCCAAATCCCATCGGTTTTACTTGACAGATAAAGGCATGTCCGTTAGATTGACCTGTCTTTATTTCTTTAGAGAACATAAATTTGACTGACAAACAGGAAAAGAAATATGCCAACTATTAATCA
>Ga0206130_10001762_pt1 | contig 31126 bp, 24 predicted proteins | sample Helgoland_Spring_9_FD_148637 | JGI IMG/M metagenome (GOLD analysis project Ga0206130, IMG submission 148637) | Pelagic subsurface seawater microbial communities from Kabeltonne, Helgoland, North Sea - Helgoland_Spring_Bloom_20160512_1 | ecosystem: Environmental > Aquatic > Marine > Epipelagic ...
CTCGCAGTCACTGCCAGCCAGATGCTAATGCAGATCGATGGTGTTAAAACGGTGGGATATCGTGCAGGCCGAGCCGAGCGTGGCGACCACGTCGTGCCCGTATCCACGGTTGAGTTTGAAGTGGACTTCGACCCCGAATCATCTCGTTCCCGCACAGACATTCTCAAAAATATCAGGCGCGTCATGCACCCCACTAATCTGCCCGGCACGTTCTCCGCAGTGAGCAGCCCCCTTGCAGACCGCATCGGTCATATGCTCAGTGGTGTCTCAGCCAAAATAGCGATTAAGATAAAAGGTGATGACTTGCAGGAGCTTCGCCGTATTGGCACGCTCATCCAAGACCTCGCCCGTGAGATACCCGGGCTTGAGGAGGCCCGCGCCGAACAGCAAGCCCCCATCGCACAGCTACGCATCGAGGTCGATCGTGAGCGTGCTCGAGCATATGGCATTACTCCCGGGGATTTAAACAACCGCCTTGCTACGCTCTTGGGCGGTGAATCGGTAACCGAAATTTATGAAAACCAGCGCATTTACGATGTGGTAGTGCGCTTGCCTCTCGCATGGCGGGAATCACCTGAACGCCTTGCCAATATCTACTTCCAAACTTCAAGTGGGCAACGCGTTCAACTCAAAAACCTCGCTGACATTCGTCAGGCAAAAGGCCCCAACACCATTCAGCGCGAAAACAGCCAGCGTCGTTTTGTGGTCAGTATTAACCCAACAACCGATAACCTCGTTGAGCTTGTTGAGCAGCTCAAGGCTAAGGTGAACGAAGAAATAAAGCTTCCAGATGGCTACCACATTAGCTTTGAAGGAGAATACGTAGCACAGCAGGAAGCCAGCAAGCGCATCGCTATCATGTCAGTGGTTGTATTGCTGATCATCGCCTTCTTACTCTATAGCTACTTTAGCACCTCCGTGTTCACCATCCAGGTGCTTGCAGACATTCCCATGGCTCTCATAGGGGGTATTTTCCTGACCTACCTGACACTGGAAAATATTAGCATCGCAACTCTGGTCGGCTTTATTGCAATCGCGGGTATCGCTGCCCGCAATAGCATCATGATGATATCCCACTACCTCCATCTGATGCGTCATGAGGGAGAGGAGTTCAGTAAAGCCATGATCGAGCGGGGCACGCTGGAACGTCTCGTTCCGGTTCTGATGACTGCGCTTTCAGCGGGAATCGCCTTACTGCCCTTGGTTGCCAACCTAGGTTTCATCCCGGGCCTGCCCGACTCACATCCAGCAGATGCTCCGGGCAAAGAAATACTCAATCCTGTAGCTATTGTCATTGTGGGAGGCCTAGTCACCTCAACTATTCTTGGACTCGGTGTTACTCCTGCCGTATTTTGGCTTTTCGGCAAAAAAGCAGCCCTGCAATCAATCAAGAAAAAGTCGCCAGCATCACAATAATTGTGACAAATAATAATTGGGCAAATCCTACCTTTAAACTCGTTTAATAATCAGTCATTTATAATTCCTCAAAAAAATCATCATGAAACAAACCAATAGACTAGTCGCCGGATTAAGTGCCATGGCATCAGTATTCCTATTCGCCTCTTGCGAAGACAAACATGTCCATGTCCCCCACGACCATGACGGTGACGGAGTAGCAGACCACGGACCTGGAGAGCATAATGCACCTGTCCCTCATGATCATGACGGCGACGGCATACCAGACCACGGGCCAGGCGCTCACCATGATCACGGTTCTGACGTGCACGCCAAAAAAATAGCGGGGCCAAACGGAGGTAAAATCATCACCGCGGTAGAACCGCATGCTGAGTTTTACGTGACTCCTGAACACAAGGTGCGCATTACATTTCTCGACGAGCAAAATGCAGCAATAGCGGTAGCCGATCAAACAGTGGACGTCGTCTGTGGTGATCGCAGTAACCCAACCATGCTGAACTTCGCTAAGGACAGCGATGGTAACAGTCTCATCTCTGATGGCACTCTGCCCGCAGGAAACAAATTCCCTGTTATTCTGACGTTTAAAACCAGTCCAGACGCGGCTCCCATCAGGGGGAAATTCGCACTCGATCTAAGCGACTGCCCAAGCTGTGATTATCAGGAATACGCCTGCACCTGTGACCACGGGCACGCTCACTAATTGATACAACATCTCAAACAAAGCCTCCTGTCTCGTGGCGGGAGGCTTTTTTGTGCCCTGAATTTACCAGGTGGAAACTTCCCACTCTTCGGTCAGCTCAGTCGGGATCGCCTCAAGAAAACGGGATGGCTTGGTCATGTATTCACCCGTGTAGCTTTTCGGGTTGGTCATTGGGTAGGTCAGGTAGAGTTGATCTTTAGCCCGAGTCACCGCCACATAAAATAGGCGCCGCTCTTCCTCAAACATATCATTATCACCCGAATCCAGCACTCTGCTATTGGGAAACATCCCATCCGCAAGCCAGACAACAAAAACAACTTTCCACTCTAGACCTTTCGCTTGGTGAATCGATGATAACATCACGCTCTCGCCCTCGTCTTGCCGCTTTTCATCCTGAGCAGGCTCTCCATCGACTGATGACATCAATGACAACTGCGCCAAGAACTCTAGAATATCTTCATAATTTTCCCCATACTGCATGAGCTGATCAATATCTTGCTTACGATGCTCATAATTATCGAAGGTTGCTCGCATGTAATCTTCGTACACCCCCTCTAGAATACTGAAGATCATATTGGATGGGCGCTCAAACTTACCCTCGGGGGCGAGCTCATCAAGCGTATGGCAAAGCTGCTCCCATGAATCTTTCGCCTTCGCCGGCACACGAAAGCTAAGCAAAGTATTTGAGAAAGATTCGGGCACCTCAACCGACTGCCCAGCAGCCGAATACAGCCACGCTTGCCACAAATTATCCGCTGTTTTAGCCCCGATACCTGGTAGTAGAAGCACCATCCGCTTGAAGCTCACCTCGTCTCTCGCGTTGACAACAAAACGAATCATAGCAGAAACATCCTTGATGTGAGCTTGTTCAAAAAACCTCAGCCCACTGGTAATTTGAAAAGGCAAATCACGACGAGTCAGCTCCATCTGAATCTCCATGCTGTGGTAGTGAGCACGGTAAAGAACGGCGATTTCACTTGGCTTCACCCCTTCCCCAATAAGCTCATCGATACGCTCAGCTAGAAACTCAGCTTGGATAGATGGGTCGTCGAGAGCCACTAAAGCTGGCGTCATGGCGCCCCCTGCCCTTGCTGGCCTGAGCTCCTTGTCATACTGCGTTCTATTGGGTCGAATAGCTGCATTGGATAGCTCCAGCACCTCAGGAACAGATCGATAATTAGTCTCTATCTTAAAAACCTCAGCATCGGCATACTTGTCTTGGAATGACAGAATGTTATCCACGTCTGCACCTCGCCAAGAGTAGATAGACTGAGCGTCATCACCAACAACCATGAGGTATTGATTTTCTCCCACCAACAAATCAATCAGATCACACTGCACCTTGTTGGTGTCCTGATACTCGTCGACAAGAACATGGCGAAATTTACGCTGGTATAGCTTACGCAGGTCTTCGTGCTTTTTGAGCAGCTCTAGAGTCAAAATGAGAAGGTCATCGAAGTCCATTGAGTTGGTCTCCTTTTTTTTCCTACGGTAAGCTTGGCTGACTTTTTTAATTTCTTCCAACCACTCCTCCAGATGAGGATAGCGATATTCAAGGATATCATCAATCGACTCATAGGTATTCTCGGAAAGGCTGAAAATAGATGCCAACAAGTCAGCTTTTGGGAAACGACGTCCACCAGTGTCGACATTTAGACCTTTCACGACCTCCGACAACAAAGACTTCTGGTCGTCACGATCGAGAATAGAGAACGATCGCGTAAAACCTAGATCGGTGGCATGCTTACGTAAAATCCGATTACCAATAGAGTGGAAAGTGCCACTCCAGAGCCCCGCGATGTCCTTCGGCACGAGCTGCTCGACTCGCTCCAACATTTCCCGAGCGGCCTTATTGGTGAAAGTTAACAGCAGAATATTCCCCGCTTCGACACCTTTATCGAGCAAATAGGCAACCCGATGGGTCAGTGTCCTTGTCTTGCCGGAGCCAGCACCAGCTATTACCAGAGCGGGGCCGGGCTTTGAGCTTACCGCTGCATACTGCTGATCGTTGAGCTCAGCGGCATAGTCGATACCAGAGCTCCCCGTGCCGGAACCTTGTTTCGAAGGTAATTGATACTCACGCGCCATTGGCGTCTAATTTAACAGCAAGGCTGAAAATGAGAAGTGGCAATGTGCTATTAAATCGCACAATTAAGCAGCAATCTCGTAATGCTCCGCAATATCGCGGAGAATACGATCACGTCGGTCTCGAGCACTTTCCAAATCACGCGTTTTGAGCGAGAATCGGAGACGTTCGGACGTTGCATCGTTTTTGTGAACGGTGAGGTGACACCACCAAACACCACGATTGTTCCATAAGTGGTGGTTCGGGTTCTCCTCGTTAACACGTAGAGCTAATCGGGTTTTTGATTTGGCCATGGCTTTATGTTACTATTACGGTGTATCGACGATAATTTCAGCTGAGGGATTTGTTAAATGAACTCAAAAAAATATCAGATGTTTACAGTCGAGCTTCCTTTAAACCCGTTATTTTGCTCACGCAACCTTTTTTTGCCGCCGAAAATTGAACCAATAGCGGCCATGAGTAAATGGAAGCTACGTGGCAGTTTGAAATCGTCACAACTATGAGGCAGCAGATCTCATACCAATTACCAACTATTCCTCTAAACTGAAACAGCCTTAGAGTGATTCCAGCGCATCACTGACCCTGCCAACGATGTCATTAGCATCTTCTGAACCAACTGAAATGCGAATTGTATGACGATCTAAGCCACAACCTTCAGCCCATTCTAGTTCGTCGTAGTGCGCCAAAAGCACATAGGGGCATGCGAGGCTGAAATCTGTCCCAAGGCTTGGGCCCTTACTAATTCGCAGAGCATCGTAGAATTTGGCCGATTTTTTGCGGTTTTTGAGCACAAAGGATACCAGACCTCCGTAGCCGCCACCTTTTCGCTTAATTGCGTTGTAAAGCTCAGGCGTGGTGAACTTTGGATACCAAACTTCGCCTACCAATGGGTGTGAGGACAAAAAATCCGCCAATTGCTCGCCTCCTTCGTTCGACTGACTCATCCTGCTGGCAAATCCACTCATGTTGCGAGCCAATACCCGAGCATCGGAGGCATAGAGCCGAGAACCGCCCTCACAGTCTCTATCCATAAACTGCTTCAATTCGGAATAAACGGCAGAACCAGGAACCAATGTCACCTGACCAGCCATCACATCTCCACGCCCTGATATCCATTTGGTCAAACTGCTGGTCACAATATCGGCATAGCGATCCACTTCAATATTGGCCACCGAACAAGTGGTGTCATCCACGACCAATGGCACCCCACCCTCACGGCATACTTTCGAAACTGCTGCCAGGTGAACTGTTCTTAATAATGGGTTACTTGGCGCTTCGCAAAATACAGCAGAAAATTCGCCCGTTGCAATGCGCCTCAAAGCCTCATCGAAAGATTCTCCAATCGCCTCGTTGAGAAAAACCACCCCATTACCAAAATGATTTTGCACACGCATTGCGTCAACATAGGGAAATTCGAGTTGCAGGGTTTTCCTACCCGGCAACAAATGGTTGAGAGCTCGGTGAATGGCGAACATTCCAGACATTCCATTTTCATACAAATAAACATCTTCCGCTTTGTATCCCCCAAGTTTAGCGAGGCGACTGCGCAAACTCTCCGTTCGAAACTCGCTATTGGCTTCTCCATGCAGGATATGCTCAGCCTGCCTACTACTGACAATTTCCCCCGTATAGCGCCAATACTCCATGGCTACCGAATAGTCATTTTCACTCACAATGAGGGCTTGTAAACCCTCGTAACTCGCAATCCGTGATGCTGACCCGCTACGTTTTTCGACAAATCTCTGAGCTCTCTGGGCTATATCTTTGGATGGGAACACAACAACCCTCATTCCATTGTCCGCCAGACCCTTTTCAGCTTCCACAAACAACCTTGCTGTTGCCGGGTGTAACAAAAAACGAGGGTAGCCTGCACGTAATTTACGGATGACTTTGTCCCTTTTTTCCTCGTACCCAAGGACAGAATCCCACGTAGGCAGACATACAGAACAGCCATGCCTTGTCTTTGGCAATGGTATCCCTAGGTCGGCCTCCGACCAAGCCGGGTGTTTCTGCAAATCTCTCAAAGTCTGAGGTGGGAAATAATGCAGCCACCAAAGAATGCAAGCCCATATGAATGATCTTGGCTAATCAGACCCCCTCACCTTTCTGGGCCCAAGGACACTGGGACCAGCCTTGCTGCACCCAACTTTTCATGTTTCAGCCAAGAAGCCGCTCATTTCTCGATCTACTTAGATAAAAAAACAGCCGGCAAACGCTACTAAGGGTAAGCAATCATTGGGAATTTCGGCTGGATATCACAACCTCAACATGACAGGCTAGCTTACCTAGGCTATTGATCATGATCATCGCTTGTTCAAACAAGGTTGTTCGACAAACAGCATCCACAATCACAGTCAATCCTACAGCTAATAGCAACTGGCCATGCAGGCATCACCAAAGTCACCCAATCGACAACCTCATCTGGCTCCGATCCCCGATGGGTTACAGCAGCAATTGCAGTCGTTTCGCAGCAAGCTTTGGAAGATTAAAATTGCAGAGGCCCTACTCGCTGGGTGCTCGGGTTTAATCACCTCTTTCCTATTTGTCTTCCTGTTGGACCGTTTTTTTGAAACTCCAGCAATACTACGCCTCGTTATTTTGGTCACAGGGACGTCGCTGTTCCTCGTATTTGCTCCATACTGGATACATCGCTGGGTATATAGACACCGCCGTGAGCATCAACTTGCCCGCTTAATCTCATTACATTTCCCCAAACTTGGCGATCGTCTACTGGGCGCTATTGAACTCCAAGACCAAGATGAGAACAGAGAGAACCTGTCGCCACAGCTTCGCTCAGCGGCGATGAGCGACGTGGCCAGAGAAGCATCTAAACTTGATCTCACAACGGCTCTACCTCTCCCCTATCATCGCAAATGGCTATTGGCTGTTCTCGGCCTATCGGGCATCACCGCTACATTATTACTAAGCCTTCCAGATGCCGGCATCAATTCATTCAAAAGATGGATGATGCCTTTTGCTAGCACAGAGCGGTTCACTTTCACTCGACTCGATCTGTCGGCAATCGGCACGCCTGAACGCACACCATACGGGGAAGCCTTTTCTATCACCATACCACTAGCCAAAGACACTGAATACAAACCTTCATACGCACGAGCTCGTTACGGTGCGGGTGATTGGCTCCAGGCGCCACGCACCAAAGATGCCTATACTTTTCATTTCCCAGGCCAGCGAGCGATGGATATTGTAACTATCGAAGCTCACGATGCTCGTTGTGAGATTGCCGTTGAGCCGGTCATGAGGCCCGAGACTGAGAGCATTGAGGCCAAGTTGACATTTCCCGATTACTTGCAGCGGGAGGATAAAACTGCTGACCTGCGCTCAGGATTCATCAGCCTCATTGAAGGCGGCACCATTGTTACTGAGACCAAAACGACAAGAAAGCTTCTATCTGCGGATGCTGAATTAGTCACACTTCCACGGATGCAGGACGGATACTTCAAGCCTGAAATACCGCTCGATGAGGATTCAGCCAGCAACACAAACGTAGATGAGCCGAAAGCCACGCCCATCAAACTACACATTAACAATAAAACACTCACAAGTGACTCCATTGCCGTCGCCAAGCAGTCTATGATTCTGTCTATAGATTGGCAAGATATCTACAAACTCAGCCCACCACAACCCTTCCAAATTCGAATTGAGGCTCTTATTGATCAAGCACCCTTAAGCTACCTTGATGGCATACAGCCTCAACACATGATGCTCGCCGAGGAGACAATCGAATTTCGAATCATCGCAGAGGATGATTATGGAATCAAAGCAACTGGTATTTCTTGGCAAGGGACTTTCAATAAACCAACGCCCGGCAGCCCTGCATCAGGCGAGCTTACCATCAGCAAAGGCAGTCCCACGCAAACCAATATTTCGGTCCCATTTTCATTCTCCCCAGCCAACCTCTCGATCGAACCACAAAAAATATCACTACGTTCGTGGTCAGAAGATTACAAACCGGAACGTGGTCGGGTCTATTCAGAACCCGTCACAATCTACATACTCAGTCGCCTTGAGCATGCACAAGTTCTCAAAAATCAATTTGATCAATCTATTGGGGAGCTCGACGACATTGCCCGGCAGGAACAGAATCTTAACGATGAAAACCTGCGAACAAAGCGCAACATGGGCAAGGATTTACAAAACGAAGCCGCGAAAGAAAAACTCAAACGCCAGCAGAACAGCGAAGCAACAAATCAGGAGCGCATGGAACAACTCAGCAAGCGCATGGAAGACATTTTCAAAGGTGCTGTGAGGAACGGTGAAATTGAAAAAGAGTCACTTAAAAAAATGTCTGATGCCCTCCAGAGCATCAGGGAACTATCCCAACAAGACCTACCCAAAGTTGAGCAAAAACTCGCAGATGCTCAGGACCCTCGCAACACCAACAAGAAGTCTCAGGAAGATCTCAACCAAGCAATCGAGCAACAGAACAAGGCAATCGAGAAAATGAAACAAGCTCTGAAAGACGCCCAAGAAGCAAACCAGATCTTTGAAGCTGGCACTTTCGTCAACCGGCTTAAGAAAGCAGCCCGCACACAAGACAGTGTCGCCAACAACATCATTGATGTCATAGATTCCATCGTAGGCAGCAGCTTTGGTGACCTTGATCCCGTGGAGCAGCGCGCAATTAAAAAATCAAACACGAGACAGCGCGAAAACGCCACTGATCTGAAATGGATACAAGAAGATTTATCCAGTTACTATTCTCGCACTCAGAAGCCTGAACACAAGAAACTCTACGAAATTATAAGTGAATCGATGATCGATACTGAGCTAGAACTTCTAGCTAAACGCATCACCGCCAATCTCTCATTTACTTCCATCAGCCAGTCCAAGTATTGGGCTCAAGAAATAAGAAAATGGGTCAAGCAACTCGAGGGAGATAAAAATAATGCTGGTGGCAGTGGTGGCGGCAGTGGCGGTGGCGGCACATCACAGCAAGAACAAGATTTTGAATTTATGATCAAAGTCATGCGCATGATACAGCAGGAGCAAGACATACGTGCTCGCACTCGCTCTCTGGAAGATCTCCGACGCTCACTCCAAAACAAAACCTCTGAGCTGCAACCATGAAATCACTCACCAACACAATCCTTTGCCTGATACTCGCGAGCCTCACAAGCCTCGCCGATGAGCACGCCAACAAAAGCGCAGCAAACGAATCAACAGCAGATCAAAATACCGCGAGCATCCTCCAACACCATGGAGAAAAGGCGCAGTTATTATCGCTAGAGCAAGACGAGCTCTCTGCAGACGTGCAGGATCTCATCGATGAGCAAACCGACCCCGAGGTCATTAAGATGCTTCGAGAAATTGAAATGATAATGGCCGATGCCACCGATCTACTCGATCAAAAAAACACGGGCGGTGCCACTATAGCTACAGAAACTGAAGTGATTGAGAAAATCTTTGAGGCTGCCAAGAAAAAGCAACAGAACCAAAAAAAAGACGGCGGATGACAAAGTAGCCAAAAAAGCATGGGTTCCATGCTTGATATGCTCAAAAACATGATGGATGGAGGTAAAGACGTTGGTGAATCTCAGCAGCCAAGCCAACAGCCAGGGAAGAAAACTGGGCAACAAGGTCAACAGCCAGGAGGCCAAGGCGGTAAAGGTGGCTCCCAGGGAGGCAACAAGAGTGAGCCAGACAACACCGCAGAGAATTCCGAACGAAGAGTCCCCCGAAAATCAGGCACAGTAGGTAGCTCCCTGCCTAAAGAGTTCCATCAAGCCATGGACGCCTACAATCGTGGAGCTACCAATAAAACTGCCCCCTCTGCCCCTCCTATTGAGAGCAAATAAGGCAAAAGCTTCACACCAAACATTACCAGCGCTCATTTCTTAACGACATTTCTTATACCCACTCAAGGTGACCAACAGCCCAGCACAACGATATTTCTACTGGCCCAGCATGATCGCAATCATGCTCGTGCTTGCCTGTTCATCCTTGTGTGTAACAGGGCAAACATTTCCAAGAGAAACCAATGATGCTGTATCTACTGAAGTAGAAAATATTTATCAACGTGCATTGCGCTACCTTGCCAAAACACAATCCCAAAACGGCACTTGGTCAGCGAACGGGTTGACTGGAACAGGAGCACGCCCCGGAGCCGTGGCCTTTTGCATCCTCGCATTTCTGGCACATGGTGATGATCCCAATCACGGCCCTTATGCAGAAAATATTCGAAGATCATTAAACTTCCTCATCAGTAAAAGCCAAGAAGCGCCCGACGGCTACATTGGGCCTCAAATGTATGACCACGGTTTTACAACACTAGCACTGGCTGAGTGTTACGGAATGGTAGACGATCGTCGCATCGGCCCCGCTTTAGACAATTGCGTTAAGCTCATCTTAAGAGCGCAGAAAAGCAATCCGCGCAATGGCTGGCGGTATAGCCCAGACACAAGAGATGCAGATAGCACCGTTTCCGGCTGCCAGCTGGTTGCCTTGCTCGCCGCCCGCAATGCCGGTATACCAGTTCCAGATGAAGCAATCGACAAAGGCTTAGGCTACATGAAAACATGTAGAAGCGTTACTGGCGCCTATGGATACACGTCACCAAGCAACAACAACGTCACACTTACGGCTATTGGTTCATTGTGCTACTCGTTGGCCAAAAAAAAGAATGAAGCTGGCTACTCACGGTCTACAGAATACCTCATTAAAAACCTTCAAAAACAAAGTGAAAAATGGCTGTTTTATCATCGCTACTACATGGCCCAAGCACTCTTTCAAGCTGATGAAGCTGCGTGGGAAAAATGGAATAAAGACAATACCCGCCTACTAACTGCAGCCCAATTACCTGACGGATCCTTTGCCGGAACTCATGGCAATGCATACACTACTGCCGCTGCCTGCTTATCCATCGCTTTAAACTACCGCTTCCTCCCCATTTACGAAAAATAACATCCCTGCTAAGTTAACTCTGCAACCATCAAGAATGAAAACTTCTTCGCAAAGAATCAAATCATTAACACCATCACTGGTAGGTATAGGCTTTGCTTTCTGCATCAGCTCTGGAGCCGCTGAATCGCTTGAGACATTATACGGCAACACCATCACAGGAAAGATTCAATCCCTTGAACAAGACATCATCACCATTCAATCCCCATTATCCGAGCAGGCAATCACAGTAAAAACATCATCGCTAAAGCATCTTGAAACCTCGTCCCCCAACAAACCCCACCCCAACCACTCTGAGGTTTTAACTCTCATCAATGGAGATCAACTACCATGCAAAATACTGCCGTCAGATGAGAGCATCATTAATGTCTCAACCTGGTATGCCGGCGAAATGAGCATCGACCGATCTAAAGTGGCTGCAATTCGTTTCGGTCTCACTGCAGAAAACACTATCTTTACTGGATATAAGCCACCAAAAGAATGGTCTGTGATGAGTGGCAAATGGGCCATGACAGATGACCACAAATACCAAGGAACTGGCCATCTTGCACAATTAGTCGATTACCCAGACAAAGCTCGCATTCGTTTCGATCTTCAATGGGATAATACACCCAACTTCGCTTTTCGTTTTTTTGCTGAAAAGGACTCCGCGAGCAGCAAGCAAAATACATATGAATGCATCTTCAATTCAGAAGGCTTAGAAATAAGACGCTACCTCAACGCTGAAGATAGTGCCGCTCGTTTAGGAAGCATCGATGCACCCGAGATCAAAAAGCTCCAAAAAGAAAATACCATGCTTAACATAGACCTTCGGATCGATAAAAACGAAGGCCTAGTTTCGCTTTATCTCGACTCCAATTTCATAGGCACTTGGGAAGACACCCTTGGCTCTGTAAATGGAAATTATGTGATATTCGACAACCGCAGCAAACAATCTGCAAATTGCGTTATTAGCAATCTAGCAATCAGCTCTCTCAAAGGTGACATCAAACCTCGATTCTATGACCCAAATGCAAAAAGTTTTGAGACTGACATTCTCACTGACGATGAAGGGGAATATATCCATGGGGAAATTCTCAGCATAGAAGCAAATGACATAGCCGAAACCGCCAAGAGAACAATTCTGATAGAAAGGAGGGATTCAAAAAGTACCGAACGAATACCCGAACACAGGGTTAGCCAGATCTTATTCAAACAAAACCCAGCTCAACAGCCAACAAGCAAGATGAGCTACACCCTATCACTCAAAAACGACGGCATTTTAAAAGCCAACGAACTGAAAATATCAGGTGAAGAAATCACCATATCACATCCACTTCTGGGCTCTGTTCGACTGTCCCGCAGCGCACTTGAATCGCTCAGCAGCTCAGCAGACACACTCCTGGACCACGAACAAAATAAGCTCGCCCAGGTTATATTACTCAATGGCGACAAGATACTTGGCAACATCCAGTCCAGTAAAGACGAGCGCATGACGATCAGCGCTCCTTATTTGAACGAGGCAGTGGTTCTTCATACGTCCAAAATCCTTTCCATCCAGATGGAGCGCGGCGGCCATATCATATTACCAGATACCTACAGCCGAATCAAAGTTCACCAGCGCCACCAAGAAAGCAAAGGTGACACAGTCATCGGCCGCTTAGAGGAGCTCACTGCAGACAGTATCAAAATCAATACGCCATACAGCGAAAGCCTAACACTTAGACGATCAATGATCAAATCCCTCAATATTATCAGCAAACAACAAGGCCAGTATTTCGGGCCCAACAATATCGAGGAATGGGAAACTTCAGATGAAGCAATCTTAGCCAAACCCAGTGCATGGCAATTCAAAGAAGGAAGTCTCAAATGTTACAGTCAGAATGCAGAAAGCATTGGTAAAGAAATTGGATTACGAGACAAATCACATGTCAGCTTCGATGTCTCTTGGCAAGACAGCTTGGGTTTTTCTCTTCAGCTCTACTCCTCCGACCCACGTAGCCGACAACCTTCAGCATGTTACCTTTTCAAATTTGATAAATATGCTGTTACGATGATGACTCGTTCAGAGGGTCGAGAACAAGGGCATCGACGTCAAAGATTTGACATCAAAGTCAGACCGAAGACCCCGTTGACCCGCTTCGACATCTACATCAACCGTGAAACCGGCACTACCAACATTCATATTGATGGCCAAGAAGCCTGCATCATACAATCGCCTATTCCTGGACCTCAAGACTTAGGCACGGCATTATCCTTCGTATCTCACCCCGCGCGGTCTACTACCATATCTAATATCAGCATTTCTCCATGGCATAGCTTCGCAACAAAAAATCTTCGACTAAAGAGCAAAGCATCAGAAAGCAAAGACAACCATCCTCACAACATCATCTTGATCAACGGTGACAGTATCCCCTGCAATGTAGGCACCATAAAGAACGATCGAATGTTGGTGAACACAGAGCACACACCAATCAAGATCCCAATCAAAAAAATCAAATCGATAAATTGGCAAGACAAACGTGAAGAACCAAAAAAGTATTCAGGTGACGTTCGAGCCTGGTTCAACACTGGCGGCTTCATTACCCTCAAACTTACATCAATCGAAGACGGCAAGCTCAGAGGATACAGTCAAGCAACAGGAGACGCGGCGTTTGACACAAAGGCTTTCTCAAGAATTGATTTTAATATCTACAATATGAAGGCCAATGAAATGCGCACAAAACATCTTTTTGATTAATATACTCGGAAGCTTGATTTGGCGCATAAGCACTTGATTGTTTCCCAACTATCTCTGAATCTTTGGCCGTGACACATCACCTCATTCTTGGCACCGCCGGGCACATTGACCATGGCAAATCTTCTTTGGTTCAATGCCTCACAGGCTCTGACCCCGATCGCCTGCCCGAGGAAAAAGCTCGCGGCGTAACCATTGAGCTAGGATTTGCTCACCTATCTCTAGGTGATGCATCCGAATCCTATGAAATTGGCATCATCGATGTACCTGGGCATGCAGATTTCGTAAACAATATGGTCGCTGGCGTTGGCGCGCTTGATATTGCTCTGTTCATCATTGCTGCAGATGATGGCTGGATGCCTCAATCAGAGGAGCACTTGCACATCCTGAACTACCTCGGCATCTCAAACATCATCATAGCACTGACAAAATCCGACCTATGTGAAGACGTTCCCTTTAGTGTTGAAATGCTCCGTGACGAACTTCAAGAGACCTCAATAGCAGAGGCTCCAATTATTCCCGTATCGTCGGTGACAGGAGAAGGCATCGACACACTCAAAGAAACAATTACCCAGTTACTCAGCTCCCACATTCAGCAGCAAGACAACCTCAAGCCTCGCCTTGCGATCGATCGTATATTCTCCCCCAAAGGAACCGGAACCGTCGTCACAGGAACCCTCACAGGAAGCAGTATACACGTTGGTGATTCACTGATCGCGCAGCCCTTGGGCATGACTGCAAAAGTGCGATACATTCAGAACCACAACCAATCCCTCGACCAGGCATCTCCAGGGATGCGCACGGCTCTCAATCTTCCAGACCTCCCCATTGACGCTCCAGGAAAACCCGGCGCGAAGCGTGGCCTGACACTCACCACAGAGAATTCTGGTACACCCAGTAGCACATTAGACATTCATCTGCAGCGTCTAGCTCGACCTATTCCGGGCATTAAACCCCGAGCACTCAAACATATGGAAACGGTAGTCATTCATCATGGCTCCGCGCGATGTAAGGCACGAGTTATTCTTCATGGTCGCAGCCAGCTCAACCCAGGCGAGGAATGCCTGGCTCAACTACGCATGGACAAGGAGCTCTTTATATTTACCGGTGATCGCATCGTTTTGAGAGATGGATCCCAACAAAGCACACTTGCCGGAGGCACAGTGCTCGATGCCCAACCAATGAGACAAGGCTTCCGCACAGAAGCCCGAGAAGCCTTTCTCAAAAACAGAGCAGCACAGCCTGACAACCCCGCCATCTATATACGCACATCCTTACTGCGCGATAAGGTCTTAGAGGTCGACCAAATATTGACCAACCACCCGTTCCATCCTGAGCTCATCAAGCAAACCTGCGATCAGCTCACCGCAGAAGGAAGCATCATCAGCCATGGGAGCCTACTTATTTACAAGAAATGGTGGAAAAAACTACTGGATGAAGCCGAGCAAGCTATCCGTAATTGGCACAAGCAGCACCCAGACCTGCCTAACATGCCAACCGAGGACCTCCATAAAGCCATCCACAGCCCAGCCAGTGTTTCTGATCTAATCATTACAACCCTCGAAACAAAAGGCTACCAGACAAGCGGACAAGGCATTGCTCATCAAAGTCATCGTCTTACGCTACCAGATGACATTAAAAAGACAGCTAACGCCATTGTCATCCAACTAGATCATAGCGGGCTCAATCCACCTAACAAATCAGATTTGACCAATACACCAGCAGAAGATCAAGCCATGAAATTTCTCATTCGCTCGAATCAAGTTGTTCAGCTCGACCCTAAAATAGTGATCAGCACGAACTCACTCAACACAGCGATTGAAAGCGTAAAGAACTTCATCTCAAGCCATGGGCAAGCCACAGCAAGCGACCTTCGCCAGCATCTCAAATCAACGCGCAAAATTGTCATGCCTTTACTTGAGCACATGGACAAACTCGGAGTAACCCAACGAAATGAAAATTTCCGAGTTTTGAAGTAACAAGGTCAGCGGCAACTTACTCACCCTGAATGACAAGGCTCAATCGACGACTGTGAGCCGATCGTCTATGCTCAAAAAGAAAAATCCCCTGCCAAGTTCCTAGCGCCATTTTACCTTGGATGATTGGTATTACCTCACTAGTGCGCGTTAGAGCCATCCTGATATGAGAGGGCATGTCATCAGGGCCTTCGTAAGTATGTATGAAATAAGGCGTGTCCTCCGGAACAAGGTGATCAAAAAACGCTTCCAAATCTGTTCTGGCTGATGGATCAGCGTTTTCCATGATCACAAGGCTGGCACTGGTGTGCTGCACAAAGACCGTCACCGTCCCAGTATCTATACTGGCATCATTAACACATTGCTCGACCTGTGAAGTGACCTCGTAAGTCCCCTTACCCTGAGTCTGAACAACGAACTCTTTCGAGTAGGTACTCACAACTTAATCAATTACGATATCCTCCGCCATCCAATCAGCGATTGGAAACTTCATATCGAGATCCTTTAATGTATCCACAATGATACGAGCCACGACAAGATTACGGTACCACTTACGGTCAGCTGGCACAATATACCATGGTGCAGATTCAGTAGATGTTTTGGCAATCAAGTCCTCATAGACTTCCTGAAATTCATCCCATCGAACACGGTCCTTGAGGTCATCAGGATTGAATTTCCAATGCTTTACAACATTGTCTAGACGAGCCTGCAATCTCTCCTTTTGCTCATCCTTAGAAATATGTAGAAAGATCTTAACAATCGTCGTTCCTTCTTCGGCAAGCATACGTTCAAAATCGATGATATGCTGATAGCGGGGTTTCCAAACGGATTCGGGAAATATATTTTTAACCCTCACCGCAAGGATGTCCTCATAGTGGCTCCGGTTAAATACTACAATTTGGCCATTACGAGGCACCTTGGAGTGCACACGCCAGAGAAAATCGCGTGCAAGCTCATCTTCGGAGGGCTTTTTGAATGGCTCCACATGGATGCCCTGTGGGTCGACATTCGAGAATACACTTTTAACAGTTCCATCTTTACCACCTGTATCCATCGCTTGGATGACTACCAGCAAGCGATGCTTATTCTCTGCATAAAGATGATTTTGCTGGATTTTCAGCTCCTCTCTGAGCTGAGCGAGAAAAGGCGCGTGTTCGTCCTTGCCCCCATCAAAGAGAGACTTGTCATTGGTCTCGCGGTCGGCGAGATTCAATTTTTGCCCTGGCTTGACCAAATACTTATCTAACGCTCCTTTAACTGGCATAAGCTCATTATCAACGAGCTCAGCCTGTTATGGCAAGGGATAAAGCATTAGATTTCAGTGCCCGTTGAGCCGGCTTCTTGCCGGAACGCGGCTAAGAGCTGCTTAAAGATTTCTCCCGGTTCACTGTTCCCAATGGGACGATCATCTACCTTAACTACGGGAATGACCTCCGCAGCAGTACCTGTCAGAAAAACCTCATCCGCTGTGTAGACATCATAGCGTGTCAACGTGTCTTCGATAATTTCAATTTCCAACTTTTGGCATAAATCAAAAATGACACCACGGGTGATCCCATCAAGGGCTCCGTCGGTTATTTTCGGCGTTATGATCACACCATTTTTGACAATAAAAACGGTATCACCAGTGCACTCAGCCACCGTGCCTGCATCGTTTAGCATCAGGCCTTCCATCACACCTGCCTTGATACACTCGACTTTGGCCATGATATTGTTGAGATAGTTCAACGACTTCACCTGCGGGCTCAAGGTAGCGTGGCTTGGCCGCCTTGTTGAACATGTGATCAACTCTAAGCCTTTTTGATAATATTCCTCAGGGTAAAGCTGAATCGATGCCGCAATACAGAACATTGACGGCTTCTTGCAAAGATATGGATTCAGACCAAGGCCTCCACTCCCCCTCGTCACCACCAAACGAATATACCCATCTGAAAGCCCGTTCGCGCGGATCGTATCACAGACGATGTCACACACCTCTTGTTCGGTCCATGGCATTTCAAGTAAAATAGCGCGCGCTGATAAGAACAAACGCTCAACGTGCTCCACTAGGCGGAAGACTCGACCATTGTAACAACGGATCCCCTCAAAGATCCCGTCTCCATAGAGTAAGCCATGGTCGAATACTGAAATTTTAGCTTCAGATTCGTCCAATAATTGGCCGTCCAACCAGATTTTTTGTGAGTCACTCATGCAAATTCAGTCTTTAGTAATTTATAAGTTGTCAATGTGTGCAGCGGTTTAAAACATGAATTAGGCCTGATGAACACGCAATTTTTTTGCCAATGACAGGATCTCAGGAAATCATACCATCCATGACGATTAATTTACGATCCCCATTTGACGCTAATGCCTCATCATGTGTCACCACCACAAGCGTGGCCCCATCCTCAGACGATAGCTCTAGAAGCATTTCCATGACCTGCTCCCCATTGCGGGAGTCAAGATTGCCGGTAGGTTCATCTGCAAAAATAATTTGCGGGGAATTAACAAGAGCCCGAGCAATTGCAACTCGCTGCTGCTCGCCTCCACTGAGCTCAGCCGGCAAATGATCAATACGTTGCGCCAAGCCAACACGCTCCAATGACTCTCTTGCCTTCTCCATCGCATCACAGCCACTAATCATGGCTGGCACCATGACGTTCTCTAGTGCTGTAAGCTCAGGCATGAGGTAATAATTTTGGAAAATATAAGACATGCATTTATTTCGAACCTTGGCCTGTTGCCTGCGAGACATCGCATAGAGATCTCCTCCATCAACCCAGACCCTTCCCTGTTCCGGCTTCTCAAGCCCGGCTAAAATATACATCAGAGTAGTCTTACCCGCACCACTTGGACCACAAAGAAACACTTTCTCTCCTCGCTCGATCTGCAAATCAATACCATGCAACACCTCAATGCGCTTTTTTCCCACCGAGTATCCACGGTGTAGATTGTCAGCTTTGATCCAGGGATGGTTAGTATCCTGAGTCATCGAATTGTCCATGCACATCAATAGTCTACTAGTGAGCAGATGCGAATATTTTTCTTAGTTATTATTGGAAGCATCTGCTGTCTAAGTTAGCATCACCTCCATGAACGCTGTCACTTTTGACTCTCTCTATATGGAGCGTGTTTGGGGAGGTCGGGAACTTGAAACGATCTACCGCAGAAAACTACCATCCGACAATCATCCTTACGGTGAAGCATGGGAGATGACAGACCGCACGGATGAACAATCCATTGTAAATCATGGGCCACTTAAAGGCTATTCTCTCAATGATCTATGGCAGAAGAAAAGAGATGAAATTTTCGGCACTGGATTTGAGAACACCTCGCGATTCCCATTACTCATCAAAATACTCGATGCTCGCGACAAACTATCGATCCAAGTCCACCCGCCTGCGTCAATAGCGTCAGAACTCGGAGGAGAACCAAAGACAGAAATGTGGTATATTGCGGAAACCAGCCCCGACGCAAAACTTTATGTTGGCCTCAAATCAGGCATTTCCAAAACAGACTTTTATGATGCCATCGAAAATGGGGAGGTCGGCGAGGTCGTTCATTGCATCACCCCTAAACGTGGTGATTCGATATTCATTCCGTCTGGCCGTCTGCATGCCATTGGCGCCGGCTTACTCATCTACGAAATACAACAAAATTCAGATACTACCTATCGGGTATTCGACTGGAACAGATTAGGACTTGATGGCAAACCTCGCGAATTACATATCGAGTCATCGATGAGGTGCATCGACTTTGATGATATTGAGCCTAGTATGGATGAGCCTGATGGCATTCACCTTGCTCATTGCCCATACTTCTCTGTAGACAGGATCGAAATTGTAGCGAACCAATCAATTTCAAACCCAGACGCTGATCGCTTCTCCATCGTCACCGTAATCAGTGGAGAAATAGAATCTAGTGATGGCAGAATACACCGCGCAGGTGATTTCCTACTACTCCCCAGGGCATGCCTATCCTTACGAGCCAAGACTAACTGCCGTATTCTACAGACCACCATCCCCCAACAATATCGAGCTAAACAAAAATAGGACAGCACATAGGGTGTCTCCCCTTACTGGCAAAAAATCATTGCCATAACAGAGCATTTCGGTCATATTCCTTCCGTCTGGACGATTTGGCAGACGGTTACGAATCAATACTTTCTTGTTCAACAACCTCTCTTTTCAGCCAATTTCCGTCACCCATGATATCACCTCTCAGGGATAGCGAATTTGTACGCCCCAGCAGTGAGTGAAATCACTCAATGGCGGCTATGCCCACCTATTGTCCTATGACACCCTCACGTGCTACACAGCACACAAAACAAAGCGTTGCATTGATCTCCACTCAAAAACAATGAGAGCTATCAGCATCACGCTAAGCTTAAAATAGCAACTTCACCCAACATCACGATTTCTATCCAAAGGATTCATCAATTGAATCCGATTCCCTGCTGAATTATGAGCGACCAAGCCAAACAGGACTCAACCCCCAATAAAACCTCGTCTGATGAGAAAACAAACTCAGGACAATCCAACGGTGACAACTCAAGCGACCAACCGCGTATGGGCCGCGTCAAGGGCCTTGGACCTGTAAAAAAAGGATCAGGAAACAAACAGAATCGGGAGTCCAATAGCGAGAACACAGAGGGTAAACAGGGTGATCGACCTCGTTCCTCCAATAAAAGGAGAAAAAACAACAATCGCAATAGAGGTAACAACAAGAATAGGCGTGATCGCCGAGACAACAATCGAGAGCGTAAGCCAATCGTATTGACCGGCGATCCTGTTGAAGTAAATGGCATGCTTGAGCTAGCCCCGAAAGGCTTCGGCTTTCTGCGCGTTCCAGGAAAAAACTACGCGCAATGCAAAGAAGATGTTTTTGTACCACCGGACTTCATACGAAAACATGGTCTTCGGGCCGGTGTCTGGATTCATGGCAAGTCCCAAGATGGGCCCCGTGGGCCTCAACTCACGGAGATCACAGCAGTGAATGACCTTTCTCCTAACGATGCATTCAAACTCCCTCATTTTGAGGAATTAAAGGCGGTAAACCCAGATCGCCGTATCGCTTTTGAGACTACACCAGAACGTTTCACCACACGAGTTCTTGATATTGTCTCACCTGTTGGCCGTGGCCAACGAGGCCTCATTGTATCTCCGCCCCGTTCGGGTAAAACAACCCTACTCCTGCACATGGCCGAGGCAATTAAAGAAAAATATGACGAGTCTATCCACTTGATCATTCTTCTTGTCGACGAGCGCCCAGAGGAAGTGACAGAGTTTCGCCGTTGCCTACCGGATGCCGAAATCTATGCTAGCTCTAATGATGACGGTCCGCGCAATCATTGCCGAATCTCGGAAATGTGTATCGAACGCAGTAAACGCCTGGTCGAAAGCGGTAAGGATGTGCTCGTATTAATGGATTCTATCACACGATTGGCTCGAGCTTACAACACCTCGATGCGCGGAGGCAAGGGCCGTGGCTACCAATCTGGTGGAATCGTTGCTGGAGCCCTAGAAATGCCACGCCGCCTGTTTGCAGCAGCAAGAAATACCCGTAATGCTGGCTCCCTTACCGTTTTGGCGACAGCGCTTATTCAAACAAACTCTCGCGCTGACGAAGCTATTTTCCAAGAATTCAAGGGGACTGGCAATATGGAGCTGGTGCTGGATCGGCGTATTGCTGAGCAATATATATACCCAGCTGTTGACATTTTCAAATCCGGGACACGGCGAGAGGAACTTATCATGGCGGAACATTTACTTCACAAGATCAACTTGATTCGCAGAGGTCTTGCTGGTCATCGTCCTGAAGAAGCAATGGAGAGGCTACTCTTTTTCCTGAAGAAATTCCCCAACAACGCCCAGATGCTCATGGAGATCAAAGGCTAGAGAATTACTTGTTTATCATTTTTGATTGTTCATTGGCATGTCTACCGAATTCACTCGTAATTTTTCCATCATCGCACACATCGACCACGGCAAGACCACCTTGTCTGATCGACTATTGGAGTTTACCCAGACGATTTCCGAGCGTGAGCAGCAAGATCAGCTACTCGACGCAATGGATCTCGAACGGGAACGAGGCATTACCATCAAGTCTCATCCGGTCACGATGTCATACAGGGCAAAAGATGGGCAAACATACCAGCTCAACCTCCTTGACACACCGGGGCACGTTGACTTTTCCTATGAAGTTTCACGTTCTCTTGCCGCTTGCGAAGGAGCACTTCTGATCGTTGATGCGGCCCAGGGAGTTGAGGCACAAACCATGGCCAACCTGCACCTTGCCAATGAACAAGAATTAACCATTGTTCCGGTAATCAACAAAATCGACCTTCCCTCTGCTGATTTGCCAAAGGTGCACAAGCAGCTTGAGGATATTATTTGCATACCAGCAGATGAAGCCATCCCCGCATCTGCTAAAAACGGCATTGGCATTGAAGATATTCTCGAAGCAGTGGTCGAGCGCATCCCTCATCCTCAAGAACACGATGACAAACTACTGCGCGCCTCTGTATTTGATAGCGTATATGATACGTTCCGAGGCGTTGTCTCATATGTGCGCGTAATGTCAGGCAGCATGAAACGAGGCACACGCATCAAGCTCTTCCACACGCCGAAAACCTATGAGATCAAAGAAGTGGGTGTATTCACGCCAGGCATGACTAAGCGTGACGAGCTAGTCGCCGGTGATGTTGGCTACGTCATTGCCAACATGAAATCTGCGGATGAGGTTAAAATTGGCGATACAATTACTGACACCACTCACCCATGCCCTGAACCACTACCAGGCTTCAAAGAGATTCAGCCAATGGTTTTCTCTGGTATCTACCCAGTTGATTCATCAGATTTCGAAGCTCTCAAGCTTGCCATGGGCAAGCTGCAGATCAACGATGCCGCCTTTACATGGCAATCAGAATCCTCTGTGGCTCTGGGCTTTGGTTTTCGCTGCGGGTTTCTTGGCTTGCTCCATATGGAGATTATTCAAGAACGACTTCGTCGTGAGTTCAACATGGATATCATCTCCACCTATCCATCAGTAATTTACGAGGTTACTAAAACCAACGGTGAGGAAATCATCATAGATAATCCATGCTTACTGCCTGAATCACAGGAAGTTCAAGAAATTCGAGAGCCTGTAGTGAGGCTCTACATCATGATACCGGGTGATTATATTGGCGAAATGATGAAGCTCGTCATGGAAAAACGAGGCGACATGGAGAACACCGAGACCATCGATGACACCCGTGTCATGCTCACATGCACTATTCCCCTCTCTGAAATCCTGATCGACTTTAACGACAAACTTAAGTCTATGACTAGAGGCTATGGCTCCATGGATTATGAGCATGCGGGTTACAAACCTGGTAAATTAGTGAAAATGGATATCCTTATTGCAAGCGAGCCTGTGGATGCATTTTCCTCAATTGTCCATGTCGATAAAGCAGCCCCCTATGGCCGTCATCTTTGCAAAAAGCTCAAAGATGTGATCCCTCAGCAGCTCTTCGTTGTTGCTATTCAAGCTGCCATAGGTGGTAAAATTATTGCCCGTGAATCCATCTCGGCGATGCGTAAAAACGTGACCGCCAAGTGCTACGGTGGTGACATTTCACGCAAGCGAAAGCTGCTCGAAAAGCAGAAAAAAGGTAAAGCCAAAATGAAAGCTATCGGCAAGGTTAACATTCCTCAAGATGCCTTCATAAAAGTACTCAAAAACGACTAAAGAACCCACGGCTCAATCAACGAGCTGACCAATTCTCTGAGCTCCCGCCATGATAAAGTGTATCTACATCACCGCACTGAGTCTCTGCCTTTGTGGTTGCAAAGCCAATATGCTATCAAAATCAGCAGACGGATTGGGCCCCTCTCTCAGCACCGAGATTGGCTATGCCTCCTGGTATAACATCAAAACCAACCGCGGCACTCACACAGCCAGTGGCCGTCCATTATCTGATGATGCTCACACAGCAGCACACAAAAAATGGCCTATGGGCAGCCAGATAAGAATCACAAATCTGAGTAATAGCCGCCAAGAGATACTCACAATAACAGACAGAGGCCCTTATATCAAAGGCCGTGTTATTGATGTAACATCAGGAAGTGCTAAACGCCTTGGCTTCTATGAAAACGGCATCACCCGTACTAAGGTTGAGCTACTTAGCCGTGGCGATTGGAAATACCAACATTGATTCAACAAACCCCCTAATCACTAACAATCAACATGCGCACACTCGCCATTGGAGATATTCACGGATCACATACAGCGCTCAAGGCATTATGTGATTACGTTGATTTTCGTACTGATGATACCATCGTCACCTTAGGCGACTATATTGATCGTGGGCCAGACTCAAAAGAAGTCATCGATACACTCATTGAACTCGGAACTAACTATCGTGTCATCAACCTCAAAGGTAACCACGAGGTGATGATGGAGAATTCCCTCACCTCAGAGCAAGAGCGCTACTTCTGGCTCTACAACGGAGGCGAAGCTACCATGCGTTCCTTCGACCTTCAGCCACCCATATTAAACAAAGATGACATCCCTCAGACCTACTGGGATTTCTTCACATCTTGCAAGCCCTACCACGAGACACAAAACCACATCCTTGTTCACGCTGGCTTGGAGCCAGAAACTGACCTCAAAGACCAGGAGGAAAACTTCACTTTATGGCAGCGAATTTTTGAAACAAAGCCTCACAAATCTGGCAAAATCATCGTCTGTGGCCATACACCACAGCTGGAGGGATATCCACTGAAGCTTGATCACGCAATATGCATCGACACTTCAGCCTGTCGTGACGGCTGGCTCACCTGTCTTGACATTGAAAGTGGTCATTATTGGCAAGCCAACGAAGCAGGCGAAACACGCCAAGGGTCTATTTAGCCGATACTCCAAAAACTACTTCATTTAGATCTAGGCATTTAATATTTTAACCCTAAACAAAGCACGTGAACGAATTCCAGACAGACGACCTCCGCATCAACGAAATCAAACCGTTGATCTCACCAGCAGTATTATCTCATCACTTGCCTATTCCAGAAAGTGCGGCTCAAACCGTTGCAACCGCCCGTGAAGCAAGTGAAGGAATTGTGAAGGGAAAAGATGACCGCCTGATGGTCGTCGTTGGCCCCTGTTCTATCCACGATCCAGGAGCTGCAATCGAATATGCGACCCGCCTGAGAGAAACCAGCAAGCGCTTCACCGATGACCTATTCATCGTCATGCGCGTCTATTTCGAAAAACCGCGCACAACAGTCGGCTGGAAAGGACTTATCAATGACCCCCACCTTGATGGATCCTTTGACATCAATCACGGTTTACACATTGCCCGAGAATTACTCATCGAACTCGCAAAAATAGGCATTCCTGCTGGCACAGAGTTTCTAGACACTATCACTCCCCAATATTACGCTGAGTTGATTAGTTGGGGCGCTATTGGCGCGCGTACGACTGAATCTCAGATCCATCGCGAGCTCGCTTCAGGACTCTCTATGCCTGTCGGCTTCAAAAACGGCACCGGCGGATCAAATCAAATCGCATTTGATGCCATCCAAGCATCAGCTGGACAACACCACTTTCTCTCCGTGACCAAACAAGGTGTTACTGCCATCGTATCCACCAAAGGAAATGATGCGTGCCACCTAATACTGAGAGGTTCTTCCAAAGGCCCCAACTACGATTCTGAGAGCATTCAAGAAGTCACTAAGCAACTTGAAGCCGCGGGGCTACCAAAAGCCATCATGGTTGATTGCTCGCACGGCAACTCACTCAAAGATTACAGAAATCAACCAGCTGTAGCCCAGTCACTCTGTGAACAAATAGCAGCTGGAAATAGAGCCATTACCTCCGTCATGGTTGAAGGGAACCTTGTTGAGGGAGCTCAAAAACTCAAGGGTAGCCTAGCTGACTTGACCTACGGTCAATCAGTTACCGATGAGTGCATTAACTGGGAAACCACTGAAAACATGCTCGAAGAATTTGCAAAAGCAGTCCAAGCCCGAAGACTAGCTTAAAAAGGGAGTCATCTTCGCTCCCCTGAGGGGTTTAGCTGTCTTGATCTGTTTCTGAAACCCTCCAGATTGCAGCTAGCAAACTACCAATGAGGCAGTGGTATACAGCCGATATGGCACATGGAGTTGCCGCAAGCAGGGTAAAATGTTGCTTGGCCAGCGCACTACCTAATCCAGAATTCTGCATACCTACCTCAATGGATAGAGTGCGCCGATCCCCCTCTGCCAGTTTGGTAAAATAACCAACACCGTATCCCAACAAAAAACCGAGAGCGTGCAGAATAAATATAGCGATCAGCAACGCCCCAAAATAAGCGATGATATTTGATTTGGTTGCTCCGACAATGCCACCAACGATCAATACGATCACAAGTATGGATACAATCGGTGAAACTTTTTTTACAGCGCTCAGTCTATGGCCGAAAAATTGGTTTATTAGCACTCCGCCAACCACTGGTAATAGCACAATAGTGAGCATGCTACGAAACATGGACCAAGCATCTACATCAAGGATGGCGCTAGCATAAAACTTGGTAAGCAAGGGGGTAAATACAATTGCCGCGAGTGTGGAGCACATCGTCATTAATACACTCAATGCCACATTTGCTTTGGCTAGATAGCAAATGACATTGGAGGCCGTCCCCCCGGGGCAGCAACTTACTAAAATAACTCCAAGCTTAAGCATCGGCGGCAAATCAAAAAGCGTAGCTATGGACCAACCTAATAATGGCATGATCAAAAACTGAGCGACGACTCCTAAACCGACCACCCAAGGTCTCATCAGGACGGCCTTAAAGTCATCAATGCTGAGCGTAATGCCCATTCCCAGCATAATAACACCCAAGCCAAGGTTAATTAAACGAATATCCGTGCCAGGAAAATCACCCGTAATAAACCATATGAAATGACTCGGAAAAAACCAAGCCCACGCTGTGCCGAGTATAGTCCATAACCAGAACAAATTGCTAATTATCTGGACTACGCGCCAAATCATTTACTCAGTGAGTGACTTTAAATCTGCCGAAATATAAACTTACTCACCAATTTTCACCTCAGCCTCAATATCACCAAGTGCCCACTGAATTCCCCGAAGATAATGTTCCAGCACTTTGGGGTTAGCAAAGATATGGTCATTGTGCCCAAGCGAGCTATAAAACACGCGGCCTTTACCGTGATGCTTGACCCAACTCACTCCATAACTCTCATCCGGGCGTTTGCCCTTGCTCAGGTCAGTCTGCTCAGGATCAAGCTTGAGCAAGATATGTAGTTTTTTGGGGTCATATGGAGCTTTGAACTGATAAATCTCCTCCTTGAAATTGAGATTCTTTCCCTCCAAATGTGCACAGCACGCATGATCCTCCTGTCCCTTTTCCACCATAATGCTCACCGGGGTTCCTGCATTCCATGGGTGCCCATCAAAGTAGCCGCCAATCATCTCTCCATATTCACTCCATGAATAGTAGGTATCCGTCGCAGCATGAATCCCAATAAAACCTTTCCCCCCTTTAAGAAAATCCATCAGACTTTTCTGCAACCGCAGTTCCTTCTCACGAGCTCGCTCTTTTTCAGGCGGGGTCATTTTTTTCCACTCTTTATTTGCAGGCTTAAAAACATCCTTCGTGGTATTCAAAAAACAAATGGCATCAAACTGATCGATCGTGCCAGGTTCAAAATTAGCCATGTCATCGCTGATAACCACCTTGAATGCCCCCGTCTTCTCCCCCATCAGACGCATCGCCTCTAACCCTGTCGGAATCGACTTATGCCGGTAGCCTCGTGTTACAGAATAAACCAAAAGCTTGCGCTCTTGTTTTGATTCAAATCCGCTGATGCCCTCTAAACCTTCAGCCACCTGTTGACTCCAATCCCCCTTACTGGGAGCCGCAATCGAGATAGCTGGTACCAAAAAACAAATAAACACTAATAATCTCATACATATTATCTGTAAGCCGCTCCCCTTAAATAGCAAATATAAATACAGCTCATCAAGCTCACCGCAGCAATGCTGATCACGTAAATACATCATCACTACCTCAAAAAAGTTAACAAAAAAGATCGTATAGCATTGACATTCGTTAGTGATTTTGTGCATAGATGTCCACGCCTAACAGATGCTAACATTTCAGCAAATCACGCCCAAAGATTAGCGCCGACAATATGTAGCGTTGCAGCAAGAAATTCTCAGCATCATTACCACCCTAAATTTATATGAGGATCAAAAAACCAGGCATACAATTTCCTCGACTTCATTGTCGTTGAATACCGTGCGGGGGGCTCTTTGTGTGGGAGCCCCTCGTACACTTCATGCCTGTTTTCGGCTTGATCATTGACATGGCTTTTTCATTTACAGCAAGCCACCTATTGGCATGATCGTGGAGAGCATGAGAAATATCATTATACCTGTAATCGCCTTCCTGCCATGTGTTGGCTTGGCTGATCCAAAAGTAGAACTCGATACCTTAAAACACCCCGTCAAAGCCTGCCTCTACAAAATCGAGCACAAAAACCTTCAAAAGCCCTCCTATCTTTTTGGCACCATCCACCTTTCGGATACACGTGTCATTAATTTACACCCCAATGCGGAGTCAGCCTTCAAAGCCTCAGACATCTTTTACAGTGAGATCGATCTTGATATGGCCGCACAATTCAAAGTGGCACCGCTGTTAATGCGCAAAGACGGCAAGAAACTAACCCAAGCTATTGGCCCTGAACTCACCAGCAAACTTGATGCTATATTAAAAGGGATAAACCCGGCACTCAGCTCGACACCCTTCGAAAGCCTTAAAACCTGGGCTGTTGCCGTCACCCTGCCACTACTCGAGAACCAGCTCATGGCAAAAAAACCTCTTGATGTCGTCCTTTATCAGCGCGCCATCGATGAAAAAAAGAAAACCGCGGCTCTTGAAAGCGCAGACTCACAAGTCGCAGTTTTCGATCAATTCAATGAACAGGAGCAGCAAATGATACTGTCTGACTCCATTGAGCTGATGGTTACAGATCAAAAACGTGAGATCAAATCTATTGAGCGGCTACTCAATGTCTATCTGACTGGGTCAACCCATGAAATTGCAGAGCTTATGACCTTGGAAATGGAGCAAATGAGCTCTGATTCGGAGCTCACCGATCGACTCATGAAAGCATTGCTTGATGACAGAAATATCGGCATGGCCAACAAAGCCGACCAGTTTCTAAAAGCTGAACCCGAGAAGTGTCATTTCTTTGCTGTCGGAGCGGCACACTATACTGGCAAACTAGCCGTTCAGGATCTTCTCAAAAAAAGAGGGTATACGATCACACCCCTTTTTGACTAACCTATTGTGCACACAACAACAGCTCTTCCATCATGAATCTCATCAAACGTACTATCCTTCTGCTCTCAGCAATCATACCACTTCTTCTTGTCCTGCAATGTAGCCAACCTTCTCAACCTTCAGATAACCAACCACAAGCCCTCGCCACAACAAGCCATCATGGCTCAGCTTCTGATAAGACAAGTAGCAACACCCCATCTCAGTCTAATAAACAACAAAAAGCCCCCTATCAAAAACCTCCAAAAATCGCTGAGTTTCTTCCTGATGGCGACACCCTTACTGACTACCAGTGGACCACCAACCATATGCACATTGGAGTGCGCTGGCAACCCTACGGCGGCAGACCAAAAAATAACGCCTATGATGCAGCTAGGCCGATCATCTCAAAATACAGCAGTTACGCTCAATTCTGGGTTGCCTGGAGTGCTTCAGAGCCGAGCGAGGAAAGCACCGACTATAGCCAACACATGTCCGGCTATCTCAAAACAATAGAGCAAGCTGTTGACGCCTGTATTGCGCGGGGGGTGAAGTGTGAATTTGTATTCTGGCACTGCCCTGCTTGGGCTGCCGTTGGCGGTAAAGCTGGTGGCGTGCAAGCCAAGCCAGGTCTCTACCCAGCTTTTGTCGAACGTATCGCACGACACTTCAAAGGCCGAGTAGGCGCTTACCAACTTGCCCACGAAGCCAATCTTAAGATGCACCTCAATGATGGCGATATGGACTACATGATTTCCGAGGTTTTCACCAAGGGGGCTCGAGCTATCCGCAAAGTTTATGCCGAAACACCGAGTGCTCCGGTTATCATCTCTACTTCTGGCTGTTCTCCCTGCTTTGGTTGTGAAACCGTGGACGGTCTAAATGCCACTGGAGGTCTAGCTATTAACAACTTTTATGATCAGCTAATTGCATCTTCCGATATGATGGAGGAAATTGACGCTCTCAATCTCAACGTCTCTGATCAAAACGACGGATACGGTACTGTCGACGGCGCCTACGTGGCATCGGTCTGGGGCAATTATGATCTCGCACGTAATAAACTCGACGATTACGGCCACCGAGGCAAAGCAGTGATGGCCTCGGAGTCATGGATCACTTGGGACGACACCCACAACTCTGCCGACGTCAACGGAGATGGCTCACGCAACGAGCTCGACGCCTACCTCAGGGCAATCACCATCATGGGCAAATGCCTCGAGCGCGGACTCAACACCATGAACTTCCCATGGTCTGACAACTCTAGTAGTTGGTCGATGGGCTTAACTAAACGACACGACTATAATGGCAGAATCAAAAAACTCATGCCTAATATTGTTATCCCCTCCAAACATGCCGGTCCTGACATCGTTACATCTAAGGTAGTGGTCAGAGGAAATGATGATGACTTCGAAGTCAAGCTGATGGATGAAAAGCTTCAATTCCCGTTCACCATTGAGGACTATATTGATCCGTCTGACCCTAATCACCTCCACTATTATATCTGGCGTTGGTATGCCCAAATATCTGGAGGTAATGACGAAGTGATTCGTCATGCCGTAGCAGGTGAAGCGGGCAACAATATTGGCGTATTTGGCCCAGACTTCACCGGACCTGAGCGCTACCGTATTTCCTCATACAACCGCACCCGTAATAGCTTTATGTTACTCATCTACGCCAGCGGCGCCACCGCGAAGCACTGGGTCAAAGTCGCCATGCCATCGAGCATCCAAAATGGCAGGCACTACAACAACGAGTTCTCATCAAAAGACTACCGTGGAGAAGGCTTCAAGGAGGGGGACCGCTATAAAGCTCACATCATCACAAAGAATATCAGCCCCAAAGACGGAAGCGACATCGATGCACGCTACTCAGAGAGTGCAGTTTTAACCGTGAAAAACGGCATGCTAAATATTCCAGTCATGAAAATGAACAAATTTACTGCAATCGAATTCGTTCGTGTAGCAGAGGCCACCAGTGAAGATCCATAATAGCTGCAAAGCTAAAAACTCGGCCTGCGCTGACTTCT
>Ga0206130_10001770_pt1 | contig 31056 bp, 26 predicted proteins | sample Helgoland_Spring_9_FD_148637 | JGI IMG/M metagenome (GOLD analysis project Ga0206130, IMG submission 148637) | Pelagic subsurface seawater microbial communities from Kabeltonne, Helgoland, North Sea - Helgoland_Spring_Bloom_20160512_1 | ecosystem: Environmental > Aquatic > Marine > Epipelagic ...
TTTTCTTCATATAGTATATAAAAATACAATGACAAAGGAAAAAATTATACTTGTTGGTTATGGGTGGGGGTCTTTAGGCTTTATTCAACATATTGATACAAACCAATATGATGTTGCGCTATTTTCAAAACATGACCACTTCTTATATACACCTTTATTGGCACAAAATGTGAAACATGATCGCGATCTCACCATCAATGTAGATCAATTAAAACAATCATTGGAGTTTGTCAACGATAAAATCGAAACAGTGGATTTTAAAAAACAAACAGTCCAAGAAAAGAAATATGATTTTCTCGTATTTTCTCATGGTGCTGAAGTAAATACATTTAATATTCCCGGTGTCCAAGAAAATACTCATTATTTAAAAACGTTGGATGATAGTAATCAAATTAAATCCAAATTATTAGAACTACCCAAAGATTCAGTCATTGCCGTTATTGGATGTGGTCTTGCAGGAACGGAACTCGTTGGTTCATTAGTAGACATGCGTAAATTCAAAATAGTGGGAATTGACGCACTTGACAGACCTGTAAATACGTTTGATAAAACATTGTCCGAAAAAGTGGTGAAATCATGGGAAAAAGAAAGTGTGTCCATGTATTTTCAAAGTTTGGTTCAAAAAATAGACAAACAATCTTTGGATATAAAAGACAAACCTTCTGTACAATTTGACATGGCAATTTGGTGCGGAGGAATTAAAATGAGCGAATTGAGTAAAACAGTGAATGATCAATTACAATTAGAAAATAATCGCGGCATACCCGTGGATAAATTTTTACATATTCAAGGACAGAAAAATTTGTTTGCTATAGGCGATTGTGCGTTTAGTGGCAATCCACCAACCGCGCAAGTTGCGTATCAACAAGGAACCTATTTGGCAAAACAGTTCAACCAAAAATTTCCTAAAAAGGACGAATTTGTATTCCAAGATAAAGGGCAAATAGGTTATATTGGAAATGGAGAGAGTATATATCAAAATAATTATTACAAGGGAGGCGGAAAACTCGTGTATTATTTCAACAATTTGGTTCATTTTTACAATTTTGGAAAAATATATGTGAAATCAAAATTTTAGATTAAATCAAACCTTTTAAATGTTTTGGTATTTTTTTGTGTTTTTTGAAAAGAGCAAGTATGTCGCTATTTTTACTTGCAATTAATTCACTAACTATATCATCAGTTACAATAATATCTGGATGTTTCAGCAGATGATCTATATTATGTTTAAAACGTTTACTAGCATATGTATTATAACATAATTCGGACAATATACTACGTCTTCCATTTGATACATTTACATCGAATTTCGGATTGGAAATAATTATGGAAACCTGTTCAATGTGATGGGTTTCTCTTTTGTCATCTGCTCCAGCAATCGAAGTATATCGAAACACTTCATGACTATCAAATGGCATAATTTTTTTACAAGTTTCCTTGATATTTCTTCTACAAATAGGGCACGGAGGGGCAGTCAAATGTGATTGACTTTTACACCATCCAATCAAACATTTCTTATGAAATTTATGCTTACATTTTGTAGTTACGTTTCCAGATACAATTCTGTCTAAACATATAGAACAGGTTTTATCTAAAACACTTTCGCAATTACCAGTTTTCTTATTTTTTCGAGTCCCATTTTTACAACGCGATCTTTTTGTTGCCATTATAATTTATAACCATAAAAAAATGGGTATAAATTCCGGATTACCTGATTCGAACAGGTGACCTATCGATATTTGTTGAAACCACTACAGTCAATTGCTCTACCAACTGAGCTAAACCCGGACACAGAATTAAAATATTTATTTTAATTCAGAAGGGTTATACCCACAATATCATACATATTCGTTTTTATATGCTTATACCATTAATTCATTAATTTTATCATTAAATACTTGTAAATTCCGTATAAATCCGGGTTCATCACTATGAGGCATCACTTTGATTTTGTACCCATGCTTTTGTGTCATTTTAAATACCATACGTTCAAAAACATGTTCGTACATATTGTCAGGATGTCCTTTATGTCCCGCACCCCACGCAATGTTATTTGGGTACAATGGTGGACGAGAACGCGACGATTTAAAAAAACGGAAAATATCTTGGACAGTGGGACCCATTTGCTTTAATTTTTTCCCTCCATAATAGGATTTCACCCAAACCGCGTCAAATGTTTTGTTGCTGTTTAATAAATAATAGTCTTTGTAATTACCATATAACCCATCGGCAATTTTTTTCTTACACACAAAACAATTTCCCTCCGGAAACATATAATTTTTCCGATTTAAATTATAATATCGATCTAGATCATTTACATAAAGAGAATTTCCCAAATTCCATTTACATGTAATGTTTCTTGGTTCAATGAAATGATCTTTGTAAATAACACACGCATAATCGCCCATATAAACAAGCGGTGGGACGTATATACCAATCGATTCGTTTTCCAAACCCTCTTTAATATCAGACAAATTATGAATCAATGGTTCCCAATAAAGTTTTCGCAAACTAGCATCTGTTTTAGAATGTAAAAATAGAATAGAATCGTAATAAATACTCTTTTTTTTCAAATAATAATTACATACATACTTCCCACCTATATCCATACCAATATTCTCACATTGTAGTAATGTAATCGAACTATCTTTACGCATATTTTTACTATTTCCAATAGTAAATGTCACTATCAGTAACCCACAATGTTGTTTTATCTGTTCCAAATAGGGGTCATATAATCCATGGAATTGATCAATATTATAACAATGTAAATGTGCTACCAATTTATAAGTATCTTTGTATTTGGAGACAAAAACTTCCTTATATGGGATTGAACTGGTTTTGGAAGATATACCCAATAAGTATTTATGAAATAAAAAGGGATGATTCACATATTCTTTGACCGATTGCTCCATTTCTAAGTCTTCTGATGTCTTTTTATATTTTCGCGCTTGATAAATACCATATTCACTATAATGACATTTTGAGGTAATTTCATTTGTACATATATCAGCTATATCACGATTCATTATTTTATACATTTTCCAGTTAAAATCGTCGGGAATATTATCAAAATTGGTTTTATACGGAAGTCCTTGAGGATGTCCAAATAGATCATAGTGTAATTTTGCGGTATATTCATTGACCCTATAGTCGGGTGTAATCGTACTATTTAAATCTAAATATAATTTCCAGTCAAAGTTTTCTGGAGTATGATAAAAACGGTAAGAGCGTTTTTCATTCTTGCCTGTTATAAAAAAGTGTACTTTTGCCAAAATTTCAGTTGCATAAATACGTTTTACATCTGTATTTAGTTCCAAATACGTTTTCCAATCAAAATCTTCCGGAATTTCACTATCAGGCACTTTATATACTCGATTCTGATGAATCCCTTCGTTCAAATAATGTTGTTCAACACTGTTTTTATTATTATATTGAAGTTTTACATCATGATTTATTTCGCAATATACTCTCCAATCGAAATCTTCGGGGATCTTTCCAGGTTCGGGTAAATCACATTCGTATGATAAATTTTTTTTTTTCCCAATTTTATAATAGTGACAAATTGCTTCGATTTTATTTTTAACTATTGATTTTAACGAAGGATTTCGCAATACATATTTTTCCCAATGAAAATCGTCTTTTATGTCTCCATGTTGTAACGTATATTTACGATTTTCAGAACATCCATGTTTTTCAAAATGCATAATAGATGCCGGTTTGCTCTTACAAACAATATATACATCCGGATTTAATCCTAAATAAATTTCCCAATCGAAATTTGTAGGTAAATTAACCGTTTTATATAATCGTCGTTGGCGTATGCCCTCTCGCAAATAATGTTGTTTGGCACCTTCTTCATCATTATATACATTTTTTACATCGTCATTTATTTCTAAATATGTTTTCCAATTAAAATCGCTAGGCAATTTTGACGATGTATATTGAATTGCCTGGTATGACATGAACAACCTTAATTTAATGACAGGTTTTATTTTCGTATTATATACGATATCCTTTATAGTCATACGGATCCACATTTTGTTGAGGTTTTAATAATGTTTGAATATTTGTATCTATTGAATTTGATGATACAAAATGGGTTTTTGTTGAATAAATATTCATTTTTTTTTGTTGAATCATGCGTGATAAATAACAATCAACCTGACCATCTATTTTTGTTTTGTCAACGTCATCTACAAATTTTTTGGCACCCTCTTTATTTAAAATATAACAATTCATTCCCCAAAAAGACTTTAATTTATTGAAAGTTTTGTTTTCACTATGTCCAACCGCGCGAATCGTATAAAACAATAGCATATCCCAATCTTTAGGTGCTTCTTGTAAAGATTTCATTATTTGGTTGTAAGTTGTTGGCAACATGGTAGTATCATCTTCAAAAATTAAATACGCATCGACACTATTATCTTCTACTAATTGCTTTGCTAAATTATAATGACTTAAGAAACATCCTAACCCACCCCGAGTTACACTATGATGATGTGTTCTAAATCCATTTTTTTCAATAATTTGTAATTCGGTTAAAGCATCTTTTGACAACCAACTTTCAGGAGGAACTTGTTTACCTACAATTGCTTCATATCGGTTTACAGGCAATGATGTCAAATCGGAGTTTTTATAATGTTTCATTAATTTTTGATATCGCGTTTTATCTTTTTCCATATTAATGACATATAACCGCAATTTTATTTGTTCCTCCAATCCCTCTTGCGTTTGATTTAATATATTTGAACGCAAAAATAATATACTAAATATAATAGTTACTAATATGGCAATAATTACTCTATTTTGTGTTACTAATTTCATAATCATAAAATATAACTAGGTTTTATTTTTATAGAATGGAATGATTTTCAAACGTCTCCATAATATTCTTGGAAAAGAACATAAATATATAACCAATATATTATTTAAACATAATGAGTTCTGCTAAAACTATTGAACCTATCCTTGAGGTTACTGATGACCGGTTTGTCATGTTTCCACTGCAATATAGTGATGTTTGGGATTTATATAAAAAACAAGTCGATTGTTTTTGGCGCGCTGAAGAGGTGGATTTATCGAAAGATTTGGGGGATTGGGAGAAATTAAAACCCGATGAAAAAAAATTTATTTCTATGGTTCTAGCATTCTTTGCTGCGTCGGATGGCATTGTATTGGAGAATTTGGCGTTGCGTTTTATGGGAGATGTACAAATTGCCGAAGCGCGCAGTTTTTACGGGTTTCAAATTGCCATGGAAAACATTCATTCTGAAATGTATAGTTTACTGATTGATACTTATATTAAAGATAGTGTTGAAAAAGACCACCTGTTTCACGCAACTAGCAATTTTCCATGTATTATGAAGAAGGCAGATTGGGCCAAAAAGTGGATTGAAGACAAACGATCATCTTTTGGAGCTCGTCTTGTTGCGTTTGCTGCGATTGAAGGCATTTTCTTCTCGTCGTCTTTTGCGTCTATTTATTGGATCAAAAAACGAGGGATTCTGCCAGGATTAACATTTTCAAATGAATTAATTTCACGTGATGAAGCACTTCATACCGAATTTGCTATTTTACTATACAAAAAACTTCAATCAAAATTGTCTAAAAAACGCATTCATGAAATTATCAAAGAAGCAGTCGAAATTGAAAAGGAATTTATTTGTGAAGCAATTCCTTGCCGCATGATTGGTATGAACGCAACTTTAATGACTCAATATATTGAATTTGTTGCGGATCGTTTATGTCTTCAATTGGGGTACGATAAAATATACAATTCGCAAAATCCATTTGATTTTATGGAACTAATTAGTGTCGAGTCCAAAGTAAATTTTTTTGAACGTACCAATTCAGAATATGCCTTAGCAAATAAGAAAATCGACGGCGATGAATTCGAATTAAACTGTGATTTTTAGATCCTTACGAATTTAAATAAAACCCAAAAAGTACATAAAATTGATACTCCTTTTTCACATTAAGGTAGTAGTATCAATCAATCAACTTGAAAAAGAACTTTATACAATATGTCAGCATTCTCTCTATACATCCCTAGCGTGTACGCCAACATCACTGCTCCCATGATTTCGGAGACATTTCATCGCATGAACGTCGGACGTGTCAAGCATGTGGAACTTGTTTCTCAGAACGCCAAGAATGGTCCTCGTCAAAACAAGGCGTACGTGTTCTTTGAGGCGCTATACCAGTCGGATTTTGCAATGAACATTCATAACAATATCTCTAACAACGTCAGCACAAAGTTGCCATATGGACGTAGCGAGCACGTGTTTTGGGTGCTCCTGAACTCGAAGCGCCAATACGATGGTTCCAGCAACAACGGTGAATATGTGGAACCCGACTTCACCGAGGAGGAAATTGCCTTCATGGAGCAGGAACTTGAGAGACAGGAACACGAAGGTGATGTTTCAATGGTAAGTGCCGATTACGCCAATACTTTGGAGAAGGATATTTGTAATTTGCGCTACGCAAATGCGCAACTCCATTCCAATTACATGAGTGTTTTCAACAATAATCTTGTCTTGAACGACAAGATGAATAAGTGGACAGAATTGGGTATGAACAATCAGGGCACACGTTTGTGTAACGCGATTCAGCGCGAAAATAGAAGAGAAGACGGAGAGGAAGACGAGGAAATTCCAGTAGCAGTAGTAAATTAAAAAATTTTGTTTTGTAACCTTTTAACTAAATAACCCTTTTTTATTTAACATTAAAATCTCATTTATATTATATAATGAGTGAACACATAGATTCATTGCCTGTCTTCCCACCAGAGTCTAGACCAGTAGATACTTCTACTTTACCTCCAGTTCCACCCACTTTAACCGAGGAAAAATTGGACCTACATAACGAAGTCATTGAATCTTTCCAAGAACATCAACAAAACGTTATGGATGAATCCTCTCGTTTATTAAATGAAGTTCATGAATCTGATAAACTAGTACATGAAGAACAACAGGCATTGGAACTTCCTACTATAAAAGATGAACCAATCGAACAATTAGAAGTCAGTGATTTAGTAATAGATGTAAAAACATTGTCATCGCTTGTTGCCCTTTTTATCGCAGACGAACCAACCGAAACTCAGTCACTTTCTATTCCTTCTGAAGTAAAAGTGGTTTTATATGAATTGTTGTCTATGGGTGATTTTTATGATGATGTGGAACAATTATTGAAAGACATTGTTCGTGACGATAAAATAGATGCTCAAGATGTTCCCAAACTCATGGTCTTAATCGTGCGTTTATATGAAATATTACGATCTACTACTATTACATTTGATGCAGAACTTTGTGGTTCTGTATTGAAAATATTGTTTCGTTTAGCAATTGATGAACAATTAATTCCGATTAGTAATGAAGATATACATTTATTAAACTGTTTGTTTGATATTGTTGACACAAGTGTTCGTTTATTAGCAATGCAAACTACAAATAAAAAACGCAAAGGAATTCTTCATAGTCTTGCCAAATTATTCAATGGATGTAAATAATTCGTTTGAGTAATATATATAAATAAACAACCGTTATATATATTATTATGCCCGTTATTACTAAGATTCCTAATTCACAAGTTCTTTCTGAACTACTTCAACAAAACAATGGTCTTATTTTAATTAAATTAGGTGCTACGTGGTGTGGACCATGTAAGAAAATAGAACCATTGGTAATGAGTTGGTTACAAAAGATGCCCGAACAAGTACAAATCGCACTAATTGATATTGATGAAAATGTTGATTTGTATGGATTTTACAAAAAAAAACGCGTAGTAAATGGCGTTCCAACCATTTTGGCATATTATCCTGAGAATGAACATTATTTTCCCGACGATATGACTAGTGGCAGTGACCTTAAAACTACAAATGATTTTTTTATTAGGTGTGTTGAGCATTTACAAAATAGACAATGAATGTTGCTTAAATTGGTTCCATTTTTCACTGTTTTGCGGATGACGTTTTATAAATAAATCTACTATTTCGATATTAAAGTCATCCAATGAGTCATTCAGTGTTTTGTCTAACAAATGAAAGATTGGACTTATATGAAACATATATAAATGACGATATGCTTCATAATTATATACGTAGTGGAATGTATAGTACGTATATCCATACCATTGATGAAAACATTTTTTATATTCTCCTCCTTGAAATTTATTCAATAAAATATGAATAGTGGGAGGCAATTGTTGTTCTAACTGAAAATCTTGAAGATTTGGATTTTTAAAGCAAATATAGTTACATATCATAAATTGTTCCGGATGTATTTTCATACTTACTGTATTCATCAGCATATTTATTAATTGATCAACATTTTGTAAAGTGATTATGTAATCAAATAGGAAAATATTCATTTGTGGAAAATCTTTGCTTATAAGCAAGAGACGTTGTTGATTTTGTAGTAATGATTTACTGTCATGAAAATCATCAATTACGATCAACAGAGTATTTTTTTCACAAGACAATGAATATGTAAAATTGGGGATCATTTGATTCAATGCATTTGAATATTGTGTTTTTTTTGGACATTGAAAATGAACAGTTTGTTCATTGTATTTACTCCCGAGTGAAACATATACATAATGACAATCGTATGTGTCTAAATATTCTTTTATATTGTCAGCAAATGATGCTAAGTCTTTTATTGGATTCATATTATGCGTATTGTCATAATATGAAGTACTGTACTATATATATCAATTTTATTTCTGTTTAGTTCTCTTTTTCTTTGAACGTCTATTTGATTTACGACCCTTTTTTGTTTTCCCACCCTTTTTCTCGTTTTCTTCTGATTCCTTATTTTCTTCTGGTTCCTTATTTTCTTCTGGTTCCTTATTTTCTTCTGGTTCCTTATTTTCTTCTGGTTCTACATTTTCTTCTGGTTCTACATTTTCTTCTGGTTCTACATTTTCTTCTGGTTCTACATTTTCTTCTTCTTCTTCGTTTACATTGTCTACTAAACTACCCAGCATTGTCTCTTCGTTTTCATCTTCGTTTTCATCTTCGTTTTCTTCTTCGTCACGAGGACTTGTAGAATAATCCATATATGTAACATAGGTAAACGAACCAATCATTGCTGTAACTATCCCCATAAATGCGTACGGTACATCGTATTTTCCCGTAGAAATCAAATAATTTAAAGTGTTGCTTTGTTTGATATATTCAATTGGATTAAAATTAAATAATTTTTTAATTCCGCTGACTGGATCGGCAATTCCACTTCCTGTATTGCTCATTATATTACATAATTAATACATTAAAAATCAACCAGGGCGCCTAAATGATTATTATTAATAAATATATAAAGGTTTTAAAATATTACATAAATAAGATGTATTCTTTTTTACTTTTATTCACCTTTATTTGTTCTGTTTCTTCATGGAAAACTGAGAAAACGTATTGTAATATTGTCGTAAATGATTTATTACAAAATACATATGAACCAGTGTTAAGTGAAGAATGGAATTATCATTCTTTACAATCCCAAATGCGGAAAAATGTTTTATGTGGAATTATTTATTTACATGACAATAAGATGATTATAGTGGACAACGAGTCGCCTAGAAATATAACCTTACATAACATGCACTTAGTAAAAACAACTCCTGAATTAGCAAACAGTGTTATTCAGAAATTACAAGACAATTATATCGACTTTTACATTGAAGATTATTATCCTCGTTCATCGTGGTTAATTTGGTCAACTTCTTTCTTTTTAAAATTTCTCTATTATTATTCGATATACTTTATACTTCGCTCTAGTTTACGATTATTATGGATTATTCGTACACTTCATATTGAGCAAATATACAATAGCGAAAACGAAAAAGAGGACAAAACCATGTTTTGCGATGTTGCTGGTTGTGATGAAGCAAAATTCGAATTACAAGAAGTAGTTGATTTTCTAAAACATCCGGAAAAATTTAAAGAAGCGGGGGCAAAAATACCCGCAGGAGTGCTATTAGAAGGACCACCTGGAACCGGTAAAACTATGTTGGCAAAAGCAACATCAAATGAAGCCGGAGTTAGTTTTATTTATGCTAATGGATCTCAATTTATTGAAATGTATGTTGGTGTGGGTGCTTCAAGGGTGCGAAAATTATTCGAACAAGCAAAAGCAAATAAACCATGTATTGTATTTATTGATGAAATTGACGCAGTTGGACGATCAAGAACTAGTGGATTTGAAAGCAATAGTGAACAAGACCAAACTATAAATCAATTGCTCACGAATATGGATGGTTTCGATAAAAACGACGGAATCATTGTCATGGGAGCAACAAATCGCGCGGATATGTTGGATTCTGCTCTTACGCGAAAAGGACGATTTGACCGAAAAATTACAGTTGGATTACCAGACAAAGAGGGTCGACAAGAAATATTAGATGTTCATTTGGATGATAAGAATGTAGAAAAAAATTTAAAATTGGATTCTATATATGAACTTACAAGTGGTTTCTCAGGTGCTGATCTGGCAAATTTAGTAAATGAAGCGTGTATATTGTCTGTGCGTTATAAATTGCCCAATATTACAGAAAAGTGTTTTGTAGATGCGTTTGAGAAAACCACCATTGGTCTACCCAAACAAACTGACAGACGACCCAAAGAAAATATTAAAATGGTGGCTTATCATGAAGCGGGACACACAATTGGAGCACTTTTTTTCAAAGATATTTTTGATGTACGTCGAGTCACAATTAATGCCAATAATAGTGGTGCTGGTGGTTACACTTTATTTACACCAAAAGAAGAGGTTGTTCAATTTCCGACAAAACGTTATATGTTGGCCAATATTATTGTTTGTTTGGGGGGTCGCGCGGCCGAAATGTTTTTATATAAAACACAACAAAAAGACCAAAGTGTAGATGAACTGGTTTTTCCGGATATTGATGATTTAAATGTGACAATCGGAGCATCAAATGATTTGAAACAAGCACATTCTTTGGCGCGCAATTATATAACCACTTATGGATTAGGCAACAATGTTGGACTATATGATTCAGATGATTCCCGTCAATTTCATACCAAAATGTCTGATTATACCAAAAAACGTATTGATAAAGAAATTGAATCTATTATTGACAAATCCTTGGAATCCATGTTGCGTATTTTAGAAGTGAATAAAGATCAATTGGATAGTATTTCAGAATTATTGATCAATTATAAAACCATCGACGAAACTATGTTACATGAAAAAATCCAAATAACATATGAGTTTGATTAGCGTTTACGTTTTGTTTTCCTCTTTTTTCTTCGTTTTCCACCCTTCTTCGTTGGACTTTTACTTGATGAAGACTTTGGTGAACTTTTACTACTAATATTTTCTTGTAATGGACAATTGTTTTCAAAATCATAACTTTCTGGAGTAAGTTTTTTGATATAATCTGTGATTTTACCATGTTCGCCACATATATCTTTTCCACCAATATATTTCACAAAAACGCGCAAACATAAAACAACATCCATTATCGCATCATGTAACGCTTCTCCATTTGGTTCATAACCAAAATAATGTTTGTATGTTTCTGATAATTTGGGAAATTTATAATAATTCTTTGGTGCATCTCCCTTTGATTTTAAATATAGGTCTAGATTTCTTTGCTTTTCCGATTGTAGTTTACACACTTTAATGTTGTCTCTCATTGTACAAGTCCATTTTGAATTTTTAGTAAATGTCTCAAACAATGCTAAACCGCGCGTTTTCAATTCTTCATTTTCTAATTGTTCTAATTCATGAAGTAATACATTTTTATCAAAATCGACATTGTGAGCAACGACGTGATCGCATCTTTCTACGTCGTTCAAAAAGTGTTCAAGTGCCTTTTCCATAGTAAGTTTTTTTCCAGGACTAGCTCTTTTTATTTGATCTTTACTAATACCATGAACTTTAGCTGCTCCTTCACTAATTTCAATAGAATCGTCTATATCAATCAATTTGTCAACTATTTTTGTTTTTTTTGGATCTGATGTATCATAATAGATATATCCCAATTGAATTACACGAGGCATAATTGCTCTTTTTTTCCCACTTTTATCTTCTACATAATTAATTTTATCGGTTGTTTCTGTATCAAACACTACGCATGAAAAATCTTTGGAAGTCATATATATTAATATTTAGATTTTATAGTATATCTGGACGTTCTTTATGAATTATATATCCGACACCAACAAGGGACATAATAAACACAATATATAGAATAAGTATAAGCATATACAGTAACAATTTATAAATAATAATAACAATATTATCATTTATTTCCTATAATTATGCTTCGATTTTTTTCTTAATGTTTTTCTTGATTTTTTGCCACCATATCCAGGAGGTGGATAATCAGGAGATCCTGGAGGATAATATGGTCTTGTAGGAGGAGATTCGGGTAAAGGAAGACCCCTCGATAATATATTTCTAGAAATTTGATCTCGGTGTAGTTGTGAATCACCCTGATAATATCTATTCCTTGCTTCCATTTCTTCTCTTGCTTCCATTTCTTCTCTTGCTTCTCTTTCATCTCGTTGTTGTGGTGTTTCACGTGCAATCGCTCTTCTTCTTCGCGCCAAATAATTTCGTCTTTCTCTTGTTAATTCACTCTGCGCTTGTCGTCTTTCTTCCGCCGTCATATTCATCAGTCGTTCTCGTCTTTCTTCCGCCGTCATATTCATCAGTCGTTCTCGTCTTTCTTCCCTAGACCTAGGACTATCCGATATTATAAGTCGACGACGGCGAGGCAATGGATTAATATCGGATTTACAAGATTTTGTGATACTCGCGCGACAAATGGGACATAGAACATCTCTATTGTTTTTACTGCTGCAAAGTGGCATTAAACAATGTTTATGAAATTTATGCTTACATCGTAATTTAGGTATATCATCCCCTTCTTCAAATTCGTCAAGACATATAGCACACACTTCTTCTTCTTCTTTTACCGGTTTTGTTTCTTTAGTAATTGGTGTAGTATATTTTCCATCTGATTTACTTATTATTTTTACACCTCCTTTTTTTAAACGCGTTTTTCTAAACTTTGTAGACTTTCTATATTTTCGCGTTGTCATTACTACTATATATTTATCGCAAGATATTGTTTCCATACATTTGGGGATATAAAGTGATTCATAAACTAATCAAACATTTGAAAGAATAATAAAAACAAAATATATTATTATTATAATGACAAGTCGTAGAAATAATAGCAAATGTGGCGGAACTAAAAAAAAACGTACTACTAGTACTAAATCAGACAAAAAAATGTTAGATGAATTTAGTCATTTATTTGTAACCTATATTAACCAAATTTTCGGAGATCGTACTTTAAGAACCATTATTTATGAAGAATTTGGCGAACAGAAACATAATAAACATTTACGATTTGGTCTTGTTGCTTTCCATCGTTATGAAGATCCATCCGATGAATGGGTAGACGCAAACGAAAACAATAGTGTCTTAAAGATAGATGCTTCTTATTATGACGATAAAAAAGATCAGGTTACATTAGAAGATAGTGATGCGAATCATCACGTATTATATGATACAAAAAACAAAAAATATGTTGACAGTATCAATACAGAAGGCATGAAATATCAAGATCAAGAACGTGACGAAAATGATTCTTTATGTCAGAGTTATACGTTAATGTTTTTCTTTGACTATGAAATGGACAATGATCCAGTACAAAAACAAATGCAAATTATTGGCATGTATGACATGTTATTAAAACGAAAATCCTTTTTAAAAAAACTGAAAAAGGAACTGTTTTATAGAAAAGACAAAGAACACGAACATTGGGAAGACGAGGATGGAAATATTTTACCTACACAAAACGAAACAGATTTTAAATATATACTTCATCGCATTAACGACACTTTGAGATTATGGGAAGATTATGGTTATTGGCATTTTGTTGGAAAAGGCAACAAAAAAAATGTAAAATATGACATAGATGACTATGGTTTGGAAGGTGATAGTGATAGTGATTATGAAGAGGAAGATGAGGAGGAAGATGAAGAAGATTAAATCAATAAATATTCATAAATATTCATTGATAATAAACAAATTAGTGAATCGTAGTATATTGACGTTCTTCCACAGCACGTCTTTTCATTTCATCACGCGCCAAAGCAATATTATATTGCTTGCCCCACTTTTCCTTTGTTTCGTTCGAAATTGCCGCACTAAAATGACGCTCATATTGCTCGGGACTGTCGTAAAATAGTTTGCGCGGTTCAGGTCCAATACCGTTTACAGAAAGGGATACTCTGAAAAATAAATCTTCATCAACACTACCTACTTTGTATATGGGCTTACCCATGTAATCACTTTCAAAATATCCCGTTGCCGCATTACGTATGGTTGCACCGCGATGATACGATGTACTAAAACCGGTAATATTGGGGTTTTTTGTACCCGTTTTGTTTTTACCCGTTTTCAATTTAAAAAAACCTTTGTCATTGCTGTGTAGTTCACTAAATTGAGTCTTAATTTTTGTTTTTTCTCCATCGCGTGTATGTGAAATAGTTGAAACACTTTCATTATCGGCAACGGACATAGTGTCATTTAGTTCAGTTTCGCGCCAATAATCGGGTTGTCCGGAATCAACTTGAATAAACGACTTATCGTTCATTTGTTCATATTCATTTGCGAGTTTTTCTGCGTTAAACATTTAAGTAAAGACGTAAAAAACTATATGCTATATGCTTTGTCTGTAAGTTATATTCGCGATAGAACTTTATATTGTTTCATTTATAATATTAAAAACTAGCAACTATTTATAGTAGCATGTCGGAACAATATATTCAATCGCAATATTTAATGAATCAAATTACAAATGATTTCTTTAAAGATAAAGATAATTCCATGGTATTTAAACGATTCTCTAAACATGACGATTATATAATAAATAGTGATCAAGAGAGTGATAGTTCCGATGATGAATCAAAACAAGTCCAAGAAGAACATTATAGTTATTTAGATGAAAATAAAGAAGAATTAAGCACAATATTTGATGTATGTGACAATGAAGTCGATATATTAAAGAAATATACCGTCTATGTTTGTGGATATTCAATACAACAATATAATGAAATGCCTTATGTTCAATATCTATTTGTCCAAGAAAATGGGAATTATGACCTTCCATACTTTGCCTTTCAGTGTTCTACTAACATTTCAGTCGATGAGTCGGAAGAAATGTCTCCAAAACAAGTGGTTTTTCAAAACGAATGTATGAAACATATTTTGAAATTTATTGAACCTTTAGAAGAAACGAATGATGAGTCTGTTCCCTTTCATCCACAATTTCAAGGGTTCATTCAAAGTGATGTCCAAGAAGATACAATTTACGCTTTCATGAATATTGACCACTTCCACGCAAAGAAGGGTGTGTTTGGTGTTATGGATGAAATTGTTAATAAACATAGTATATTAAATATTCCCATCTCAGCACATGTATTCCAACTATTTTATAATTATCCTAGTCTGATTCATATTAAAAATCAATGGGGCAATCAAGTCGAATTACCCAATTTATTATACAAATGTATATTTGAGGATAATGATTATAAAAATGTCCAAGAAACAAATGAAGATATTATTTCTATTATTGATGATCGTATTGAACACCCCATTTTAGGAAATAGCTTTATTTTTTCTTGTGAACCAATTGATGAATCGAACAATTCTTCCATTAAACGGTATTTAGGGTTTTTATCAGATCCACTATATTTAACGAAATCATTGGATTCTTTTGAAAGCGACGAGTCATTTGCTTTGGGTTCTGTCATTCCTTCTATTGTTGATTATAGTAAATCCTTTTTTTCAAAAAAAGACGACGAATCAAAGGATGAACAAGAAGAAACCGAAGATGATAAAGAAACCGAAGATGATAAAGAAACCGAAGATGATAAAGAAACCGAAGATGATGATAAAGAAGATGATGAAGAAGATGAAACCGAAGATGATGATAAAGAAGATGATGAAGAAACAGAAACCGAAGATGATGATAAAGAAGATGATGAAGAAACAGAAACCGAAGATGATGAAGAAACAGAAACCGAAGATGATGAAGAAGAAACCGAAGATGATGAAGAAACAGAAACCGAAGATGATGAAGCAGAAACCGAAGATGATGAACAAGAAGAGGAAAAAGTTATATTATCAAAAACCGAACAAAAAGAATATTTATTAGATTTAATGGAACAACATCGCGGGTGTGTATTCTTCCCTATTAAACAAAATAGCAAAACTTTTTCAGCATGGTCTATACGAAATAGCAACTATTTTACAGAATTATAAAATCATTTTATAATATAAATGGAAAATGCTAATAAAGCACAACAATTAGTAACAAAAAATATGGGAAAAGGATTACAAAATACAACGAAACTTGCCGGTGCCACAAAAAATAAACTCAAAATGTTACTAGGAGATTTTGATCTAGGAGTATTTGGAAATATTTTGATTTCTTTGGTCATCATTTATATTTTATACAAAGCATGTTGGGCTTATTTGAATAGTTTTAATTATAATACTCAAATGGACTTTATTAAACAATCGTTTTATTATTGGGCATGCATTTTAGCAATTATGGTTGCGTATGCGGCTCTAAGTAGAAGAAAATAAATAATTATTTCGAATTATACAATTATTTATTTATGATGTTTGCGACTCTTATTATTTTTTCTTTTAGAACGTTTTTTTGTTCTACGAATATGTCTTTTTCTCGTTTTTCGTCCACCGTCGTTAGAACATTTTTCACTCATAGGTCCCACACTTCCTGAATTCCCACACAAGGAATTATTTGCTGCATTGGTTTCCATGTCCTTCGCCTCTGTTTTTTTAATAGGTACGCCTGCCTGTATCTTAAATTCTTCTATTGCTCCATTGACACTTTTATTTGTCAATACTTTATCTTTGGTAGTAATAAAATGCCAACAATTAGAATTTCGTATAGGATATATAGGTCCGGGTTTGTCATCACCGTCATAATCGTAATATTGAAGCAGATCTAAATCGAATTTAAGATTGGCCTGACTTTGGTTAATTATATATCTTAATTTGGTCTTAAATTTAATTTTTTCTGCATTATTCATAGCCCTAATTAATTCGCGTTTATTAGAGTCGTTTGTATCTATCTGGAAACGCGCCAAATACTCACGCATAATATGAGAATGTGTGACAATATGAACCTTTTTCTCCTTATTATATGTTCCATAATAATTTGACTTACTATTATACCATTCCATAAAATCTTGTAAATTTCCGGTTTCTATAAATCCGCGACCACTATTTGGACCAGCAGTATCTTGAATATCACAGAAAGATTGTACTTTATATTCGTCAACACCATCTTTTGTGTATGTAATTTTTTGCGAGTCATTTCCCTTAGAGTTTTCCGTAGGTGGTAAATGTAGAATTATGTTATTAGGTAGGTTTCTATAAAATTCTGCGTCTATTTCGTTTTTCCTATCTAATGCTTTGTCCCAGTTTCCACGGTTACTTTGAAGAGGAGTACCTTCATAACTACGGTGATTTTCATAATCACTGTTAGTGTAATTATTATGAAAATTACCAGAACCCCCTATACTTTTCGCATTATCATCTAGCGTTTTTAATGTCTTCAAAAATTTTAAAAATTTATTAGCCATATGGTTAATTTCTTTTGGAAAATTGCCGCGTTTCATTGCTCCATGATACTCTTTCAAATGAGGACTTATATATAAATTTAATATGTTACTTTGAGTTAAATTGGTTCCATATAACAAGACTGCTGTAATCCATGTTCTGTATAAATTCGATACATATACATGATTGAAATTAAAAAACTCGTTTTGCTCAGATCGTGCGTATTCAATTGTCTTCTCAATACCATACGCAGTTGCGCCGGGTTCATAATCTTTACCTCCACTATACCATTTTCCCTCGTCTAGATTATTACAACTCATTACATGCCGCGTAAACTGAAATTGAAGTTCATCTGATTCAGTTGGTTTTGATTCTACCATATCTGTAGATGATACATCAACCGGTTCACTCGGCAATGGAATGTGATCTACAGGTTCTTTTATTACAGGATCCTTTAATTGACTATCTTCATAAATAGATCGGTTGTCACGAACAATATCTTTTGGTATGAATATTCTATCATCGATTTGTGTTTCACCACCAAGATGATGTTTATCTCCACCTTTTTTCTTTATTTTTCTACTATGATTTTTTACCATTCTATAAAATAATAGTATATTTTTTTTAAATATGATCACAAACAAATTTCTCGACTTTTGGTGCTTCGCCATATATATAATCTTTCTTATGTGGACAAATAGACAGTTGTTTTAATGTAGTAATCGGATTACCAACCACAGTATCATCAATATCAACATAATTATGTTTGTATTTGAGTAAACGCAAATTGCTAAACGCAGGTTCTAAATCGCGTTGATACAATTCGGCAATAGAAATTAATAGTTTTCGATTCCCTGTTTTGGCATATTCATCTTTTAATAAATCAAGAGATTCCATAATTTGATATATTTGATCGCGTTTTCTGAATATTTGTTGTTTATTTTCAATATTATTGTATATTTCATCATAGTCGTTTTCAACTTCTTTATATAATTTACTCGTTTCTTGAAAACGCTCCAAATTTTCGTCGAAATGTTTACTTGCGGTTTGATCGGAAATGTATTTAAATATAGAATCCATCTTGGATACAATCATTTTTTGTTTGTCATCTTGTATTTCGTCTAAATATATGTTTAATAAATCATAAATACTATAAAATTCTCCTTTATATAACTTGATGTTCAAGTCACATGGTTTCACAGTATCCCCACATGAAGCAATATATCGATTATCCACTAATCTAAAATGGGTATTTACATTGCGTTTACAATGAATACATGGTGCCTTTACTCCTTGTATACGACGTTTAGAATCTTTTTTGGAACTACCTTTATCGTATGCTTGACGCTTTAGTTTACGCAGTTTTGTTTCGTATTGCGTTTTCAATTTAAAATAACTATTCACACCTTCCAAATAATCCAATTTCTTCTTGAATTTTTGAACACTTTCTTCGTCGTTATTTTCTTCAATCTGTATGAATGGATTATTTTCCATTTCTAATTTGCTAATAGAAGACGGAACATTTTGTAATACTAAAATGGGATTATTGGAACAAATTAATTCTCGTAATTTGTAAGAATTTGCTAAATTGAGTTCTCGGAGTTGATTATTTTCACATTCCAATATTTCTAGCGTTTCGGGCAAATTTTTTAATTCAATTAATTCATTATTGGAAATATTAAGAACCTTTAATTTAGGAAGAGAACCGCAATCAAATTTAGTAATTTCATTGTTGTTGATTGAAAGAGTATCCAACGAAACGGGTAAATTTTCCAATTGAACAAGCATTTGATTGTTACAATGAATTGTTTCTACAGTATCGGGAATATTCAATAAATTTGTAATTTGACCCTCCTTTTCCACAAAAATAGATTTCACATTTTTAAACCCGCGATCTTGTAAAATAGAAAAATCAATATTCCCGGACAACACTTGGGAAATCCGGATTTCTTGGACATCCACACTGTTTAATTGATTTAATAAACCAATAAATAGTGTTTGACCATTATTTTCTTCAAGTAGTTGTTCTCTTAAATCAGAATTATTCATTTTATAATAGATTATAAAATAAAGAAATATTATAAATTTCCTATCGGTGACGTCATAAGATTTTTTTGCTGAGCTTGATAAAATCGAATTCGGTCTAATACATGTTGTTGGTCTTTATACAGTTTCTGTTGAACTTCATAAGCACTTGGTTTTCCTTTATACCGATAATATAAAAATATTCCAATAACTAAAAATAAACATACTAAAACTCCACCGTTTAAAAATATGGAATATGTTTTAGTTCTAGTTTCATGACAAGATTTCAAATTAGATTGTAAATGTTCCATAAAATTACTTTCAATCAACTGTGGATAGTCCATTATATGATTCTTTTGAAAAAAATTGCGCCCATATAACTATTTTTACAGAAAACATGAGTTTACAATATCTTTCGTTTATGTATATAGATGTCGGAAGATCATAGTCATAATGAATCAAAATCAAAACCAAAATATTTGATGACATTACTTTTACTATGTATTGGATTTAGTGTACCTCTTGGACTTTGGTTTAGCGTTGTATATGATTCGGAAGGAGGGTTTGGAAATTCGATGTTAATCTATTTGGGCGCATATATTATCGGTTTCATTGCAACCTTATTATATTATCGAATGGCAGTCCAAGACGATACTGAAGCAAAAATAGATAAAATTTCAAAATCCAAGGTTTCTTCAATTGCGGGAAGTACATTTGCTGCCTTTTTGGTTTTATTAATCACCGTTGTAATTTTAGCAATTAATCCCGATTTAATCACTATATTCGAAAACTCAATTGGTATATGGGTTATAGGAATTTTAGGATATAGTGATTTTATTAATGAAATATTTAAAAGTTCCATTTTTGGAAAATTGCGCGAATCATCTGACGCGACTATATTTAATCAGAACTTTTTATTAACTCAATTCAATGAAAAAAATATAGAAGAATTCGTCAAATTTTTCAAAGAAGATTGTGGAAAACAGGAACAATCCACTCCAGGAATGGACTTTCCGTTTGATTTTTATCCAGTATTTGAAAACGAAGGACAATTGTCAAAATTACAAAGTTTGGTAAAAATGAAAAAATTAGTCGGTTACTTTTCTTGGATTTATTTGACAAGTGTCATTAGTTTATTAGTAAGTTTAATTGGTGTAACAATGAAAACAATGTAATTAAATATTTGAATATTTCAATATGATATGAGGATTGAAATGTTCATCGGTTTACATTTTCAAATAAAACAAAACTGCTAAATACGAAAAAATTGCCAAACTAATTGCGACTGCCCAAATAGGAACAACCGTTTTATTCTGAAATCCTACACCAAATTGACGAAATTCTCCATCTTTACCATAAGCAAAACTGGGTTTACATGCGTGAAATGATGTGAACAAAATTAAGAATAATGCGATCGCATAATTGGTTTTATATAATCTTACAACGGATCTTTCAAACATAATATTTTGTATATACATGATTTACAAAATTTTATAATGATTTGACTTAGTTTTCTCTAAAGTCATCGTCAATATCTTCTTCGTAATACGCGCCATCTGCGTCATCACCCATGAAATTACGAATATCATTTGCCTCTTCTTCATAAAAGTCGTCTATTTCTTGATTCTCTTGTTGTTCTAAATCTTGAACCGACACTTGAATTACACTATCTTCTATGTCAATATTTTCTGGATTTGCCATTTGATCAAATAATTGGTTGCGTTCTTCTACATAGCGCGCCTTGTCATAATTAACTAATCCTTTTTTTAACCCAACGTTCCATCGTCCCAATTTCAATATTTTCTTCGTATCTTCGACACGACGTTCGTCATCGTCCATGTTTTTCAAGAAATCGGTAATCATTTTCTTTTCGTTTAACCTGGATCGTGTAATGCGTTTTTGAATATCGCCATATTTCAAATCGACGGTTTTCTTGTTGTTCATTTCCATATTGATAAGAGTGAGCAATAACTCTCCAATCCTGATTTTGAGTTGTTCATGTTGACCTGCAACAATTTGAACTTCTTCTAAATCATCGGCATATTGTTCTTGGACTTCATTTAAATCTTCTTCGTTTGATGTACCAATAATTGCGTTCGATCGTTCATTTTGTATATCTTCGCGACGTATCGTTTTACTTGTAATAAAATCAACTTGTAATAATTCGTCGTTATCTGCTGCTTTAATATATTCGTATAATGTGGAATAATACACATAACTATAAATCATATACAAAGTGCGTTTTGTAAACAAAGAATGATATGATAAAGCAGGTTGTTCATCTTTTGGTGGTACATGAATCGGTAAAAACGCAGGAATAAGGTTTAAAAAGGTACTCAAATGCGTCAATGATTCTTGGACATGTTGTAATACATTTTTCAATGATCGATCATTTTTAAAACCGTTTAATCCTTCATAAGAATCGGCAATGAATTTTGAAATATCTTGTTCGTGGAAATTAACGAAATTCCAATGTTTATGGACTTTACTACTATGATCATGATTATTCATAATTATTTCAGGATAAACGCGAGAAATCGAAAATACAGATTCGCGTATAAATTGAGTAACGTTATACATCGACGTTTCATCTTTCTGTGTTAATCCTTTGCCATATTCGTACGTTTCGTCCATATTCCAAATATGGACATTTGCTAATTGTTCTTCCAATTTTTTCTTTTTTGAACGAGGCATTTTGGCGTGACTACCTACAAATTCGACAATACGTTCCAATAAGTTAGTATTTGCGTGAGACAACCAATTGTTTAGTTTATACGTTTCTTCACTGTCTTCCGCAATCATTGATTTCGGATTGTATTTATTCAATACTCCATTCATAAGATCGCGGAATTTACTACATAGCGGAATATCATCGTCATCATTGTTTTGTTCTTGGACATATTGAAATAGGTCTTGAATTGCCGAAACATCATTTCCTTTTTGTCTTACTGTATTGTTAGTTATAATATTACGTTTATTGACAATATCCATTAATTGAAGCAAGTTTTGATTGGAGAATTTTTTCCCATTTTCTTTCAAAAAATTAATTTTATCCGTTAAGGATACTCTTGGATTATATTCGGTAAGTTTTTCGGGGAAAAGTGCTCGTATTTCCATGGGAATGGGCGCCTGTGTATCTAAATTACAATAGCGTATGAATGCCAGATACACATTTTTCTCAAAATGATCTTGTTGTAAACCCATATCATATGTTAATCCACTTTTTCTTGGATCGAATAAAAAGGGAGCAACACTGCGTTGCTTTACATCATTAATTATTTGTTCCCATCCACGAATCATCCGATTGTATACCATGAGTTCTTTGTTATTATCTTCAAAATAACTCAAACATGTGTTGGTTTTCTTATCATTACAACACGCGTTTTCCGTAAAAAAGATATTGGACGCCGTTTTTAATAACAATCCTTTCGACCGAACAATTTTATTAATATTTTCCACGATGGCAAAACTAAATTGCGTTATTTTTGATTTAAACATTGCGATTTGTATACGTTGTTTATTATTACCGGTTTTCTGCATTTCGTCTAATTCGTTTTTGTAATCACTTGGTAAACCCTTGAGAGTTTTAGTGATTTCAAATGGTATTACGGGTGGGAGAAATTGAACCCATTGTTGAATAGAATATTCGTTTGGAATATCTAAGTCGGGATGCTCTAATAAATATTCATCTTTCTTAACATACGCATTTATGATGTCATTGCGAGGCAAAATTGCCTGTTTTATAATTTGTATCATGTTTTGTTTCAATATTTCAATTGGTAAAGGTTTGATCGAATTCCACGGTTTTGCGCTTTTCATTTTAATAGTTCCCAATATACAAACCATATAGTCTAATCCACTCGTATCTTCAATGGCACCCCCATGGTCAGGAAATCCACGAAATGATTGGACACAACCGGGGAATGTTTTTTGTGTTTTGAAAGGTGGCGTTTGTGTTTGAATACATACTAACAATACCGATGTAGTAATTAAAATGATCATTTTATTGCGATATATTTCGTAAGGTGGCAATTTTTGCGGAGGACTTTTGTTGAGCGCTTCTTTGGCATCTAATTTATATATTCGCTCACTTTTTACATTAGAGGTTTCATTAATAAGTTCCAATGTCATACGTAAACATTCATCTTCTATCGTTTCAGATGAAATACCGATGTGACCACATAATGAACGAATTAGTTTGAATACCATTTCACTTTCAGGATTTTCAAAAACGCGATCTGATATTTTTCGTTTTCGCTGTAACGCAGTAACGGTTACTTCTAATGCGTCTTTTTCAATAACGTCGTTTGATACAATTTTTAACCCATGTTCATCGTAATTACTTTCGTCGACAAAATCGAGTTTTTGTAATACACAATTACATTCTTTATCATAAACAGAATCACCGTCAACAATACCTTGTTTGCGAATAATGTCATTGAGTGTAGCCGAATAATCTTCATTGGATACAAATGCGCGGGCTAATTGAAACAGCGATTTGGGAAGTAATTTTACATTTGTTTCTGAACAATATAACCAATATTGATTGTCGCCTAATTCTTCAACCATGGGATCACGACAAAATTGTTCCGAAAATTGGACAATATCCCGTTGTTTCTTTGGAAAATCGTCTTGTCCTAATATATTTTCCAATTGTTCTGCGTTTGGAGATTTTATGCGCGATATTTCCTTAATATATTTCCCCATTTCATGAGCAATAATATTATATTTATATAATTGGACTTCGCGAAGACGATTCATTTGTTTTAAATGCTTCATAGAAAGTTCGACGCGTTCTTTCGTTTTTTCTTGTATTTGTTCGGAAGATTCAGCAAATCGTTGGTCGAATTCATCTAAAATTTTTTTCTTTTGATTTAATTTCATTGTTTTGGTGCTTCCGGGTAAATCGTCACATACATTTGTTTTACGATCTTTAAAACAAATTTTACTCATGTTACAAAAGAGTGTATTGTTATTAATGAACGCTTCTTCATCGACACTTTCGTCATGAACCCAATGATTACCCATACGCTTATAATAAGCAGTTTTTTTCAATATATCAGATTCTTTTAATAATTCCTCTTTTTCTAATTGCGTTAAATCGGATATTTTGGTTGCTTCTGGCAATTTTGGAACTATTTCTAATAAAGCATATTCACCCTCCCTGACCATTTTTTTACCTAGAACCATATTTTCAGCAACTTCAATCGCAATTTTGGGCGGATATTCATGTTTTTGAACGAGAACTTCTTCCAGAAATTCTTGGAATTCATCATTACCAAATTTCTTTTTCTCATCCTTGTATTTGTCTAATAAATCGTATGGACTGTCATCAAATTCTTTGTCATAAAACACTTCCTTTTCACCATTGTCTTTTTGTAAATCTTTCAATGAACCGTATTTCTTGGACATAATACGACGCGCACAATCATCGGCTTTGATTTTTTCAATATTTGACATATCATCATTTTCATCCAATTGTAATGAATCCATTAACGATTCTGGACTGATGAGAGAATTCATATATAACGCGATCATGTTACTGAACAATACAATGCCGTCTGATTTATACATTTTGGACAACCATTCGAAGGAATCTAATTTAACAGTATCCTTCTTATCGTGATTTATATGATAATATTCACTTACAACAGAGAACATATCTTTCTTTTCTTCTAATATTTTTTCCATAACGTGGGGTAATACTTGCGATTTATAACCACGAAGCGATTCTCTGTATTTTGTGAATTCATCCTTCTTTTCTGACATTTTTACTAAAAATTCTTTGCGTTGTTCTTTAATAAAATATCGAATTGCGTTATATTGACTATAATTCAAATCATCGTTATATATCAAAAAGGGTTCCAATTTGTTTACAAAACGCTGTGTTGCCAACATACCTGAAAAATGACTTTTGTCATAAAATTTCTCCATTAAACGAACAATATTTTGCGTGTCCGGAATGATTGACTGTGAAAATTTCTGGAATCGTTCAGGACGGTTTTCTAATGATTCACCTAACGAAAAGTGTTGTATTTCATTTTCAAATGAACCAGATAAAGCATTTTCCCAAACGTCTTTATCTAATTCTTTATTAAAATCATCAATGACATGATTATTAATAGTTAATTTCTTATTGAATATTTTGTATAAATACAAAAAGTTTTGCGAATATTGGGATTTTTGTAATATAGAGGATCCAGGCAAATCTATATTCGAAAAATAAAATACAGGTTTTGGCAACATCATCATTGACTGAACATTTATCGATTCATTTGGAGTCATTTGATTTCTAATAAACACTTTACGTCCCGTCTTAGACATTTTTGGTTCCAAATAGTTATTTCCCAAATTATACTTTTGAATAACATATTGTTTGCGTAAATATTGTACATTGTTTTTATCATTTCCTATCACAGTACTATAAAAATTATCCAAATTTTGAACAATACTTTCGAGTGAACTTTGAATTTCCTTTGAAAACGTTAAACTTGGAAGATCGTTTGATGGAGATTCATATGGAACAAAAGACTGATTTAGTTCTTGATTATATTTCACATACGCGCTTTCACTGCCGCTTTGTAACCGATTTTTCAAATAATCTTCTTGTAAATCGGCATCTTTTGTAAGGACTTCTGTATTTTTATATTCACTTACATCTTCAAAAATTTGGTTATTTGGCATATACACCTTGCGTTTTAAAGAAACCACTGGCATTACCCATTTTAATTTTGTATCCAAATTAAAAATGTGTTCCGATAAAGGTTTGTGACCAATACCATGTAATTTCATATCGTATAAATTACCATTGTCGTCGAATTTTGAAAATTTATTACGTAATTCACGAAAACGTTGAATTAACAAATGAATATCATTTTTCACACGATCAGTACGATCTTTATTTGGCACTTGTGAAAGTAATACATTTAACATATCGTTTGTTTGCGTTTCGATTCCATAGCGTTTTTGCTGTTCCGACAATTCAATTTCTTGAACAAGTTCTCCAAGATCTTGTCCATATATAATTTCATTTGCTGAACGATACATACTAGTTAATTCTTGTTTTAACGTTTTGTCGCCTTCCACCGATTCGGGTACATTAATCAGCATTTCACCCGAAGGTAGGTATTCCATAGACGATGCTGGTTCATTTTCCATTTGTTGAATATCAAAGTCTGAATCATCAGGAATGCTTTCTTTAATGTTAATAAGGGACTCGATTTTGTCTAATGACGCCGGTTTTGTGCGTATTAATATTTGCTCAATTGGAATGTCCTTAGGAATGCCTTTGTATTGAAAATCAATATAAATAACACCTAAGTCTGGGTAAGTAGTAATTTCGATCATATCTTCTTCTAAATTGGTAATTTCACCAGTTATGATCGTAGGAACTTCGCCACCAAAATGAATATCCACCCATGTATTCGGTAATAACATGTGTTGTCTAGCATAACCTTTTTCTTCACTGCGACCTAATAAAGATATTTCAATAATACTTTCATCCCGAATATTACCGTCTTTATCAAATTTAATATCAGTAATCGATTGATTTTGAATATTAGTTATACTCATTTTTTCATCGTCAATAAATAAAATATAAAAGGTTTGTTTATCATAGAGTTGATTATTTGGGGCACTTATTTCAATAACATCACCGAGTTCTAAATGACATGAAGTTTTGGATTCTTTTATTTTACTTTTATTCAATTGTGTAGACTCATTATTTTCATTATTTTCATCATTTTCATCATTTTCATCATTTTCCAACATACTATTTGTTTCTATAGATGACATTATATAATAACTATACAAATTTCATTTGAAAACAGAACCATATATTTACTAAACCCTCGGTATTACAAATGGAATATTCTCAAATCGTAAAGGGGTTAAACAATGTTTCATAATATTGATTATAATACTATGAAATTATTCTTAGCATTTTTGTCATTATGTTTTTACAAATTAAATGCGTCTTATAATGAACATTTAATTGAAACAGCTCTGAATATATCACAATCCTCTTATTGTTTATCTAAAATGGATACATGGGAATGTCAAACATGTTCATCGAGCAATATTTATGAAACAACACTCGATCAAAATAGTGAATTAATTATTTTCGGATATAATAATGATTATGAGTGTATGTTTGTAGGGTTTAGAGGGTCATCGAATTTACAAAATTGGATTTCAAACATACAAATTTCACAAATACAACCATATGATGACCAAGAAATATTCGTCGATAAAGGGTTTTATCATTTATATGATAATTTGAAACCATCTATATTGGAAATATTGTCTTCTTTAGCAATTAAATATAATACAAACCAATTACTTATTACAGGTCATTCTCTGGGGGGTGCGTTGTCCACATTACTTGCGTTTGATCTAAAATACAAGAATTATGATTATGATATTCAATCTGTCATTACATTTGGTTCCCCGCGTGTTGGAAATGACTATTTTTCAAAAACTTTCTATTCCTTTCAATTATATTCAAAACGAATTACTCATTATCATGATATTGTCCCTCATATTCCTGAGGAATTTTTAAATTACGAACATATTTATAATGAAGTATGGTATAATGAGGAAAATAGTAATTATAAAATATGCGACGATGAATTGAGTGAAGACAAATATTGTTCAAATTCATGTGCGCCAACTAAATGTACAAGTACATCTGACCATTTAAATTACCTAAATATTTCAATGGGAAATGATGGATTATGCTAAAAATGGGAATAAAAATCTATATATTGTATATAGCGATGGAAAGAGGACTTATGATGTTTATTCATTCATTAATTATTGCTTTATTTGCGTATTTTGTTATGGTATTTGGATTGAAGCAAAGCACAATTGTTGCTGAAGATAGAAGTGTTTTATTCGGTGCGTTATTATTAGCATATATGGTGATGTTTGGTCATGGATTACCTGTAAAAATGAATAAGAATATTATGTAAAGGCAAAGAATATAAATGTTATTTTAGTAATAATATTAATGTCTATTTATCCGGAATGTACATTACCATTAATAGTGTCATCCAAAGTAAAATGTAAGAAACAAAATATAGACGGTTATGAACATGAAATATGGAATTATGATTCGAATTATATATGTTTTGATGAAAATGAAAGTATAAAGAATTGCCGCTCGGTTATTTTTGCGTATCCTCAACATCATTTATTGTCAATATGTCCTGGAAAAACAACCGACCCAACCACATTTTGCGAAAAGCACCATTGTTTTGACAACATATATGTAAATGAATATATTGACGGAACAATGGTACATTTATTTTACGATAAGCGTCGAAATATGTGGGAAATATCTTCCAAAAATCATATAAGTGGTAGTCAAAAACTTCAAAAAGGTGTTTCCAAAACAGCAACCCCATTATTAACTATGTTTAAAGAAGCATTAGGTTATAATAGTGAAGATTCATTACAAGAAATAACATCATTGAAATATTTTCCAAAAAATTATTGTTATCAATTTGTATTATTACATCCCGATAATACGATATTGTATCCAATTACTTATTCAATGATTTATATGGTTGCGGTATATGACATCACCCCGAATAGTCATAGAGCACTTAACATTCCCCAATGTATTTACGAACAATGGGATTTTTTACAAAATACTCGTATTTTGTTTCCAAAACAAAAAAAAATAAACAATTGGGAAGATATATCAAAACATCAATTATCGATATTTCATGATTCGAAAAACATTAGTGGTTACATGGCACTACATGTAGAAAGCGGAGAACGGGCAAAATTTATGAATCCAGAATATATTCAAGCAAAAGAATTGAACAAATGTTCTCCTAGATTAGGATTGTATTATTTGTGTTTACATAAGAAAAATTTAGTAAAGGATTATTTATGCTATTTCCCACAATTTAGACGAACCTTTAGAAAATTTCAAGAATTATTTCAAGATTATATTGAAGAATTACATGCGGCCTATTTAGTAAAATATGTTTGGAAAAATTCAACGAGTGGAAGAATGAATGAAAAGTATTTTCCTTATGTAAATGATATACATCGAGAATTATATATTCCGTCTTTGCGCACTTCGCGAATAAGAGTAACAAAATCATTAGTGTATCAATATATGATGAAAAAACCCCCTGGTGAATTGTTGTATATTTTATGTGAATGTCGAAGAAATTGCGGTGTAAATATCATATAGGTATAATTATATAAAAAAAATGTAGTATGATACTATATAATGTTTTTATCATCACTTTTATTTATTATGACTGGCATTACTGCTAGAATGAATGAATATATACCTACAATTGATATGGAATCATATCAAGTAACCCATACTATGGATGTTCCATTACCTCAATCATTCACATGGTCGAATGTAGAGGGTGTGAATTATTTGACGAAAAATTTAAATCAACATATACCCGTATATTGTGGAAGTTGTTGGGCTCATGGTAGTGTTAGTTCTTTAGCAGATAGAATAAAGATAATGAGAAAGGCAGCTTGGCCGGATATAAATCTAAGTATTCAATTTATTTTAAATTGTCAAATGGGTGGTTCGTGTAACGGCGGAGATCATTTGGCAACATATAAAGCAATTCATGAGTACGGATCAATTCCTTATGAGGATTGTATGGTTTATCAAGCATGTAGTTCTGATTCAAAGGAGGAAGCATGTAAAGACAAGCAACAATTTGAATGTACTCCGAATAATATATGTAAAACATGTGATACATTTAGTAATCGTGGAGGTGTATGTAATCCTATTTTACATTATCCGAACGCTACAATAGCAAGTTATGGAGCAGTTCGCGATAGTGATAATATGATGGCAGAAATATATAAGAATGGACCTATTGCTTGTGGTATTAATGCTGCCGAAATTGATGATTATAACGGCGGTATTCTAGATGTTCCTAAAAAGTTAAAAACAATAAATCATATTATTTCAGTAGTAGGATGGGGATATGATGAAACTATAGATAAACAATATTGGATAATTCGTAATTCATGGGGATCATATTGGGGAGAACTCGGATTTATGCGTTTAGTATTAGGTGAAAATCAATTAGGTATTGAAAAAACATGTGCTTATGCTATACCCGGCAATTGGACATTACATAATGTTCCTTGTTATGAGGATGGAAGTAATTGTATGGTTTAAATTACTATGGGGGGGGGACCTGCCTTTTTAGCTCAGTGGTAGAGCGCTACCCTTGTAAGGTAGTGGTCGCCGGTTCAATTCCGGCAGGAGGCTTTATTATGTTTTACTTAGTAAAACACAATATACTCGTTTTTGTATTATGCGGAATTGTATAGTTCCGAAAGTTTACTTAATACTTGTAAATATTTGCTTGTATGCTGTTTATTTTTTTCATCCATA